>Ga0187818_10000350_pt1 | contig 16080 bp, 9 predicted proteins | sample NC_wetland_sal_i_14_FD_130581 | JGI IMG/M metagenome (GOLD analysis project Ga0187818, IMG submission 130581) | Wetland sediment microbial communities from Neuse River Estuary, North Carolina, USA - SO4_3 | ecosystem: Environmental > Aquatic > Freshwater > Wetlands > Sediment | place: USA: North... | reverse complement strand
GCTGAAAATCGCGTATCTGAACAGTCAAAAATGAAATTCTGGGTCAATTCCCACCTTTGGAGAGCGGGGGGCATCGAATAAGCCATTGATGCGCGCCGGATCGAAAGCTGAAGCCGGGATCCATGCTCGACGACGCGCGGATTCATTTCCGCCCCGGTTACCGGAAGCGAAGCCGGCAGCGTGAGTCTGCGTCCTCTACGAGTGGTTGTGAAGTGGCTTCGCGACGCGCCGTGGATCACACCAGGACGGGTTTCGATCTACCCCAAACTGTTTGTCGCCATCTATGCGATCTCTTTCGTGGTTTGGATCGCCGCGCGCCACGGCATGGTCGATCCGAAGGGGACCCCGATAGGCGTGGATTTCGTCAATAGCTGGGCCGGCTCGCACCTCGCCCTCTCCGGACATCCGCAGGACGTCTACAGTTTTTCAAAGATACATGCGGCTGAGAGAGCCGCGGTCAATGCGCCGCAAGTCAGCATATTCGGCTGGTATTATCCGCCGACCTTCCTTCTGGTCGTTCTGCCGCTCGCCCTGCTGCCGTACCTGTGGGCGCTCGCCGCGTGGCTTGTGACGACTGGGACTGCCTACCTATGGGTGCTGCGGAAAATCGCACCGTGCAAGCAGACCCTGTGGCTGGCGCTCGCCTTTCCGGGCGCATGGATCAACTTCTTGAACGGACAAAATGGGTTCCTGAGCGCTGCTCTGCTTGGCGGAGGCCTGGCTTATTTGCCAGAGCGGCCGGTTATAGCGGGAACGCTGTTCGGCTTGCTCGTGTTCAAACCGCAGCTCGGAATTTTCGTGCCGCTGGTGTTGCTGGTCGCGCGGCAATGGCGGTGCATGCTTGCCGGGGCCGCGTCAGCGCTGGGGTTGATGGGGCTCTCGCTGCTGTTGTTCGGCCCGAATACGTGGCGCACGTTCTTCCATTCGATGTCGCTGCCGCGCATCCTCGTCCTCGACCAGGGCCTGATCCCTTATTGCTACCAGCAGAGCGTTTTTGCCGCGATGCGGCTGTGGAACGTGCCGCTGCAGGCCTCCTACGCTATCCAGGCGGTGACGGCGATGTCGGCGGCGGCAGTGCTGGTGTGGTTGTGGATGGGGAACTGTTCCTACCGTCTGAAGGCCGCGGCGGTTGTGATCTGCGGCTTGCTCGCGACCCCATACTTGTTCGACTACGACTTGACCACGCTCGGAATCGCGATCGCCTTTCTCGCGCTGGAAGGCATGGAGCGCGGATTTCTCCCCTACGAGAAATCGACGCTCGCGCTCGCATGGCTCGCTCCGGTCCTCGAGAGGAGGGTCGCGGGGGATTCGGGCATTCCGCTGTGCGCGCTGATCAATATCGCGCTGCTCGCTTTGATCGCGGTCCGCGCAACTCGAAGCGAAAGCGCCGAGATAACCGCAGCGGCGGGAATCCGGCGGGAAGCGCCGACCTGAGGCGTTGCCCGGTCGTGAAGACGTTTGCGTGCGATGTCACCGTCTCGGGTGATATGAAGTCACCATGCCGGCAGCGCAGGGTGTGACTAAAGAGGCGAGGGCCAGGACTGTCTGGCGGCATTCGATCGCGCCGTACACCGAGCGCCGTGTGCTGCTGATCCTGCCGCTCGGGTTTGCCAGCGGCTTGCCGCTGCTGCTGACATTTTCGACGCTTTCTGCATGGCTCGCCACTGCCGGCGTGAGCCGTGCAGCGATCGGCGCCTTCGCCCTGGTCGGCACGCCGTATGCCTTCAAGTTCCTGTGGTCGCCGCTTATCGATCGGCTGCCGCCGCCGATTCCGCTCGGGCGACGGCGCGGTTGGGGCGTCGCGATTCAGCTTGCACTCATCGCTGCGACGCTTGCCTTGGGAGCATGTCAACCGAAGCACGATCTCACGCTGATGGGGGCGCTGGCGCTGCTGGTCGCGTTCCTTTCGGCGAGCCAGGACGTTGTTATCGACGCTTATCGGGTCGAGATCCTGACGCCCGAACAGCAGGGCCCCGGCGCGGCCATGATCCAGACCGGGTATCGGATCGCCATGCTGATCTCGGGCGCCGGCGCGCTGATCATCGCGGCCCGCTACGGCTGGTTCGCGTCCTACTTCACGATGGCAGCGCTGTTGGGCGTCGGAATGCTCGTGTTCATCCTGGGGCCCGAGCCAACGACGCTGCCGGAGGCGCAGCCCCATATCGCAGCGCGAGGATGGGACGCGCTCCGCGACTGGCTCGCGACCGCGGTCGTAGGGCCGTTCGCCGACTTCATGCGGCGTCCGACGTGGCTGGCGATCGTTCTTTTCATCGTCGGTTACAAACTGGGCGAGGCGATGGCGGGCGTTATGGCGATGCCGCTGTACATCTCGCTCGGTTTCTCACTCAACGAGATCGCCGCCGTCTCCAAGCTGGTCGGATTCGTTGCGACGATTGCGGGCGCGCTGGTCGGTGGCGTGGTGACCTCGAAGCTCGGCGTGATGCGTGCCCTCATACTGTGCGGCATCCTCCAGTCGGCCGGCAATTTGTTCTACGTGCTGCAAGCAGTGGGCGGCCATCGCCTCGACTATCTCGCGCTGTGCGTCGCCGCCGAGAATCTGACGGGCGCGATGGCGGGCACTGCGCTGGTCGCCTATCTATCCGGCCTGTGCTCACCGGCGTTCACCGCGACTCAGTATGCGCTGCTGTCCTCACTGGCCGCGGTGGGGCGCACGCTGGTCGCGTCTTCGGGGGGCGTACTCGCCGACAAGCTCGGTTGGGTGCCGTTCTTCCTGCTCACGACGGTCGTGACGATCCCGGCGCTGGTGCTGCTCGTCTGGATCGCGCGGCGCGAGGCCCGCGCCTTACCCGCGAGCAGGAATGCTGCGTTTGTGTGATCTGCGGAGCGATCGAGCGTCGGCGCGAATCGGTTACATATATAACCAAGTGCGTCGAATGAAGCGTGTTGCCTAGGCGTGATCGGCGCCTCGCGGCCCCGAATTACCGAACATCTGATTCTGTTCGAGCACAAGCATCTGGTTTCGCGCCACGGTCGCCAGCTCGTCGTCAACCGCGAGCGATTGCAAAGCTATCTGACCCAAACTCGTATCTCGCCGGGTAAGCGCGAATTTGGGAAACCGGTCACACCGTAATTTGCGTTAACCCCAATTTGGCGACCAGAGTTAATCGGGTTTCGGTCGTCGTCCCTCAAACAATAGGTTCTCTGGAGCGCAAAGCATTCTCTGGTCAGCAGTGTAACATTTTGTTTCTCTCCTTGCCGCGAACGGAGTATATTCTGACCCGCGTAGATGGCAATTTTGAATGAAAAAAACACTTCCCGCGACACTGACCTCGACAGACTGAGCAGACTCAAGGCTCTGTCATGGCTCTCGCCCTCAGAGCTTGCGCTTCTGGTCAGCGTACTTGCGCTGGCCAACTTCAAACGACACACGGTAATTATGCGCGACGCGGCACTGGCCGAGGATGCTCACATCCTGTTAACAGGAATTGCGCGGATCACCTGCTTGAACGCGCGCAACGAGCGGGTCACGGTGGCGATGCTGCCGCCGGGACCGATTCCCGAATTCCCCGCGCTGCCGCTGAGCCAGTCCAGTTTTCAGTGCGAGGCTTACAACGATTGCCGCGTTGGCACGGTGAGTTGGGATGATTTCGACGGCATCACCGCAAACGATCGCGAGTCGGCGTCCAAGCGATTTCATCGCAACGATTTGAAGCAGTGGTATCGCCTCCTGCTGCGCAGCTCGAGTTTCCTCAACCTTGGTCTGCACGAACGAATAGCGATCGCGCTGCTGGAACTATGTTCCGACTTCGGCATCGAAGAGGCCCGCGGCACGCTGCTGCGCGTATCTTTCAGCCACAAGGACATCGCCAACCTGGTGGGGGCCTCGCGCCCGAGGGTGACCGAGCATCTGTTGCGATTGGAGCGCGAAAAGTTCCTGATTCGCCAGGGGCGGCAGATGGTGGTGCGGGTCGCCAAGCTCTTCGATTCGATGAATGCGCAAGCTGGTTCGCATCTGAATTGATTGACGCGAGTAAACCGATGGCTCAGCGGCGTGCGATTCCGGGATAGCTGACCGCACGCCGCGCAAAGAAAATCTGAAAATCCGCTCCATGTGATCGGGGGGGTTTAGGGGGGAAGCTGTGGAAACTGACCGCAACTTTGTACGCGTCGAGTTGATCGACGATCCAGCCGCGATTGCCGAGTTCGGGTTCGAAGCGGGTTGCGAGGGCGACCATCTGATTTGCCGCCGCTGTGGAGATGGGCGGCTTTCGATCGCCGCAATCCTGGTTGTGCCGGCGGGCGGACACGCTCGATGGGCGCTGTGCGCCAATTGTTTGCTTGAAATGCCCTGAGCGCGCCGCGCCGGGGAGTCAGCTCATCGCGGGGCGAGCGCTTCGAGCGCACGCTCGTCGGGCATCGCGCTCGCGCGGGCGCTCTCTTGCGATCCGCCGCGCCAGGCGCCGGCAAGGCCGACCGGCGTTATGCACACGTGCGTCGCGCCGGCCCGGTAATGCGCCGCGACGCGATCGCGGATCGCCTGTTCGTCGCCCCACGCGACTAGCGCATCGACCAGGCGATCGCTGCCGCCGCCGGCGAAGTCCGAGTCGTCGAATCCCATCAGCCTGAAGCTCTGCAGGTAGTTGGGAAGTCCAAGGTAGAAGCCGAGCAACCCGCGAATCGCGGCGCGCGCCTTGCCGGCGTCCTTTTCGAGCATCGCGACCTGTTGCACGCAGATCCATTTCTCGGCGCCGATCTGGGCGCGAATCTGTGCGGTGCGCTTGGGAGTAACGTAAGTCGGGAGCGTTCCGTCGGTCTGGGCGGCCGCGAGCTGGAGCATCTTCGGCAGCAGAGCGGCAACCACGATTGGCGCTTCCGACGATGGCCGCGCCGCACCGTACGGAGCTGCCTTGAGCCGCGCAAGATAGTCGCGCATGAAGCTCAGCGGCTTGGCGTAGTTGATTCCCATCCGCTCCATCATCGGTCCGTGGCTGATGCCGATTCCGAGCACGAAGCGCTCGGGAAACATCTCGGCGAGCGTCCGGGCGCCGCTGAGCATCGCGATCGGTTCGCGCTTCCAGACGTTGGCGATCGCGGTGCCGATGATCAGTTTCTCGGTCACCGTCAACAGATGCGCCGCCAGCGCGAATGGATCGCGGCCGAAGGCTTCGGGGAACCAGAGCGAAGTGTAGCCGAGATTTTCGACCTTGCGCGCAAATTTCGCCAGCTCGATTCCCGCCATCGAATCCATCAACGCATCGATGCCCAAAGTGCCGAGATTCATCGCAACCTCCGCTCCAACCGGCTTGCCGGTCAAGCTGCTTGATATGTTAAAGCAGAGTCGTGAACAGAGCCATTTGCCTTGCTGCGATCGCATGCTGGTTTTCGTGCGCCAGCGCGGCTAAGTCTAGCGATGCGCACGCTGCATGCGGGCCTTTTGGCGATCCGTCAGCGGCGGTGATTTCGCCAGTCAAACCCAACTGCGGCAACGGCAAGCTGCTCGGTCCGTGGAAAGACGCCGACCGCATCGATCGCTACGCTTGCCTTTACGAGCCTGAATTGACAGGCGCAAATCGCAAGTTACCGATGATCGTATACTTGCATCCGTCGCTGGTTTCGGCCGGATGGATTACTCTGACCAACATTCTTGACCTCCAGCGCTCCGTCTCACTCACCGGCGATCCGAAGAATGTCGGATACATCGTGTTGGCTCCCGAGGGACGCAAAACGACGCACTACTACCCGTTTCCGGACAACAAGGGGGTTGGATGGGACAATTGGTATCGCCAGTTGAACCCATCGGGTGACGTAAAGATCGGCGCCACGACCTGGCGGGAGAATGCGGACGCAGCCGCGATCGATCATTTTATCGCGGCCGAGCTTGCGACCGGCAAGGTCGATGCCGCGCGGATTTACCTATCCGGATGGTCCAACGGAGCCGCGATGGGTTTTCTCTATGCGGTGAATCGTCCCAACATCGCGGCGGCAGCGGTTTATTCCTCGCCCAATCCGTTCGGCGCGTTGGACGACCCTTGTCGGCAGCAACCGGTCGCCGGACCGCCCGCCAACGACCAACAGCTTCAGATCTTCAACCCGGCCGCCCGGATAATGCATGTCCATAACAGTTGCGACATCGGCGGCATCTGTCCCAACGGCGAGCAACTGGCGACCGAGTTGAACGCAGCCGGAGTGGTCGTCGACGATGTGATCCTCGACAATCACCATCGCCGGGTTTACTCATGCACGGATTCGTGCGGCACCGATCCAAATGCTCCGGAGAAATCAACCGCCAGTATTTGGGGATCGATAATTGGGTTTGGTAATCACACGCGATGGCCCAAAGAGTGGACGGCGGCGATGCTGGACTTTTTCCGGCAGCATCCGCTGAAGACTGCGCCTTAGGGTGATTCGCCCTCTTGATCCCAGGCCTTGATCGACTGCGCGATTCCATTTTCCAGGCTCGAAAAAGGAGCGCTGTAACCGGCACCCCTCAGCGCCGAAAGCTCGGCTTGCGTGAAGCTTTGATACCGGCCAGCCAGGTTCTCGGGAAACGGCACATACTCGATCTCACCCGCACCGAGCTCGGCGATTATTATTTTGGCGGCGTCGTTGAAGCTGCGCGACTCTCCGGTGCCGACGTTGAATATGCCGCTGCGCAGGGGACCTTCGGCAAGCGCCAGGTTTACGCGGACGACGTCGTCGACAAAAACGAAATCGCGCCGCTGTTCTCCGTCGGCGTATCCATCGGTGCCCTTGAACAGCCGTGCGCGTCCGCTCGTCTTCAACTGCCGGTAGAGCTGATACACCATCGACGCCATTTTGCCCTTGTGCGATTCGCGCGGGCCGTAGACGTTGAAGTAGCGCAGCCCCACCACAGTACTCTCGGACTTCGCGGCCACAGCGCGGACATGATTGTCGAAAGCGAGTTTGGACAGGGCGTAGAGATTGAGCGGGCGTTCGTTTTCGGCTGACGGCGCAAATGCGCTCGCCGAGCCGTACACGGCTGCGCTCGACGCGTACACCAACGGAACTTTGCTGGCGAGAGCGAAGTGCAGAATCGACTTCGAAAACGTGAAATTGTTTTCGATCATGTAGCGGCCGTCGTCGGATGTGGTGTCGGCGCACGCGCCCTGGTGAAAAATCGCCTCGATTCGATCGGGGACAATCCTGCGCTCGATTGCGCGGGCGAATTCTCCGGGCTGCATGAAATCCGAAAACCGCAGGTCGCAAAGGTTGCGGAAATTATCCCCCAGCCGATCGACCACCAGCACGTCGGTGACGCCCCTAAAATTCAGCGCGCCGAGGATGTTGCTGCCGATGAAGCCCGCACCGCCGGTCAGTATGATCATGGGTTGCCCGCCGCAAGCTTACAACGGATCTCGCGGCTGCACTAACCGTTTTTCACGGGCCGCGACGCGGCTCGATCATTTCTCAGAACTCATCCGACGCGACACCTTTCGCCCGCCGCAGCAGAAATTGTCGCCTGTCATCGTAGGCACTGCGGATTCACTGTCATGCCGTGCCAACGGTAAAGACGCGCGGCCTGGCGGTGGCGCTGCGCAATTTCCTTGCGCAAGGACGCCGGCTTGAGCACCTCGATCCACGGCCCCATGCTCATTATCCAGTTCGCCAGCTCCGTCGTCCCCCTCACGGTCATCATCATGATCATCGTACCGTCGCGGCGGCGGGAGAAACGCTGGCTCGGATGAATCGTGCGCGAACGGACGTAGGCTTGCGTTTGTTCGCTGTGAATCTTCAGTTCGACCCTGGTCTCGGGGCCTTCGACAATGCCGAAAGTTCCTTCGCTGTGCGCCGCCGGATCGAAGCGGCGCGGATAGATGAACCGCGCCGGGCTGCCGTCGGGTTGACGGATGAATTCGAGCGAGCGGATTCGCTCCACTGCGAGATAGATGATGGCGCTGCTGCGGTGGCTGTAACCGAGCAGGTAGAGACCGCCGCGATAGGCGATCAGCGAGTATGGATCGAAGTCGTGCTGCCGGCCCTCGCCGGTCAGCCCGGCGTAGTCGACTTTGAGCCGAATCTGATCCAGCAGGGCGCGCAAAATCACGTCGAGCTGTTCGCTGAACTCAGCGTAGTCCTTCGGCGCGTAAGGCACGGCGTAAAACTTGCGCTCGAGGTCGGATAGCCGCGTCTGCTGCGAAACGCTCAGGTTGCGATAAATCCTCTCCCACAGCCCTTCCACGCCTTCTTCCAGCACCGTGCCCTCGAGGAACTTGAGCACGGTCAGCGAGAAATACAGCAGCGCGACCTGGTACGAAGATGCCTCCGCGGCTTTCATCGAACTGACCAGCCGAAGCTTGCGCTCGGCGCCCGTGCCGACAACTTCAACCAGCGGACCGCCACGCCAGTCGAGCAGATCGCTGCGCAGCACCGACACGTAACGGGCAAGCGTGCGCGCGGAAATTTCCAGGCTTTCTTCGATCGCCCTGAAACTCCAGCCGTACGGCCTGGAGAACAAGCCGGCGGCGATTCGTGCCAGCCGAATCGCGGCGCCGTAGGTGGGCTTGCGCCGAAGTTTCTTCATCGATCGCCGATTCAATCATCCCGGTTGTTCGATGACAACCGTTGTCAAAAGGCGGATATAGATATTCCTGGTGTTGAGAAAATGGCTCTACGCGGAACGGATCGCTTGCTCTCCTCCCGAGGCCCTTGTCAGTGTCATTCTCGCGCGCGTGGCTGCCTGTGAAAAATGCGCGAGGAATCCCGGATTCTTCGCCGTCCGGTGGGGTTACCTGCTGCCCGGAGCGCGACAACGTCGCGCGAGCAAGAGCACAACCCAAAAACACTGGGTGCAGGGGTCACCCCCTGCCATAGTTGTGCCGCGATGATTCGTCTGCATTACTCCAATCGGCTCGAAAATCTGATCGCGCCGCTGGCCGGCGCCGTGGCCGCGCATCAGCGGCAAGAGCCGCTCGTGCCGGTCTCGATCGTCGTACCCAACCGCGTGGTCGAACAATTCGTCCGCTATCGGCTGGCCGAATCGATCGGCGTCGCGGCGAATCTGAGATTTCCCTTCCTGCGCAATTACCTGGCCGAACTTCTCCAATCGGCCGATGAGAACCTGACGATCCTGGATGCCGACGAGCTCCAGCTGATCCTCTTCGAGTGCCTTCGGAGTTCAAGCGATCGCGGCGACCCGGACTTGAAGCCGGCGCGCGACTACATCGAGGCGGGCTCCAGAACCGCCGCCGACCTCGAGCTGAGAACGATGCTGCTTGCCGCACAGTTGGCGCGGCTGTTTCGCGAGTATTCGATTTCGCGCCGCCGCATGATCGAGAAATGGCGCGCTGCCCGGCGATCCGGCTTCGATGCGATGAGCGAGACGGAGCGATGGCAGCGGCATTTGTGGCAGTCGGTGTTCGATTCGCACGGCCGTGTGCGCGAGCAATGGCTGTCGAAGCGCGAGAGCCGCTTGATGTTGCTGCCCGATGCGTTCGCGGCGGGCGACAGCCAGCGCCTCAAATCTGCTCTGCCGGCGACGCTTCATGTGTTCGGTTCCTCGTACGCGGGAAATGCTTATGCGGAAATTTTTGCGCGACTCGGCGCGCTCGGCGATATTCGGATCTACGCGCTCAATCCGTGCCGCGAGTTTTGGGAGGATGTGGACAGTTCGCGCCGGGGCGCGCTGACCGCATGGGCTCGTCGTCAAGACAAAGTCGGAGAAAAACTCGCCGAATCCGAAGACCCTTTCGCGCTGAACGAATCGTCCGATCCGCCTGCACTCAGGCTCTGGGGGCGGCCGGGCCGTGAATACATTCGGCTGCTCAACGAACTGTCGCAATGCGATTTCGCGCCGCTCTTTTCCAATCCGGCTGCTCGCCGGCCACCGACCCTGCTCGAAGCTCTTCAGCAAAGCATCCTCGATCGCCAACCGCAGCCCCCGGACGTCGAGGATGGCAGCGGCAAGCCATACCAGGCGCGAATCGGCTTTCTTGCCTGCCCCGGAATTCGACGCGAGGCCGAAATCGTCGCCAACCAGATCTGGTCGATCCTTCGCGACAACGAGAAACTTGCCGCCAGCGGCGGCGCCGAGCGAATTCGGTTTCACGAAATCGCAGTGCTGATCCCCGACGCCGCCGTTGACCAGTACCTGGCCCACATCGAGAGTGTTTTTTCCCGCCGGCAGCGGCGAATTCCTGTCGATCTTGTCAGCCACAGCGCCGCTCGCCAAAGCCGCATCGCCGAAGCCGTCGAGTTGCTTCTCGATCTGCCGCGCGGCCGCTTTTCGCGCGCGGAAATGATCCGGCTGCTGACCCATCCCGCGCTGAACGGCGAAAGCGAAACCCGAATCGACGCCGGCCTGTGGCCGCGATGGGCCCAGGCGCTCGGTATTTTCTTCGGCGCCGACGACGCGGAATTGGAAGCAACGTACATTCCCCGCGGCCTCTATCACTGGGATCAGGCGATCAAACGCGTCGCGCTTGGCGCCATGATGACCGGTCAGCGCGGCGGGAATCCGGCATTCTATGAGACTGGAGCATCCACCCCCGGCTACCTGCCCTTTGAAGTGGCGCAGGACGAACTCGAAAGCGCGGCGCGATTCATGCGCCGGGCGCGCTCGCTCATCGCCGATGCACTCTCGATGCGCGAGGCGCGGCTTACGCCGCGGCAATGGTCGCGAATGTTCATCGAATTTTTGAACACCTACCTTCGCCCGGCGAGCGCGCTCGATGAACGGGTTAGGGACAGTTTCCTCGAAGCGATCGAGTCTGTCGGCGAGTCGGAGCTGAACCTTGCTCCAATATCGTACGAATCGGCGCGCGAGATGATCGCGACCCGAGTCACCGATCTCGAATCGCGTCGCGGACAATTTTCGGGGCAGGGCGTTGCAGTTGGATCGCTTTCCTCGCTGCGCTCGATCCCATTCAAAGTCATCTTTGCGCTGGGGCTGAACGAAGCTGTCTTTCCTGAGCGCGAACGTCGCGACCCGCTTGATTTGCGGATGCTCAAGCGCGTTGCGGGCGATGTCACTCCGGCCGAGCGTGACCGTTATCTTCTCCTCGAGGCGATCCTGGCCGCGCGCGAGCGGATTTTTTTCTCCTACATTGCTCGCGATGCGAAGACCGGCGATGTCCTCGAACCCTCGTCGGTCATTCGCGAACTGCAATACATGCTGCGGGGATTCATCGATGAAAAGACGCTGGCGAAGCTGACCGTGCAACATCCGATCAGCCGTTACGATTTGAAATATTTCCCTGAATTCGCCGATCACGCCACTCCGCAGAGCGATCGTGAATTCGCGAGCTTCGATCCTGACGCGCGCCGCGGCGCGCGGATGCTCGCGCTGCGAAAAAAGATCGACGCCGCTGCGACGCATCGCGCAAAGCTGCAGCGCGAGCGCTTGCCGGATCCTCTGGGCGGGGAGTTGCGCGAGCGCCTGCAAAAGGATCTGCAATTCGCCGAATTCGGAACAGCGTCTGCCGCGGCACGCCAGGCGCCGGCCGAAGAGCTGGCGCTTCCGATAGCCGCGATTCGAAAATATCTCGAATGTCCTTTGCAGGGCGCCGCGCGTTATTCGCTCGGCATGCTGGAGGACGAAGATGCGCCTGAGCAGGCGGAAGACGAGCCGCTCCAGCAGTCGCGGCTCGATCGTGCCGCGATGCTGCGCAACGTCTTCTGGCGCGCACGCGCCAACCCCGGCGTGCTCGACGACGAGTACGCGCGCGAAGTTCGGATTGCGCAGGCCAATGGGCACGCGCCCGCGGGTCAGTTTGCCGGGATCGCTGCAACGGCTGACGTTGCGGCGCTTCGTCAATGGATCGCGCAGGCTTCCCAAGCCGGCGTGACCGATGCCGGCGGATGGAAGGACATCCGGATCGGACGCGCTGACGAATTCGCCGAGACCGGCGAGATTCTTGCCCCGGTCGCGCTGAACGCCGAGCTGCGCCGCCACGACGGATCGATAGTGACGCAGCGCGTGAGTTTCTACGGCACGATTCGCGGCGCGTCGCCCGAGCTCGGCGCCGCGATCAACTGCGTGCTTCACCAGAACGTCAAGCCGAAAGATTTTCTCCCGGCGTTTCTGAACGCGATCGTCCTTGCCGCCAGCGGAGTGAAACTGCCCGAAAGATTTCGCGCAATCGTGGTCGGAACACAATCAACGAAACCGAACGAATGGATTCGCGAGTTCCCGCCGATAGACCGCGAGCCGGCGCTCGCCTTCCTGGCCACGATCGCCGGCGATCTGCTGTCGGCGGGAAACGATTACTTTCTGCCGATCGAGGCGGTCGCGGAAGTCGTCAAGGAGTTGGGTAAGCCGGCGAATCGTCGCGACCTGGTCGAAGCTGTCGAGCGCGTTCGCTTCAATGATTTCTCCAGGAGCAGCTCCGAATACGGACCGGTGCGAATCGCATCCAGTTTCGATCCGCCGGACGAAGAAGAAATCGCAAAAATCGTCGCGCGCCGCTTCCAACCAATAATCGGGATATTCGAATGAGCGCGAGCGCATCTCCGGCAATCATCGAATATTATCGGCCCGCGATCCTCGATGAAATTCTCGACCGCGGCCACAAGGTTATCGACGCGTGCGCCGGCACCGGCAAGACATTTACCATTGAGCATATCGTCGTCGACCTTGTCCTCAGCGGCGCGGCTCGGCTCGATCAGATCCTGGTCGTGACGTTTACCGAAAAGGCGGCGGCGCAGCTGCGCTCGCGAATCCGCGCCACCATCGAAGCCGTCCTGTCCGGGAGCAGTGCCGGCGCCACCCATGCCTCGCAGCGCAGGCAATTGGGTAACGACGAGCGGCAAAGACTGACGGCAGCGCGGTTTTCGTTTCATCATTCGCCCATCCACACGATTCACAGCTTTTGTCGTCGAATGCTCACGGAGCTCGCTTTTGACAGCGGGGTCCGTTTTGGAATGGGCCTCGCCAGCGGCCGTCTCGAGTTCCACGAGGCCCTGCGCGCTGAATTGCGCGAGCGGCTGAAGTCGGAAGGTAACGTCGCGCGGCTCGTCGACGAGTGGCTCTCGGATGAGAAACGCACTTCAGATGATCTCGAAGAACTGCTCTGGCAGGCTCACTCGCAACGCTACTTGCGAACGGCGGGGCGCGAACTGAATCAACAGGCGTTGATCGATCTGGCGAGCGCGTTCGATGCCAACGCGCTGGTGGACGCGTTGCGGCGCGCGGCGATCACGGATGATGCGCGGCGCGATGCGATCGCCGCGACGCGTGAACTCGAGCTGCTCGTCAGGCGTGCCAATCGGTCGGCCGCGGCCTTGGCCGAAGGCTTGTGCGGCTTCGATCTCGATCGCATCTGCCGTCCCACCACCGCACGCCGCGCGCGATCCGAGACGCGGCCGGCTTTTCCCGACGAGATGCCGGGCCCCGTGCGCGCGATTGTCAACGCGGGACGGCGGGTGCGGGCGGCGCTGGCCATCGAGCAACGCGTGGTTGACGAGCTGTTGCTCACGACCGCTCGGCGAATGGACGCGCGCAAACGTGAGCGCGGGACGCTGGACTACGAGGACATGCTGGCGTGGCTCGCAGGCGCGCTCGAAGGTCCGCGCGGCAAATCGCTCGCGGCGACTCTGCGCGAGCGCTATCGGATTACGCTGATCGACGAATTCCAGGATACCGACGAACTCCAGTGGAAAATCTTCCGCCAGGTGTTCGTCGAAGGCGGCGCCGGCAACACCATCTACGTAATCGGGGATCCCAAGCAGGCAATTTACGGGTTTCGTGGCGCCGACGTGCACGCTTACCTGCACGCGCGCGAGCAACTCTCCAAGTCAGGAGCGGCGGTTGTTCCGTTGCGCGAAAATTTCCGTTCGACCGTTGACATGATCGAGGCGTGCAACCTGATCTTCGATCAGCATGCTGCGGCGCCATTGTTCACCGGCGAGATCGCCTACAGCAATCCGGTGAAATGCGGGCGTCCTGCTCTGCGAGCCGTCGCGGCCAGCGGCCAGCCGATCGCACCCGTTACGCTCATGAAGTTCCAGCCGCGGGACGATCGATACAAGTTTTCGCGGCGGATGCGTGAAGCGCTAGGCCCGCGAATCGCGCAGGCGATACGGCGAATCATTGAGGAACCGGCTCACGCGATCGAAATTTGCGGCGACCGGCCGGCGCCGCGCAAGATTACCGCACGCGACGTTTACGTCCTTACTCGGACCAACCGCGACAGCGCGGAAATCGGCAAGTACCTGCGCCAGGCGGGAGTCTCGTTTGCCTTTTACAAGCAGGACGGGCTGTTCCAGACCCGCGAGGCCGCCGACATTCTCGACCTGCTCAGAGGCATTGACGAGCCCGGCCGCCGCTCGAACCGGCTCAAGGCCTGGGCTTCGCCTTTCTTTGCGGTCGAATACGCAGACCTTGCGCGGCTTGACGACGAGCGCAACTCGCAGCCGATGCTCGAAAGACTGTTCGAATGGCGCGCACTTGCCGAGGCCGGGCGTTTTGCCGACTTGTTCGACGCCTTGCTCCATCAAAGCGGACTGGTCGAACGTGAACTGCTGTTGTCAGACAGCAGGCGCGAACTCACCAACTACGAACACATTTTCGAGATTCTAACTGAGCAAGGATCGCGGCACGGAATCTCGCTCGCGGAAATAATCGAACTTCTCGACGCCTACATCACGGGGCGAGCGTCACCGGCGGGCGACGATCCGGATGTGCAACGCCTGGAAGAGGATCGCGACGCCGTGCAAATCATGACGATTCACAAAAGCAAGGGACTCGAAGCCGACGTCGTAGCCCTGTACGGAGGATTTTTCGCCAACAACCGACCCGATTGGGTCAGCGTTTACCACCGCGCACACGAGCGGCGCCTGGCGATTGGCAAACCGGCGCGGGAGTTGGAAGAAACGGCGCTTAAGAAAGAGCAGGCCGAGGAGGATCAGCGATTGCTCTACGTCGCGCTGACGCGCGCGCGCGCCAAGCTGATACTGCCCTACGTCCCGGACGGAACGCTGAATCGAGACCTGTCGGGCTCGTATGCGCAGTTGAACGATCGGCTGCGGACCCTCGATCGGGAAACGAGCCTGGAGAAGCTGTTCACGACGGAAACCGTGGTCGCTCCCGCGCCGCCAGATTCAGCCGATGAACAAGAGAGGATCGAAACGGCGCTTGACGAGAATGCCTTGTGCGACTGGCTCGCGTCCACGTCCGACACCGGCAGCCTGGATCGCGAATTTGCCCAGTTGGCCGTTGGCCATCGCGGCTTGACGATCGAATCTTACTCATCGCTTGAGGCGGCGCGCGAAACTGGCAGCGCTTTCGAGCCCGATGAATTCAAAACCAGCGTCGATGCGGTCGAGGCGCGTGCCGACAACGGCGATTTGCCCGGCGGCCGCCACGTCGGCATTTTCCTGCACGAAGCGATCGAGAAGCTCGATTTCAACTCCTTTGGCGATGCCCCGGATCTGGGATCATGGATGGCGCGGGACGACGTGCGCGAGTTGTTCGCCAGCGCCATGCGCCGCCACGGCGTGAATGATCCGCGATGGCTGGCCCGCGGACGCGAGATGGTTTTCAACGCGCTCACCTCGCCGGTCGCGCTGGGCGAAACGGTACTCGAGAGCGCGCTGTACCGCCTGGACGCCGTCCGCGAAATGGAATTCGCGTACCCGATCCCGGAGAAGCATCACGCGTTGCTCGGCGACGGCCCGGACGGCACGTGGATCGCCGGACGGGGCTACATAAAAGGCTTTATCGACCTGGTATTCCGGCGCGGCCAGCTATTGTACTTCGCCGACTGGAAAGGCGACCTTCTGCCATCGTACGAGCATCCCGCAGTCGCACGGCACGTCGAACGCCACTATCGGTTGCAGGCGCGAATTTACTCAGTCGGTATCGTGCGCCTGCTCGCAATCCGCAGCGAGCACGACTACGAGTCGAGGTTTGGCGGTCTGTTGTACGTCTTTCTTCGCGGCGTTTCGCAGTCCGGTGACGGAAAATCCGGACTCTACTTCGCCAGACCATCGTGGAATGAAATAGTCAGTTATGAATCCGATCTTTTGATCCGCGAACCCGGCTCGGAGTTCCGCGCGTGAAAGAGAAATACTCATTACTCGGAATGGATACCGCGTGGCGCCGCTTTGATTCAGCCCGTGGCGGCGGGTATTCCGCATTCGGCGCTCGCATGCGCGCGCTCG
>Ga0187818_10000349_pt1 | contig 16100 bp, 14 predicted proteins | sample NC_wetland_sal_i_14_FD_130581 | JGI IMG/M metagenome (GOLD analysis project Ga0187818, IMG submission 130581) | Wetland sediment microbial communities from Neuse River Estuary, North Carolina, USA - SO4_3 | ecosystem: Environmental > Aquatic > Freshwater > Wetlands > Sediment | place: USA... | reverse complement strand
GACCTTGGGCACGATGGCGTCGCCCTGCGGCACGGCGAGCGCGCCGCCCGGGCAGAAATCGAGCTGCGGATCGGTAACGATCAACACCTCGCGATCGCCATGGGAGTCGCTCATCGATCCTGCCCTCCGCTCGTGGTAAGATTAGTATCGGTTTTCCCGGCGAAAGCCGGGACCCATTTCGGCCATGGATACCGGCTTTCGCCGGGATGACAAGAAGGAGGGCCGTGGTCGAACAAGCCGCTCAGTTGGGCTGCTCCTGACAGATCGGTAGGGCGACCGTGGCCGGCTAGGGGTTCCGCGCGTAACACAGCGCCGGCACAATCCCGCAATAACCGATCCATAGGCAAATAGGGGACGTGTTATGACCGCAGACCCCGACTGCATCTTCTGCAAGATCGTTGGCGGCACCGTGCCGTGCTTCAAGCTGTTCGAGGATGGGGAGACGCTCGCCTTCATGGACATCAATCCGGTGCATGACGGGCATTGCCTCGTCATCCCCAAGGCGCATTACCCGACGATCTTCGAGATCGCGCCCGACGCCATGGCGGCCGCGGCGCACGCCGCGGTCAGGCTGGCGCAAGCAGTCAACAGGGCGGTCAAGCCAGACGGCCTCAACCTCGTTCAGTCGAACGGGCCGGGCGCGGCACAGTCGGTCGGCCATTTCCACATCCATGTGCTGCCGCGCCGGATCGGTGACGGGCTCCTGGTCAACTGGGACCTGAAACCGGGCGACATGCCGCATATCGCCGAGATCGCCAAGCGAATCCGCGGCTTTTTGTAGCGCGCTCAGCTCTCGACTGGCGCTGCGTCGTCAATCACCAGCTGGACCGCGCCGCCGCCGCGGTAGTCGTCGCGCCGGAGATGGCCGGCGACATGGATCGTGCGGCCGCGCGCCGCGGCGAGGAATGCGCCGAGCGGGCTCTCGGCGACGCGAAAGGCGATCGCCTTCAAGCGCGCCGGCCCGAGCGGGTCGCCGAGGGTGCAGCGCAAATGCCCGGTTCCGACCGGCTCGACATGGGCGACGACGAGCCCGGGAAAGGCGAAGCGCGGCTCGGGATTGGCGGCGCCGTACGGGGCCAGCGCGTCGAGATGGCCGATCAGCCCGCTGACCGCGCCTTCCGCCGAGAGCGCGCCATCGATCGCCAGCTCGGGCCTGATTCGCTCGCCGCCGCGGCCGTCGCCCAGCCGCTCGGCCAGGAAGGCGCGCAATGCATCGAGCCGGTCGGCGGCGACGGTAAACCCCGCCGCCATCGCATGCCCGCCGCCATTGACGAGGAGCCCGGACTGGCGCGCCGCGATCACCGCGGGCCCGAGCGCGACGCCGGGCACTGAGCGCCCGGAGCCCTTGCCGATCCCGTCGCTTAGCGCGACGACGCAGGCCGGCCGCTCGTAGCGCTCCTTGAGCCGCGCCGCGACGATGCCGATGACCCCGGGATGCCAGCCCTCGGCGGCGACGAATACCAGGGCCGGCGATTGCGGCGCCGCTTCGACCATGTCGATCGCTGCGGCAAGCGTTTGCGCCTCGATCTCGCGGCGCTCGCGGTTGTAGCCGTCGAGCCGGGTCGCCAGCTCGGCCGCCAGCGCCGGATCGTCGGTGGCGAGCAGCCGTGCGCCGAGATCGGCGGCGCCGACCCGGCCGCCGGCGTTGACCCGCGGCCCCAGGACGAAGCCGAGATGGTAGGCGTCGATCGGCGAAGTCACCCTGCCCACCGCGGCGAGCGCCCGGAGGCCCGGATTTTCCCCGCGGCGCGCCACCTTGATCCCCTGCGCGACAAGGGCGCGGTTGATCCCGGTCAGCGGGACGACATCGCATACCGTGCCGAGCGCGACGAGATCGAGCCATTGCAGGAGGTCGGGTTCGGCCCGGTCGCCAAACCACCCGGCCTCGCGCAGCGCCCGGTTGAGCGCGACGACCAGGAGAAACGCGACCCCGACCGCGGCGAGGGCGCCATGCGGGCTCGATTCGTCGAGCCGGTTCGGGTTGATCAGGGCGAGGGCATGCGGCAACAGCGGCTCGCTTACGTGATGATCGACGACGATCACGTCGAGCCCGGCTTCGGCCGCGGCGGCCAGCGGGTCATGCGCGGTCGCGCCGCAATCCACCGTCACGACGATCGCCGCTCCTTCGGCCTTGAGGCGCAGCAGTGCCGGGGCGTTCGGCCCATAGCCTTCGCGCAGCCGGTCGGGGACATAGACCGAAGCATCGCCGCCGACCGCCGCAAAGAAGCGCAGGAGCAACGCGGCGGAGGTCGCGCCGTCGACATCGTAATCGCCGAAGACGACGATCTTCTCGCCGTCGCGGACCGCCCGCACCAGGCGCTCGACCGCTGGCGCCATGTCGCGCAAATGCGCCGGATCGGGGAGAAACTCGCGCAGGCGCGGGGCGAGAAAGGCGGGCGCCTCGGCGGCGCCGATCCCGCGTTGCGCCAACAGTCGGGCGACGATCTCGGGGAGTGCCAGCCGCTCGGCGATCGCCGCCGCTGCACCCTCATCGGCGCCGCGTACCCGCCAGCGCCGGCCGCAGACCGACTGCTCAACGCCGAGAAAGGCTGAACCTTGCGGATTATCCACGGTGGCATCGTCGCCCCGGCGACACCGGCGGTCCAGGGCAAACACCGGAGCATTGTCGCTCCTGAATTCTCGCTTTCGCGGGAATCACCAGGTTCGCCCTATCGGGAGAATCGGATGCGATCGTCACAAGAAACCGCAGTCCCGGCGAAGGCTGGGACTGCGTTGTTTGAGCTTAGCGGCCGAGCGGCTCGAAGCTCTGCTTGCGGGTGAAGTCGTGCTTGGCTTCGACGTAGCGCACCGTGCCGGTCTTCGAGCGCATCACCACCGAATGGGTGAAGGCGCCGGTGTGAAAGCGGCGGACGCCCTTCAGCATGCTGCCGTTGGTGACCCCGGTGGCGGCGAACATCACGTCGCCATGCGCCATGTCGAGGAGGCCGTATTTGCGGTTGAGATCGGTGATGCCGAGCCGGTGGGCGCGGCCGCGCTCGTCATCGTTGCGGAACAGCAGCCTTCCCTGCATCTGGCCGCCGATGCAGCGCAGCGCGGCGGCCGCCAGCACGCCCTCGGGCGCGCCGCCCGAGCCCATGTAGATGTCGATGCCGGTCTCGGGGTCCGAGGTGGCCATGACGCCGCTGACATCGCCGTCGCCGATCAGCATGATGCGCGCACCGGCCTCGCGCACCTTGGCGATCAGCTCGGCATGGCGCGGCCGGTCGAGGATGCAGACGACGAGATCGGCGAGGTCGCACTTCTTGGCCTGGGCGAGGTTTTTCAAATTGGTCCCCGGCGCTTCGTCGAGATCGACGACGCTGTCCGGCAATCCGCCGCCGACCGCGATCTTGTCCATGTAGACATCGGGCGCATTCAAAAACCCGCCGTGATCGGCCATCGCCAGCACTGCCAGCGCGTTGGCCCCGCCTTTGGCGGTGATCGTCGTGCCTTCGAGCGGATCGAGCGCGATGTCGATTTTGGGGCCCTGCCCGTTTCCTACCTTCTCGCCGATATAAAGCATCGGCGCCTCGTCGCGTTCGCCTTCGCCGATCACCACCGTGCCTTCGATCGCCAGGCTGTTGAGCGCCTGGCGCATCGCATCGACCGCGGCCTGATCAGCCGCCTTCTCGTCGCCGCGCCCCATCAGCCGCGAGGCCGACAGCGCCGCCGCTTCGGTCACCCGCACCGCTTCGAGCGCGAGATTGCGATCCATCTTCGAGTTGGATGTGTTGGCCACGGTCTCCTCCCTCGCTGATGACATTGGATCGTTAAAACCACACGGGCACGTATGCCACCGAGCTTATTTGAGCTGTCATTGCGAGGAGCGTAGCGACGAAGCAATCTCCTCGAAAGAGATTTGCCCGCCGGAGATTGCTTCGCTTTGCTCGCAATGACAGCCCAACTGCTATGTCTCCGTGACGAACGCCTAGAAATCTTCGATGCGGATCATGTGCGGCGGCTCGAGCACGCTGTCGAGCGCGGCGATCCGGTCGAGCGCGCGGCGCATCGCCGCCTCGACGGTGGCGTGCGTCGTCAGCACCACCGGCACCGCCTCGCCCGGCGCGCGGCCGCGCTGGATCATCGATTCCATCGAGACCTGCTGGTCGCGCAACGCCGCCGCGACATCGGCGATGACGCCCGGCTGATCGACCACCATCAGTCGAACGAAATAGGCGCCCTCGTGGCGCTCCATCGGCGCTCCAGGCAGGAGGGCGAGGGCAGCGGTAGGCACCCCGAACGGCGCGCCCTGGCGCCCGGCGGCGATGTCGACGAGATCGGCGGCGACCGAGGACGCGGTCGGGAACGCCCCGGCGCCACGTCCCTCGAGCACCACCCGTCCGACGAAATCGCCTTCGGCGACGACCGCGTTGAACACGCCTTCGACCGCGGCGATCGGTGTCGCCCGCGGCACCATGCAGGGGTGGACGCGCTGTTCGAGCCCATTCTCGGTCAACCGGGCGATGCCGAGGAGCTTGATGCGATAGCCCAGCTCCTCGGCGAAATCGATGTCCAGCCGCGAGATGTGGCGGATGCCCTCGGTGTAGACGCCGGCGAGATCGACCGGGCGGCCGAACGCGACGCTCGCCAGGATCGCCAGCTTGTGCGCGGCATCGACGCCGTCGATGTCGAAGCTCGGATCGGCCTCCGCGTAGCCGAGCTTCTGCGCCTCGGCCAGCACCTCGGCAAACTCGCGCCCGCTTTCGCGCATCGTCGTCAGGATGTAGTTCGACGTGCCGTTGAGGATGCCGTAGACGCGGCTCAGCCGATTGCCGGCGAGGCTCTCGCGCAGGGTCTTGATCACCGGGATGCCGCCGGCGACCGCGGCCTCAAAGGCGAGCGCGACCCCCGCCGCCTCGGCGCGCGCCGCGAGGCGGGTGCCATGCTCGGCCATCAGCGCCTTGTTGGCGGTGACGACGTGCTTGCCATGGTCGAGCGCGGTCTCGATGACGGCGAGCGCGACGCCGCCGGCGCCGCCGATCAGCTCGACGACCACGTCGATTTCCGGGTCAGCGGCCATCGCGACCGCATCTTCGTACCAGCGCACCGCCGAGAGATCGACGCCGCGATCGCGCTGGCGGTCGCGCGCCGACACCGCGGCGACGACAATGCGCCGTCCGGCGCGCAGCGCGAGGAGTTCGGCCTGGCGCTCCAGCAGCACCAACGTGCCGGCGCCAACCGTGCCAAGCCCGGCGATGGCGATTTTCAGGGCTGGTTTCATTGCGGGGGTCCGGCGGTCGGAGCGCTCTTCATGGGGTGAATTGGATCTCGACCCGACCCGTCGCCTGTGCGCCGGCGGCAGGCGCCGCCTGGGTCTGGATCTTGCCGGCCGGGATGCCGGCGGCGGCCAGCGCCTTGGCCACCGCCTGTGCGCGATCGAGGGCGGCGTGATAGCTGTCGAGCGGGTCGCCGCCGCCGGCCGCCGCCGCCGCATAGGCGAGCACCCGCACATTGCCCGGGTTGTCCTTGTAAAGCGCCGCCACCCGGTCGATCTGCGCCCGGTCCTGGCCGCCCGGCGCCGCCGCGTCAGCGCGGATTTCGAGGGTCGCGACGGTGGTGGCCGCGGGTGCGCGTTTCGGCTCGCTCTTGGCGGCCGGGGGCGGCGGCGCCACTGGCGCCAACACCGGCTCCGGCGGGGCCGGTTGCGGCATCGCGCTCGCGACCGCAGCGGGCGGCAACTCGGCTGCGGGAGCCGGCCGCGGAACCGCCGGCAAGGCGGGCGCCGCCGGCGGCGGCTGCGTCGTCTCGGGCTCGGGGACCGAGCGCACGTCAGGCATCTGCAGGCTGGAGTTGAGCGGGCCGGGCTCGGGCGGCTCGCTCGCTGCGCGATGGCCCGATTGGGTTGAAGCAAGCGTTGTTTTGCCAGGCGGCGCGGCAACCGGGGCAGCGGCAGGATTTGCCGGCGGGAGGTTGGAAGGCGCCGCCGACGCGAACGTTGCCGCCGGCGCGGCCGTCGCCGCTCTCGCATCGGGGCGCGCCGCAACGGGCCCGGCGGCCGCGGTCAAGGCGCTGCGGTCGGCGATCAGGCTCTGGGTCAGCTTCTGCCGCTCGGCCGCGTTGGTGGTGCGCGTCGGCAGCGGCGGAAAGCTCGCGAGGTTCGGGTAGGGCGCAGCCTCGGCGGCGGCCATGTTGCCGGTAAAGGGCGCGGTTTGCGGGTCGGGGTCGTTCTTGTTGACGCCGCTCAGCGAGCGCCAGGACTCGACAGGGCTGCACCCCGCGAGGGCGATGCCGAGCGCGATCAGCGCAACGAAGCCGGCGAACCCCCCGGTTTGCCGAACACGCCGCCGGTCAGGCCGGCCACCAGGCCGAAACCGGGCTGTGCGCAACGCCATACCCCAGATCCCGCCACCCCCGCCGCTTGCCGCTGGATGCGGCGGCACAATCGGACCGCTGTGTATTAGATCCGCGCCCGCGCGTCACTACATTTGATTTTCCCGCGACGGGTGAGGACATGGGGATGAACGAGAGGGTGGGCGTCGCCGGCGGCAAGACTGGGGCGCGTGCTTCCGACAAGGCCGCCGCCGCTGGCCGGACCGCGGGCACGGACCCCGTGCCCGACCCGGCCGAGCTGTCGCGCCAGACCGCCGAGCAGATAGCGGAAATCGCCGAGAAGAGCCAGCGTCTGGTTGCCGATTTCCTGTCCCGCCAGGGCGGGCAAGAGGGGATCGGCCTGGCCGACCCGATGGCGATCGGCGCCGCGTTTCTGGAGATGACCCAGCGCATGATGGCGGACCCGGCCCGCCTCGCCGAGGCGCAAGCCGCGCTGTGGAACGACTATCTCAGGCTATGGCAGCGCTCTGCCCAGCGCTTTCTCGGCGGCGATGCCGAGCCGGTTATCGAGGCCCCGCCCGAAGACCGCCGCTTCCGCGACCGCGCATGGAGCGACAATACCCTCTTCGACTTCATCAAGCAGAGCTACCTGATGACCGCCCGCTGGTTGCAGGGCACGGTCAGGAATGTCGAGGGGCTCGACGAGCACACCGCCCGCAAGGTCGATTTCTATACGCGGCAATTCGTCGATGCGATCGCGCCGACGAATTTCGTGCTGACCAATCCCGAAGTGCTGCGCGCGACGATCGAAAGCCGCGGCGAGAACCTGGTCAACGGCCTCAAGAACCTGCTCGACGATCTGGAGCGCGGCAAGGGCCGCCTCCAGATCAGCATGACCGACCCGAGCGCGTTCAAGATCGGCGAGAACGTCGCCGCGAGCCCGGGCAAGGTGGTCTTTCAGAACGATCTGATGCAATTGATCCAGTACGCGCCGACGACAGCGACGGTAAAGCAGCGGCCGCTCTTAATCATCCCGCCCTGGATCAACAAGTTCTACATCCTCGATCTGCGCCCGGGGAATTCGTTCATCCGTTGGGCGGTGGCCCAGGGCCACACGGTTTTCGTCATTTCCTGGGTCAACCCCGACGAGCGGCTCGCCGCCAAGACCTTCGAGGATTACATGCGCGAGGGGCCGCTCGCCGCGCTCGCCGCGATGGAGGCGGCGACCGGCGAGCGCACCGCCAATGTCATCGGCTATTGCCTCGGCGGCACGCTGCTCGCCGCGACCCTCGCCTATATGGCCGCCAAGCGCGACACCAGGGTCAAGAGCGCCACCTATTTCGTCACGATGGTCGATTTCGCCGAAGCGGGCGAACTCAGTGTCTTTATCGACGAGGAGCAGCTGCGCTCCCTCGAAGAGCGCATGAGCAAAAAGGGCTATCTCGAAGCCCGCGACATGCACCAGACCTTCAACATGCTGCGCGCGAATGATTTGATCTGGTCGTTCGTCGTCAACAACTACCTGCTCGGCAAACAGCCCTTCCCGTTCGATCTCCTCTATTGGAACGCCGATTCGACGCGAATGCCGGCGGCGATGCACAGCTTTTACCTGCGCACGATGTACCAGCAGAACCTCCTGGTGAAGCCGGGCGGCATCACCCTCGCCGGCGTGCCGATCGATCTGCGCAAGGTCAAGACCCCGGCCTTTCTGTTGTCGACCCGCGAGGACCATATCGCGCCGTGGCGCTCGACCTATCGGGCGACGCAGATCTATGGCGGCCCCACCAAGTTCGTGCTGTCGGCCTCGGGCCATATCGCCGGCGTCGTCAACCCGCCCGGCAGCAAATACGGCCACTTCGAAAACGACGCGAACCCGCCGACCGCCGAGGAATGGCTCGCTGGCGCAACGCAGCACCCGGATTCGTGGTGGCCGGTCTGGGAGGAATGGGTCGCGCAATACGCCGGCGGCGAGGTCCCGGCCCGCCACCCCGGCGACGGCAAATTGACCCCGCTCGAGGACGCGCCGGGCTCCTACGTGAAGGTGCGGGCGGAGGATTGAAAATCCCCCTCTCCCCGCACGCGGGGAGAGGGTTGGGGTGAGGGGGAGTCCGAAAGCGATGCGAGGAGCGGATGAAGGGCGGACAGGTCGATCCCGCTCGCTCCGACGATCCAGCACGCGCGCCGAACTGACACTATGGCGACAGTTGCGCGACCGCCAGCTCGGCGGCTTCAAATTCGTCCGCCAAGAGCCCGTTGGTCCCTACTACCCCGACTTCGTCTGCCGTGAGCGGCATTTGATCGTCGAGGTCGATGGCGGCCAGCATGCCGAGAGCGCGGCAGATCACGAGCGGGACGCCCTGCTGACCGGGTTCGGCTACCGCGTCATCCGGATCTGGAACAATCAGATATTCGAGAACATCGACGGGGTGTTGCAGATGCTCCGATCCGAACTGGAAAACGCCCCTCACGCTGTCCCTCTCCCCGCCAGCGGGGAGAGGGAACGCGCTGAGAGGTCGTGCTAAACTCCCTCTCCCCGCACGCGGGGAGAGGGCAGGGGTGAGGGGGAGTCCGAAAACGATGCGAGGAGCGGGTGAAGGGCGGACAGGTCGATCCCGCTCGCTGCAACGATCCAGCACGCGCGTGCTCTGGCGACAGTTGCGCGACCGCCAGCTCGGCGGCTGCAAAATTCGTCCGCCAGGAGCCCGTTGGTCCCTACTACCTATTACCGCCGCCGATATTCCTCCGCCAGCTCGCGGTAGTGCGCGGTCACCCAGCGCATGTATTCCTGTTCCTCGGGCTTCAGCGTGCGGGCAAATCGCGCCGGGGTTCCCGCCCATAATTGGCCGGATTTGACCCGCTTCCTTGGCGTCACGACGGCGCCGGCGGCGACCATCGCGCCCCTCTCGACGACGGCGCGGTCCATGACGCAGGCCTTCATCCCGACAAAGGCGCCGGGTTCGATCCGGCAGGCGTGCAGCAGCGCCATGTGGCCGATCGCGGCCCCGTCGCCGATCACGCACTCGATGTGCTCGCCCAATTCGAAGGTGACATGGACGATCGTCCCGTCCTGGATGTTGGCGCCGGCGCCGATGCGGATCGGCGCGTCGTCGCCGCGGATGACGCAGTTGAACCAGATATTCGCGCGCGGCCCGATCTCGACATCGCCGATGACGATGGCGCCAGGCGCGATGAAGGCGGTCGGGTCGATCCGCGGCAGAATGTTGCGGTAAGGCAGGATCACCGGCCCCATCGCTAGCACCTCCCTTTGTCGCGAACCGGCCCCCTACGCCATTTCGCAGCCTATCCTACCCGCCGCTCGCAATGCACCCCGCCGATATGAGCCGGTTCCCGGCTTCCGAAAGAACTGATTAAGATGGCTCATTACCCGGCCGAGCGGCGGCACGCCGTAACACCGGGAAATGACCCTTCGGGAGGGAACGATGCTCGCCTGGTTTCGCGACCTGACGGCGAAGGAACGCAGCACGATGTGGGCCTGCTTTGGCGGGTGGTCGCTCGATGCGTTCGATGTCCAGATGTACAGCTTTGTCATCCCGACGATCATCGGCGTGTGGGGACTGTCGCGCGGCGAAGCCGGGCTGATCGGCACGGTGACCCTCTTGATCTCCTCGCTTGGAGGGTGGTTCTCCGGGACGCTGGCCGACCGCTTTGGCCGGGTGAAGATGCTGCAGATCACGATCCTGTGGTATTCGGTCTTCACCTTCCTCTGCGCCTTCGCCCAGAATTTCGAGCAGCTGTTCATCCTGCGCGCCTTGCACGGCTTCGGCTTCGGCGGGGAATGGGCTGCCGGCGCGGTGTTGATGGGCGAGGTCATCCGCGACAAGTACCGCGGCCGCGGGGTCGGCTTGGTGCAGACCGGCTGGGCCATCGGCTGGGGCGCCTCGGCCCTCGTCTACACCGCGGTCTACTGGCTGCTGCCCGAGGCGCTCGCCTGGCGCGTCTTGTTCGGGGTGGGCCTCTTCCCGGCGGTCTTCGTGTTCTGGATCCGCCGCCATATCGAGGAGCCCGAGATCTTCCAGGCCCGGCGTCGCGAACACCCGCCGGTCGGTTTTTCGCATCTGTTCTCGGCATTCCGCGGCCCGCATCTCTGGGTCACCGTCAAGATTTCGCTGATGGTCGCCGGCGCCCAGGGCGGCGGTTATGCGATCGGCATCTGGATGCCGACCTACCTGCGCACGGTGCGGCATTTCTCGGCGACCGCCACCGGCGGGTTCCTGATGGTCCAGATTCTCGGTGCGCTGTTCGGTTTCCTCCTCGGCTCCTATCTCAGCGACGCGATCGGCCGTAAATGGACCTTTCTGTGGTCGGCGATTCTCTCCTTCGTCTTCATCCTCTTATACATGTTCGTGCCGATGGGCAGCACGACGCTGCTGTTCGCCGGGATTCCGCTCTTTATCGTGCTGCTGATGAAGTTTCCGCCGATGGGCCCGTTCATGACCGAGCTGTTCCCGACCGGGCTGCGCGGCAACGCCCAGGGCTTCTGCTACAATTCGGGACGGGCGATCGGGTCGTTCTTCCCGACAATGGTCGGGTATGTCAGCCAGACCCTGCCGCTCGGCACGACGATCGCAATCTTCAGCGCGATCGCCTCTGGCCTGATGATCGTGATGCTGATGCTGCTCCCGGAAACGCGCGGGCGCCAGCTCGCCAGCCTGGAAACCGTTCCCGCGGGGCCGGGGTGAGCGGCGGCCAACGCAATTCGCCGAGCGCAATGCAGGGCTGTTCGCGGAAATCAGCGATTTCCGTGGAGCCGGCTTGTGCGCTATCTTTGCTGGAAGCATCACAGCAGTGCGCTGAGCTGGAGGAGACCGGACGATGAGTGGAAACTTTGCGCCTCTCAATTGCCTCAAGGGTGTTCGGGTTGTCGATCTGACCCAGTTCGAGGCCGGGCCGACCTGCACCGAGGCACTCGCCTGGCTCGGCGCGGAGGTGGTCAAGATCGAGAACCCCAAGAGCGGCGATCCGGGCCGGCGCATCGCCAGCACCGATGCGAAGGCGGCCGACTCGTTCTACTTCAAGATTTTGAACGCCAACAAGAAATCGGCGACGGTCGACCTCAAGACCGAGCGCGGGGTGCAGCTCGTCAAGGAATTGATCAAAAAGGCCGACGTCTTCGCCGAGAACCTCGCCCCCGGCACGATCGAGCGCCTCGGGCTCGGCTATGACGTGCTGAAGGCGATCAACCCCGGCATCATCTACTGCCAGGTCAAAGGCTTCGGCGAGGGCAGCCCGTACGAGAAATCGCTCGCCTTCGACATGATCGCGCAGGCCTCGGGCGGCACGATGAGCGTTACCGGCGAGCCCGGACAGCCGCCGGTCAAGCCGGGCTGCACGATCGGCGACACCGGCACCGGCATGCTGATGGCGATCAGCGTCCTCGGCGCGCTCTACGAGAAGAAGGCGACCGGCAAGGGCCGCCGCCTGCAATTGGCGATGCAGGATTCGGTGATGCACTACATCCGCACGTCGTTTGCGGTGATGAACCAGCAGGGCAACAAGAAGGCGGCGCCGCGCATGGGCGCGCAAAGCACTTCGGGCGCCCCGGCGCCGTGCGGCATCTACCCGTGCAAGCCGGGCGGCTACAACGACTACGTCTACGTCTTCTGCAGCCGCGCCAACCCCGAGCACTGGACCCGCCTCTTGAAGGTCATCGGCCGCGAGGAGCTGATCGATGACCCGCGCTTCGCCACCAACGAGGAGCGCAACAAGAACGAGGGCTTCATCAACCAGATCATCACCGAGTGGACGCGCGAGCACACCAAGGAAGAGGCGATGCGGATCATCGGCGCCGCCGGCGTTCCGGCCGGAGCCGTGCACGATACGCTCGAGCTGCAGAACGACGAGAGCTTCCAGAAGCGCGGTATCATGCAGGTCATGCACCACCCGGACGGCGACTGGGTCTGCGAGGCCTGGCCGGTGCGCTTTGACGGCAAGCCGCCCGAGTTGCTGCCGTCGCCCAAGCTCGGTCAGCACACCGAGGAGGTGTTCACCAGCTGGCTCGGCTTGTCGAACGGCGAGATCGACCGGCTGCGCGCCGAGAAAGTCCTCGGCTCTTAGTCGAACCCAGCGGCGGGCCTCGGCCCGCCGCTTCGCTTTTGGGGCGGCGGATCCCCCCGAAACGCCCCTCTCCTGTCATTGCGAGGAGCGAAGCGACGAAGCAATCTCGGTGGGACAACAGTCACCTGCACGAGATTGCTTCGCAGCGCTCGCAATGACGGACATTAGGAGGAGACAGCTCAGATGGCAGACATCACCGGTAACGAAATCCTCGCGCGGTGCCTGAAGGCGCAGGGCGTCAAGGACGCGTTCTTCATCATGGGCGGGCCGATGCTTGATGCCGAATCGTGTTGCATCAAGGAAGGCATCCGCCTGATCGACACGCGCCACGAGCAGGGCGCGGCCTACATGGCGCAGGCCTATTCGCGCGTCACGCAGGGGCCGGGCGTCTGCATGGCGGCGAGCGGGCCGGCGACCCTCAATTTCGGCACCGGCCTCGCCAATGCCCTCATCGATTGCTGCCCGGTCGTCGCGATCGGCGGGTCGAGCCCGATCAGCCAGTTCGGCCGCCAGGTCTTCCAGGAGATCGACCAGGTCAAGGCGCTCGACGGCTGGGTCAAATACGCCGACCGGGTGCACAACGTGAAGCGCATCCCGCAGCAGGTCAATTTCGCCTTCCAGAAGGCGCTGAACGGCAAGCCCGGCCCGGTCTATCTCGATTTCCCGGGCGATGTGCTCTACGCCAAGGTCCCCGAGGACCAGGTCGATTGGAGCTATATGGGCCGGCCGATCCTGAAGCCGCGCCCCTATGCCGAGCCGCAGGCGATCAACGCCCTCGTTGACGCGATCAAGGCGGCGAAGCGGCCGATCATCTGCTCGGGCGGCGGCGTCTTGTGGTCGCACGCCTGGGACGAGATGCGCGCGTTTGTCGAGAAGGCCGGGATCCCGTTCTACACCACCCCGCAAGGCCGCGGCGTCGTCCCCGACGATCATCCCTTGTCGTACCTGACGATGCGCTCGACGGCGTTCCGCGATGCCGACCTGATCATCGTGCTCGGCACGCGGATGAACTACGTCATCGCCCATGCCGCGCCGCCCCGCTTCAACCAGAACGCCAAGATCGCGCGCATCGAGATCGATGCCGAGGAGCTCGGCATGTCGGCGCGCAATGTCGACATCCCGGTGGTCGGCGACTGCAAATCGGTGCTGCAGCAATTGATCGACGCGGTCGACGGCAAGACCGCCGAGCGCTTTGCCGATTGGCGCAAAGTTCTGGCCGATGGCGAGGCCTCAAAGCGCACCAGCATCGGCGCCAACTATCCGACCGATGGCGACATCCACCCGCTGCGGCTGTGCGAGGAGATCAAGAACTTCCAGAAGCGCGACACGATCCTCTGCGTCGACGGACAGGAAATTCTCAATTTCGGCCGCCAGTCGATCCCGACCTTCACCCCCGGCCATCGCCTCAATTCGGGGCCGTTCGGGACGATGGGCGTGGGGCTGCCGTTCGCCGTCGGCGCCAAGGCGGCGAAGCCCGACAAGCAGGTGATCTGCCTGCACGGCGACGGCTCGTTCGGCCAGAACGCGATGGAGCTCGACACCGCGGTGCGGCACAAATTGCCGCTCCTCTGCGTCATCAGCCTCAATGGCGGCTGGACCGCCGACCCGGAGCGCAACAAGCCGGGCCGCGATCTCGGCTACACCCGGTACGACATCATGGCCCAGGGCCTCGGAGCCCACGGCGAATATGTCGAGCGCCCGGAAGACATCCGCCCGGCCCTGGAGCGCGCCCAGAAAAAGGTCGACGAGGGCATGGTGGCATTGGTCAACGTCAAGACCGACTACCGCGCCCGCGCCACCACCGTGCGGTTCTCCAACTACGAGACCTGAGCGGCGCCGCCGGGAACGAGTGGAAAGGGGCGGCTCCGGCCGTCCCTTTTCTGTTAGCATCACGGATGCTCCGGTACACTAGGCACGCCTTAGAGGCGATGGCCGCACGTGAGATCGCCATCGAGTGGATCGAGGCGGCGGTCAGCGCTCCAGATCGGGTCGAGCCCGATCCACGCGACCCAGAGTGCATTCGCTCGTACAGGTCCATCGCCGCGCTCGCCAGCCGGGTGCTGCGGGTTGTGCATCGGCCCGATGGAGATGATATCCCTGTGATCACCGCGCACTTGGATCGGAGAGCCAGGCGATGATGCGAACCACCTACGATCCTGAGGCGGACGCAATGTTCATCTGGTTCGGGCCCGAGGGGACAAAATCAGCCGAAACGGAAGAAGTCGCGCCGGGAATCATGCTCGATTTCGACGATGACGGCCGGGTAATCGGCATCGAGGTACTCGGTGTAAGCGGACGCATGGCAAGGCCGAAAGCTGCAGCTTGAGGCGTTCCCTTTCTGCGTCGGCACCGTGCAGCTCTCGGTTGCCGCCTACCACTGATCCTGGTTGATCGTGGCGACCGGGAGGCCGGCCGCGCTCCAGGCGGTGATCCCGCCGCGATACCACATCGCATTGACGTAACCGAGTCGCAGCGCTCGCAACGTCGCGTTGTACGATAGCCAGCATTCGGAGCTGAGGCAGTAGAACACGATCGGGGCGGCCTTGTTGCCGCCGGTCAGCGCGGCTAGGTGCTGCGCCATGCGGCCCTGCCAGCCATCGTCCAACGAGGTCCCCCGCCCGCCGCCGCTGAACCACAGCGAGCCCGGGATCGCGCGCACCGAACTGCCGGTCAGCAGATTGATCAGCACCGGTTTGCCTGGGCCTTGCCAAACCCCGGCGAGCCAGGCGGTCGTGACGACCCGGCCGCCGGGGATGCTGGTCGGCGTCGGCGCGTGGTAATCGCCGGGCCTTATGGTGACTTGCGGAGGAATGCCCCAATCCTTGTCCTCGCCGCCATAGGGCAGAGTAAGCGTCGCTTGAGCGGCACCGGGCACCGGGGCGACCGGCAGCTGCTCGGGCTTGGCGGCCGGCTGAGTTGCCGGTGGGCGCGGCTTTGACTTCGGCGCCTCTGGCCCCGGGGCGGACTGGAACGGGTTGGGCGCCTGCGCCTGTCCAGGAGCAACAGCCAGCAAGAACCAGCCGAGCACCGCAACTGTATATTGTCTCAGGGCCACACCGGTCTCAGGTCGTTGCGCCGCGGGGCTGGTTACGTTCAGCCGCTTTTATCCGGCTCAACGCACGGCGATATCAACTGTTTTGCGATGCCACTCGCCGTTGCCGTAACGCACGTCGTAGAGGATGCGGTCGGCCCCGCGGAAGCCCGGCTCCGACTGGTAATAAAGCCGCCTGCCCATGATGAGCTTGCCGGCGCACGCGCCGGATGTCCCGACCGCCGCCACCGCCGGGACTGGCATCGTCTCCTCGCGGATCGTGAGGGTGCCGTGTCTCGGCTGCTCGGCAATGATGATCGGCGTCAGCCGAACCTCGCATTCCTTGTTCCAGCTCATTTCCCGATTGAGCGGCGAGGAGGCGCCGCTCGCGACCACCGTCGCACCGGGCGGCACCGCCTCAGCCAGGGTCGGGGTAGGCGCGACCGGCTGGGCTTCGGACGTCTGAGGTGCGACGCGCAGACGTGGCTTTGGCCTCGGCGCCTCGGGACCCGGGGCGGACTGGAACGGGTCGGGCGCCTGCGCCAGGCTCGGTCCGGCGGTGACCACCGCGAGGCCGACGATAGCCGATCGCCAGAAGCCCCGGGTGTCGCGCATCTTGGGCTGTGTCCCTACGATCCGAACCGCTTCAGCGCCTCGCGGGCGCTGGGGTAGTTGTGCGCGGCGGCGCGCTCGTACCAGGCGCGCGCTCGCGCGGGATCGGCGG
>Ga0187818_10000348_pt1 | contig 16109 bp, 11 predicted proteins | sample NC_wetland_sal_i_14_FD_130581 | JGI IMG/M metagenome (GOLD analysis project Ga0187818, IMG submission 130581) | Wetland sediment microbial communities from Neuse River Estuary, North Carolina, USA - SO4_3 | ecosystem: Environmental > Aquatic > Freshwater > Wetlands > Sediment | place: USA... | reverse complement strand
GCCAGTAGCTAGTAGCTAAGCGGCTAGTGGTAGCTTTAAAATCTGTGCCCTCAAAATCCTAGCTACTCGCTACCAACTACTAGCTACTGTCTTATCCCGCCAGCTTGGCGATCATGGAGAACAACGGCATGTACAGCGAAATGACGATGCCTCCGACGGTTACGCCCAATATGCCGATGATGATCGGTTCCAGCATGGCCAGCATGTCTTTGGTTGCGGAATCGACCTCATCTTCGTAGAAGTCGGCAATCTTCTGCAGCATGTTATCCATGGCGCCGGTAGCCTCGCCCACGCCGATCATCTGCGTCACCATGCTGGGAAAGACTCCGGATTCCCGCAGTGGATCGACGATGGTACGACCCTCTTCGATGGCTTTGCGCACCTTCATCAAGGCTTCTTCCAGCACCGCATTGCCGGAGGTTCTGGCCGTGATGCTCAAACCTTCAAGAATGGGTACGCCCGAGGTAATCAGGGTGCCGAGAGTTCGGGTAAAGCGAGCCACGGCAATCTTGCGCAGCAGGATGCCGACAACCGGCATCTTCAGCATGGCGTAATCCAGGTAGTAGCGGCCTTTGGGGTTCTTGCGGATCTGCTTGATGCCGAAAAACAAACCCACAGCTCCGACGATAAAGAACCACCAGAACTGGCCCACAAACGCGCTCAACCCCATGACGACGCGGGTGGGCAAGGGCAGCGCCACCCCCAGGCCGGCGAACAGGTTGGCGAAGATCGGGACTACCCACTTCAGCAGCGCGCCCACGATCAAGCCGGCCAGACTGATCACTGAGACCGGGTAGATGAGGGCGGACTTCACCGCCGATCGCAGTTTGACGGCCTTTTCCACGTACAGCGCCAAGCGCTGCAGAATGATGTCGAGAATACCGCCGGTTTCGCCGGCCTCGATCATGTTCGTGGTCAGATCGTCAAAGATCTTGGGATACTGGCGCATGGCATTGGCTAGCGAGGAGCCGCCTTCCACCGTGGTGCGGACGCCCGTGAGCGTCTTCTGAAAGGTCTGATTCTCCTGGTTTGCGGCCAGGATTTCCAGACACTGGACCAGAGGCAGACCAGCATCGATCATGACCGAGAACTGGCGAAAGAAGATGGCGATCTCCTTGGTCTTAACCTTGCCCGAACCAAACGTGGGCATGGCGAATTCCTTGCCCTTTTCCCGTATGGCTCCGGCACTGATACGCTCCTTGCGCAACTGAGCGGCCAGCACCTGTTTGTTGGGCGCAACCCTCTCGCCGCTGATCTTCTCACCGGCTTCGTTTTTTCCCGAAAATGTGAAAACTGGCATGGTTAACCTCTCCTCACTGCACTACTTGCTTACCGGTGCGCCATCTGGCACGCTTCCGGTCATCACCTGCATCTTGCTTCAATCTCCATCGCGCCGTCATCGTTTGCCCGGCGCAGCGCCCTTGGCCAGCGGCGCGGTACCGCGGTTCAACAGCCCGGCGCCACGGTTGATCATCTCCTGCAACTCGTCCACATTGCTGGAGCGGGAAAGAGCCAGCTCCAACGTAATCTGCTTCTGGAAGTACGATGTCGCCAGCGCTTGGTTGAATGTCTGCATCCCGAACTTGTCCTGCCCAGACTGCATCGAGGAATAGATCTGGTGGATCTTGTCTTCTCGAATCAGGTTGCGGACGGCGGCGTTGGGCACAAGGATTTCCATGGCCATGACGCGGCCCTTGCCGTAGGCCTTGGGCAGCAGGCTTTGACACATGATGCCTTCCAGCACCAGCGACAATTGCGCCCGAATCTGCGGCTGTTGGTGGGCCGGAAATACGTCAATGATTCGGTTAATCGTGGACGCCGCCGAATTGGTGTGCAACGTGCCGAAAGTGAGGTGGCCGGTTTCAGCGATGCGCAGCGCCGATTCGATAGTTTCCAGATCGCGCATTTCGCCGATCAGCACCACATCGGGATCTTCGCGCAGCGCTGCCCGGAGCGCATCCGCAAAACTCTTGGTATCGGCGTGCAGCTCGCGCTGGTTGACCACGCAATTCTTGTTCATGTGCACGAACTCGATGGGATCCTCGATGGTCAGGATGTGGTCGTGCCGCTCGGTGTTGATCTTGTCGATCATGGCCGCGAGCGTGGTCGATTTACCTGAACCGGTCGGCCCGGTGACCAGTACCAAGCCGCGCGGCTTGTCGCACATCTTGCTCACCACCGACGGAAGTCCCAACTGGTTGAAGGATTTAATTTCGAATGGAATCAGACGGAAAACCGCCGAGGTGGCGCCCCGCTGGTTGAAAACATTGGCGCGGAAACGGGCCAGCCCCTTCAATCCGAACGAAAAGTCCAGTTCCAGATTCTCTTCAAAACGGTGCTTCTGCGAATCGGTCATGACACTATAGGCCAGCTGTTTGGTTTCAGCCGGCGTCATCTGCGGCAGATCCAGCGGCACCAAGTGTCCATGGACGCGAATTTGCGGCGGCGAGTTGGTAGTGAGATGAAGATCGCTTCCTCCCATCTCCAACAGTCGTTTCAACAGATCGCTTAATGAGAGCGACATCTTTATTCCCTTTCTTGTTCCTCAGAGCCTAGTGAACCGTCTCGCGTGCCACTTCCTCGAGCGTGGTGACGCCGGCGGCGACCTTGATCAGGCCGCTGCGCCGCAGTGTGATCATGCCCTGCTCAATCGCCTTCTTCTTAAGTTCGACTGCGGACGCGCCCACCAGAACCAGTTCCCTGATTTCGTCGTCCACTTCCATAACCTCATACAGACCCGCACGCCCCTTGTATCCGGTATTGCTGCAGACACCGCAACCTTTGCCTTTGGTGATCTTTACGGTTTTGACTTCTTCCGGCGTGAAACCTTCCTCAATCAGTGTCTGCTGCGGGACCTCGACTACTTCCGCACATTCCTTGCAGATTCTCCGTACCAGTCGCTGGGCGCAAATCAGGTGCACCGATGTGGCCACCAGAAAAGGCTCGATGCCCATGTTCATGAGCCGCGTAATAGTTTCAGGAGCACCGTTGGTGTGCAGCGTGGAAAGCACCAGGTGGCCGGTAAGAGCGGCCTTGATCGCGATTTCGGCAGTTTCGAAGTCTCGAATTTCGCCCACCAGGATGATGTTCGGGTCCTGCCGCAGAAAGGCGCGCAATGCGGCGGCAAAGTTCAACCCAATCTGTTCTTTCATCTGCACCTGGTTGACTCCGGCCAACTGAAACTCGACCGGGTCTTCCGCGGTCATGATGTTAGTATCCGGCTGGTTCAAGCGCGCGATGGACGAATACAACGTGTTGGTCTTGCCCGAGCCCGTTGGCCCGGTGACCAGCACCATGCCGTAAGGCTTCAAAATGGCTTTCTCGAACTTGACCAGCGACTCCGGCTCGAAACCGAGCTTGGTCATGTCGAGGCGCAGATTTTCTTTGTCCAGCAACCGGAGTACGATCTTTTCGCCCCACAACGTGGGCAGCGTGCTGACGCGGAAGTCGAGTTGCTTCTTGCGCCCGCCGATATTCATCTTCAGCATGATGCGGCCGTCTTGCGGCAGCCGCTTCTCGCTGATGTCCAGCTTTGACATGATCTTCAGGCGGGAAGTGATCGCATCCTTCAACTTGAGCGGCGGCGTCATGATCGACTGCAGCACGCCGTCAATGCGGAAACGCACGCGGAACTCTTTTTCGTAGGGTTCCATGTGAATGTCGCTGGCGCCCCGCTTGACTGCATCGGTTAGGACCAGGTTGACTAGTTTTACGATGGGAGCTTCATCAGCCGCCCTTTCCAGGTCGGCCAGTCCCACTTCCTGCTGCTCCGCCTGCAGTTCGACGTCGGCTTCGTCCATCTCCGTCATCGACTGCATGACCTGCTCGAGGTCTTCTTCCTTGGTCGTGCCGTAGGCTTTGTCGATGCCCTCGAGAATCGAACTTTCCGATGCCACCACCGGCTCAATATTGAAGCCGGTCATGAACTTGATATCGTCCATGGCGAACACGTTGGTGGGATCCACCATGGCGATGGTCAACGAAGCGCCCACGCGGCTCAGGGGCAGGATTTGATAGCGTTTGGCAGTTTCGTACGGAATCAGCTTGACCACGGAAGGATCGATTTCAAAATAGGAGAGATTGATAGCGGGAACGCCGTACTGCCGGGAAAGGAAGTTGGTAACGTCTTCATCGGTCAGAAAGCCGAGCTTGACCAATGCCGCACCCAGGCGTACGTTCGACTCCTTCTGGACCTTCGTTGCCTGTTCCAACTGCTCTGGGGTAATAACCTTCTCTTTAACAAGAAGATCACCCAGCCGTTGAGACATACCTCGATCTCCTATCCGAGCGGCAGAGAACTGCCAGGGCCTTTGCTTGGCTCACGCGAATCGCAGTGTTTTATAGGGGAGATATGCAGCGTATTTCGCGTTGACACAAATTGTCAACGCAGATGCGTTACTGTACCAGTAACTTTGGTACCTGTACTGCCCGATGGAAACTGCCTAAGACGTTCGCCGGGCGTGAAATGCGCGCCAGATGTGCATTTGGCGAATGCGCGGTTCAGAGGTGCATGCACCTCGGTAAGGACGCGTCTATGTCTTACACTAAGATCTTGAAAGCCGTTTCCAACGAAGAACAGCTGCGCGCCTTCTATCGCACGCTGTACGCCGCCTGGGGTTGCCAACACTGGTGGCCCGCCCGCACCCGTTTTGAGGTCATCGTCGGCGCCTACCTCACGCAGAACACTTCGTGGAAGAACGTGGAGATGGCACTGCGCCGCCTACGTGTGGCCGGTGTACTCAGTCTCAAGGGAATTCGCGCTGTACCGCTGGCCGAACTCGAGGTTTTGATCCGATCCGCCGGATACTTCCGGCAAAAGGCCGCCCGGCTCAAGACGTTCGTGACCTTTGTTGACCAAAACTACGGCGGCTCGCTCAATCGTATGTTTGCGCAGCCCACGTCGAAGCTGCGCCAGGAGTTGCTGGCGCTAAACGGTGTCGGTCCGGAGACGGCGGACTCGATCCTGCTTTATGCTGGCCAGCATCCGGTGTTCGTGGTGGATGCCTACACTCGCCGGATTCTGGATCGCCATGCGATTCTATCCGCGAATGCGCCCTATGAGGAAATCCGTCAACTGTTCGAGCGTGCGCTTTCATCCCCGATCACGTGGGGACAGCCGCCCTCGGCTGTCCAGGCCGAGCGAAGCTCGGCAGCAAGCGCGAGATCGGCAACCGGATGTCAAAACCCCGCCCATCTTCCTTCCTCCATGAGCCTTGCCAAACGTTCGCCTCTTGTTCAGGCATATAACGACATGCACGGGCTCATCGTCGGCATAGGAAAGCATTACTGCCTCACATCCAAGCCTCATTGTGAGCAGTGCCCCCTGCGGATGTTTCTGCCCTAGATCGGCGAAAGCACTTCCTATCTCTACCTCCGCTTATAATGAAAATGTTTAGCCTGCATGTTGCTGGCTTACAATCGACGTGTCTGGTCCTAATCCAATCCGCCCGGATCAAAACCCTTCCAGCCGGAAGAAACTCATCATCCTGTTGAGTATTGCTGTCGTCCTGGTCCTGGGCATTATTGTTTCCCAGGTTTCCTTCGACCTGCCGTTCCTCAATCCAGACACGAATCAGCAACTTCTCTTCTTCGCTGCCCTGTCAGCGCTGATCTTTCTTCTTTTCGTATGGATGACCTTTGTCCTGGTGCGCAATCTTCTAAAACTCTTCGCCGAACGAAGACTGGGAGTCCTGGGATCGAAGTTCCGCACCCGGCTTGTTGTGGTGAGCCTGCTGCTTTCATTCCTGCCGGTCATCGTCATGTACTGGTTTGCCTACGGCCTCATGAACCGGTCCATCGACAAGTGGTTTTCCACGCCAGTGGAGGAGGTACGCCGCGATACGGCGGCTATGGCGTCGCTGCTGGCGGAATATGCCGCACAGAACGCCCGCGCCGAGGCCACCTCAATCGCGGCTTCTCCCGAAGTCCAACGGGCTTTTTCCAGCGGCAACTTCTCGCCTGCCGTGGACGAATTCCGCAGCCACGAAGCCACGCTGCAGGGCGGCTTCGTCTTGGCGATCGCTGGCGGTGAGGCCGAGGCTAGCTTTGGCGCACCTGCGGCGTGGCCCCTTCTAAGAACAAAGCTTCCACTCGGGCGCGCAAATTCGGGCATGCCGGCCCGTTTTACTTGGGAACAAACCGAGTACATTCTGGGGAGCGCAGCCATCAGTGACAGCGGTCTAATCCTGGTTGCCATGCCGCTGCCGCAAAAGTTCTCCGAAACGGCAAGACAGGTCGAGGCCAGCCAGCAGCGCTATCTCGAATTGGCCCGTGGCCGCAAATTGGTGCGCCGCACCTACATGGGGTTGCTGCTCCTGCTGACTGTGCTGGTGCTCTTCGCCACAACCTGGCTGGCGTTATTTCTTTCCAAGCTGGTCACCCGACCGGTAGCGGCGCTGGCTGAGGCGACGCAAGAAATCTCCCGCGGACGGCTGGACTACCGCGTGGAAGTTCGCGCGGCGGATGAAATCGGCGATCTGGTGAACTCATTCAACCGCATGGCGGAGGAATTGGAATCCAGCCGCCGCCAGATTGAAGCGTCCAGCCATGAACTGAGCGCCGCCAACACTGAACTGGAGCAGCGCCGCCGGCATATCGAAACCATTTTGGAGAGCATTCCCAATGGTGTGCTCTCGCTCGGTGCAGAGCGCCGCATCACCCACGTTAATCACGCACTGCTGCGTTTATTTCATCCGGCAGGCACCGAATCTGGCACTCTGAGCGTATTGATCGGCGCATCGTTGGCCGATGTTTTTTCCGCGGAGACTCTGCAGGACCTCGAGCCCCTGCTACGTCGCGCCGACCGCATGGGCACCACCACGACGCAGATGGAAATGGCCGTGCAGCGAGCCACGTTGAATGTTGCAGTCACTGTCGCCACTCTTCAACACGATGGCCAGCGGCTCGGCTATGTGCTGGTGTTTGAAGATCTTTCGGAGCTGCTCAAAGCACAGAAGCAAGCTGCTTGGCGCGAGGTGGCGCGGCGCGTGGCTCATGAAATCAAGAATCCCCTGACGCCCATCGCACTCTCGGCTGAGCGCATCCGCCGGCATTTGCAGCGTGGCACTCCTCCCGACCCAGCTTCGTTGCAGGTTCTGCATAGCTGCGCTGAGACCATTGCCGGAGCGGTGGAAACGGTTCGCACTCTGGTCGACGAGTTCTCTACGCTGGCGCGCTTTCCCACCGCCCGGCCTCAACCGTCGAACATAAACTCCATCGTGGAGAATATGCTGGCGATGTTCAACGGACGCCTGGAAAATGTTCATGTGCGCACTTCTTTAGCTTCCGACTTGCCCAACGTGATGGCCGATCCCGAGGCCATCAAGCGAGCGCTCGCCAACTTGATGGACAATGCCGCCGAAGCCATGCAGGACGCCGTCTTCCGCGAGATTCATATCTCCACCGCGCTGGTGACCAGCCGCGATGCAGTCGAGATCGCGGTCGCCGATACTGGTCATGGCGTCACCCAAGAATTGAAAGAGCGGCTGTTCCTGCCTTACTTCTCCACCAAGAAGCGTGGAACCGGCCTGGGGCTGGCGATTGTGAGCCGCATTGTGGAAGATCATCAGGGTTCCATTCGTGTGGAAGAAAACCGCCCCGCTGGCGCCAGGTTTGTGATTGAGCTGCCGCTCGTATCTGAGACAGTCGGAACTTCCACCGTCAACCAACATGCCTAGCATTCTCATCGTGGACGACGAAGCCAGCATCCGGCAGTCGCTGAAGGGCGTGTTGGAGGACGAAGGACTCAAAGCCGGGCTCGCTGAAAGTGGAGAAGCATGCCTGGAGGCCCTGCGCAAGCGCGCCTTCGATGTAGTGCTTCTGGATATCTGGCTGCCCGGAATCGATGGCCTAGAGACGCTGGAAAAGATACGGGAGTTGGAAAACGCTCCCGAGGTAATCATGATTTCCGGGCACGGAACGATTGAAACCGCCGTGCGCGCCACCAAACTGGGGGCCTTCGATTTTCTTGAAAAGCCGCTCTCCATCGATAAGACCCTCATCCTGATAAAGAACGCGATCGACGCCAGACGCCTGCGGGAGGAAAACCGCGATCTCAAGAAGCAGCTCATCCCCAAGAACGTTATCGTGGGGGACAGTGTTCCGATGAAGGCACTACGCCAGCAGATCCAGATCATGGCGCCCACCAACGGCCGGGTCCTCATTTATGGCGAGTCGGGCACGGGAAAAGAACTCGTGGCCCAAGCTATTCATACCCAGAGCTTGCGTAAAGAGGAAATGTTTGTGGAAGTAAATTGCGCGGCCATCCCTGAAGATCTAATTGAGAGCGAACTTTTTGGTCACCGCAAGGGATCTTTCCCCGGTGCGACGGCAGACAAAGAGGGGACTTTTCAAAAAGCGCACAGCGGCACGCTCTTCCTCGATGAAATCGGCGACATGAGTTTGAAGACGCAGTCGAAAGTTCTGCGGACGCTCGATGAACAGCGGTTCATCCCCGTCGGCGGCGACGAGCCGATTACCGTGGACGCTCGGGTCATTGCATCCACGAATAAGGACTTGGAAGAAGAAATCTCCAGAGGGAACTTTCGCGAAGATTTGTTCTATCGTCTGAACGTCATCCCTTTTTCCGTGCCTCCTTTGCGCGAGCACAAAGAGGACGTTCCCCTGCTGGCGCGCTATTTCTTGAAAGAGTTCTCCGCGGCCTACGGGCGCCGTCCACGCGAGATTACGGATGACGCCATCGATACCCTGATGCGATATTCCTGGCCCGGTAATGTGCGGGAGCTGCGCAATGTGGTGGAGCGCATCGTCATCATGAATCCGACAACCGTGCGCTTCGAGCGCAAGCACCTGCCGCCTCTGGTTCACCGCGACGGCAGCCGCCGCGCTGCCGGCAGCGAGTTTTCGACTCTGCACCAGGCGCGCGCAGCCTATGAGCGGGATTACATCCTGAAGAAGCTCGACGAGAATCACGGCAACGTCAGCCGCACAGCGGAAGTACTGGGGCTGGAGCGCAGCCATCTTTACCGCAAGATGAAGACGCTGGGAATCGCAGCCAAGGAGTAGCGCGTCGTGCGCCGCGCACAAGCTTCCGGCTACCGAATCTCAATGTTCCCTGAGCCGGTTTCCACTTCCACTGGAACGCCTCCGCCGCGGACTTTTCCGCGCAGCTCTTTGCGTCCGATGGATCCCTGCACGGTCACCGGCTGGTCCACGGAGATCGATCCCGAACTGGTGTGCGCATCGAGGTCGAAAGCCGCATCGGACACCAGTTTCAAGTGCACGCTGCCCGATCCGGTATGCACCGTCCACGCACCTGTGGGATTGCCTTCCGCGGTCACGGTGCCGCTGCCCGCCGTGGCTTCGAGCGAGCCCTGCACACCGCGCAACTCCAGGCCACCAGAGCCAGTTTCAGCGCGCACCGAGCCCGCGGCGGTCTGCTCCAACGTGATGTGCCCGCTGCCGGCGTGGCCTTCAAATCCGCCGGCGACACCCATTGCGCGAATCGACCCGCTGCCCGCCTTCGCACGCACGTTGCCCTTGACGCGGTCAATCTCAATTCCGCCCGACCCGGTTTCTGCGCGCACCGTATCTCCGATATCGGAAACCTTGAGAGTGCCAGACCCGGACTCGATCTCAACCAATCCATGAATCCCTGTCACGCTCTGACTGCCCGAGCCGGTATGCGACCGCAACCGCGTCTCCGCGGGAACAATCAGGTCGTAGCTGATGGAGATGTTGTGAAACAGTTCCCGGTCGTCGGTGTGGCCAATCCGGATGTCATTGCCGCTCTGTTGAATCGGCGGATTAGCTTCGATCCGCTTCACACGCTCTTCGGCGTCACTTCCGAACCAATTAGTGACCTTGATGTGTCCGGTCACCTGTACTTCATTGGAACCACCGGTGCGGACCTGCACATTTCCGGAGCCGGTTGTAAGGTCGAGATTCACCGCCCCTGTCACCTGCAGCGTCCGCTGGAAGGAGCCTTCCGCGGAGCCCGCGGCAGACACAGGTTGGAAGCAGGCCAAAGCTACAACCACGCAGGCCATCAAAGCTGAAGAACGGATTCGTTGGTATGTCATGAATTCCTCCGGTTCTAAAAGGCTGCGGGAAGACTCGCTTTTGTGACCGCAGGCGCTAAAGCGCGCAATGATAAGAAAGCGGGTATCGCAGCGCTGAAGCACTGCGCCACCCAAAATCCGCTCCACCCAACATCCGCGGAGCCCAAGATTTGCGCCGCCCAAAATCCGAGTTTTCCCGCCGCCTGTTAAGCGTGTCAGTTGATGTGGACGTCGCCCGAACTCGTGTGAACCGTTAATTGCGGTCCGCCGCCGCCCACTGTGCCCTTGATGTAATGCCGCGCCTCCCGCACTTCGCCCTGAACCACCATCGTGACCTGACGCCCCACCACCAGTTCACCGGAGCCGGTTGAGGCTGCCAGATCGAAGGCGGCTTGCGCTGGAAGGTCAAGGTCGACGTTCCCCGAACTCGTCCTGACCTCCCACGCTCCCGTCTGCACGCCAGAGATGCTGACATCTCCACTCCCGGATTCGGCCTGCAGGGTACCGTTTATGTCACGCAACTCAATGGTCCCCGAACCCGTGTGAACCCGCACATCTCCGTTTCCTTTTGCCTCAAGGCGAATGTCCCCGCTGCCCGCCTCGGCGTGGAAGGGTCCGGATATTTCGTGCGCTTCGATGTCTCCAGAACCCGTGTGCGCATCAATCTGACCGCTGATTTCGCGGAGCCGCATGTCGCCGGAGCCGCTTTCAAGATTGAGGTTCCCGTGCAAGCCCTCAACTCTTTGATCCCCGGATCCGCTATGTGTGCGTACAGCCGTCTCCGGCGGTACGGTGACTTCATAGTCGATAGAGATCTCGTGCGCGTCCAGGTAATCGATGCGGATGCTGTTTCCATCTTGGTGAATGGGTGGGTTCTTCTCGATTTCGCTCACCTGGCCTTGCCAGTTGCTGTGAAACCACCGGTCATTGACCTGAATCTTTCCACGGATGGTCACGGTACCGGCAGGACCCGTGCGAATGGTGATGTCGCCGGAGCGAGTCAAGGCCTCGAGATCGACGGGCCCCGAGACCTGATAAGTGCGCTCAAATGAACCTCGAACGGAAGCCAGAGCCGGCACTGCGCTTAGGCACACAATAAAAATCAGGATCGAGCCGAAGCACGCAGTGGTAGGTCGAGTCGGCCGTTGCATGGATTGTCCTCCTCCTAGGTTACGAAATCCGCAGGGTTCTGGTTCCGCTATTATTCGTAGCGCAACGAGTCCACCGGCGTCATTTCGGCCGCGCGCTGCGCCGGATACATCCCGGCGGTCACGGTAATGACCGATAGCGTCAGAACCGACATAACGATAGACGTGCCAGAAACGATAGGGTGAGGAACAAAGTCGGGCAGGGGAACCTCGGCCAGGGCCAGACAAAGGCTGACCCCAAAGATCAGCCCCAGGGCCCCGCTGACTGCGGTCAGAAGGGCGGACTCGGCAAAAAACTGGCGCAGGATGTCGTTCCGCGTGGCACCCATGGCCTTGCGCACACCGATCTCGCGGGTGCGTTCCGTCACCGAGACCAGCATGATGTTCATCACGCCGATTCCTCCTAGACAAAGGGTAATGGTCGCCACGCAGCCGAAGAAAATAGTGATGACATCAAAAATCCTCTTGGCCAGTTCGGCGCCATCCATCGTGTCCCACAGGAAGACGGCATCCTTGTCGGTGGCTTCGAAATGGTGCACCCGGCCCAGGGAACGGCGCACTTGCTCGACCGCCGCTTCGTGCTCTTCGGGGCTGGTTACCTCAAAGACGATGTCGTCGAGATAGCCCCGCACGATCCCGGGTTTCTCCGGCCTGGGAAAATCGCGGGCTACCGCCGAGTAGGGCGCGAACAAGGCATCGTTGTCGAATCCCGCATAACTGCCGTTCTGTTTCTTGTCTTCCAAAACGCCGATCACGGTGTAGGGAACGCCCTTGATGGCCAGCATGCTCCCCACGGCGGGCTTTCCGCTGAACAGTTGCTGGCGGGCGGCAGACCCCAGAATCACGACACGCCGTGCTTCCGCTTCATCTGCTTCCGTGATGCGCCGTCCCTCACTTAACCGGAGGGAGCGAAAATCCTGAAATGACGGCCACACTCCGGTCACGTCGCGGTTGGCCGAGTTGAACGGGCTGACTTCCGGAATCGTGCGCCGCAGCTCCGGGCTAACATTCTTCACCAGGTAGCACTCATCGCGGATCAGGCGGGCATCGTCAACGGTGAGGCTGATCTCGCGTCCCGCAGCCAAGCCTCCCGCTTGAGCGCTGGTGCGCCCGCCCCAGATGATCACCAGGTCTTTGCCCAGACTCTCCATGTGTTTCTTCTGATCCACGCTGAATCCCCGGCCCAGGCCGACCAGCAAGATGACGGATGCAATCCCCCACACGATGCCAAACATGGTGAGGAAACTGCGCATCTTGTGCGCCCAGAACGTAGCCAGCGCCTGGCGCATGATTTCGAGGAGGTCCATGGAATCCGCTGCTGCGGTCGCTTCTTGGTAGGAGAGCATACAACTTTGGGGTGGTGAGCGATAGAGGATGGCCCGAGAGTACTGTCCTATTGGGGAGCGCGGCCGTTCGCGTTCTTTGCGAACGCTGGGGCAGTTGGGTCGTTATCAAGATGAAAATCCCCGCCCTGTCTTTCCAAAGAGGGGAAAGACAAGGGCAGGCCGCCTCGGGAGTAAAATGAGCAAGAAAGACTGGGCCAGCGCCCGCCAGGAGGTGAGACCGACCATGAAAAGCGCACTATGGGTTTTCCTGCTTGCCGCCACCATGCCTATGGTCACAGCCCGCTCAATGGCCCAGTTGGTAGGGGCTCCCAAAACTGAGGGGATCGTTGCTCCGAGCAGCTGGGATTTCTTGGAAATGGGACCGGTCGCGGCCGCAGATCCTTGGTTTCTTGCCTGCTCTGCTTTTTGCCGGTTTGCCAGCGTACAGGCTTCGCCAGGGGGTGCGAACAGTCCAGCAATCGCTGTGAATCCCAAAAACCCAATGCAATTGATGGCTGCTGCCAACGACCTCACGTGCCCTACTGCCAATCTCGGAGCATATGGGTCCAGCGACGGTGGCTCGACTTGGAACCACACGTGCCTGGGGGTTCTTAACACAGTGGGTACCGGGCTGCCCTCGGTGGTCTACGATCTGAACAACAACGCGTACTTCGCCGCAACGGACACCGATGTTTACCCCGCCGGAATTAGCGTGGGGATCCAGAAGTCCAGCGATAATGGAACGACATGGGGATTGACGATCGTCGCTGTTCAGCCAGAATTTACGCCATATGGACTGGTGAACGCACCTTGGCTCGAAATCGACAACAGCACGAGCAGTCCCTACAGCGGGACGCTTTACATATCAGGGACGCAGTTCGACTATTCGTTGGTGAAGACTCAGATCTCCGTTTCTTCATCGTCAGATGGCGGAAGCACGTGGAATACGGTCGAAGTCGCTCCAGTGCAGCTAGAGCCGAAAGTTGACCAATTGAGTCGCTTGGCGATTGGTGTTGACGGGACGATCTATGTTGCCTGGCAGCGCTGCGTCATGTCAGAACAGGAGCCAAACCTCGATTGTGGAGGAACTAAGGCAAAGATACTGATGTCCAAGTCAACAGATGGTGGAAGCACATGGTCCACCCCGGTGCGCGTCGCGACCGTGACGCTTGCTCCAGATAGCTGCAACTGCGCCGACTTTGGCAATCTGCCCAATACCAAAGAGCCGGTCTATAACATCCCCGTGATCGCGATCGACAACAGCACAGGACCGTACGCAGGCAGTCTTTATGTCGTGATGTACAACTGGACAGGGACGCAAATGAGGGTCCAGATGGTGACTTCTCGAAATGGCGGCACGTCGTGGGGAAAGCCGGTTGCACTAGCTCCTGCCAGTGCCACGCACGACCAATTCTTCCCCGCAGTCTCAGTCAACTCAAGCGGCGTTGTGGGTGTTTCGTGGCTGGACCGCCGCAACGATCCTGCAAACCTCCGCTATCAGCCGTTCGCTGCCTTCTCCAAGAATGGCGGAACTGTATTTGGGAAAAACTACGCGCTTACCAGCGGCCTCTCAAATCCTTACCTGGACGGCTACGGAGGAATCTACATGGGAGCCTACACGGGCAATGCCTGGGATGTTGCCACGACCTTCTACGCTACCTGGCCCGACAGCAGCAACCAGCAGTACATGCAAGACCGCGTGGGAGGTGGCACTACCAAATAGGCCCGGTGCCCAGTGCCCCGAAGCATGCACCAGCCGTGCCAGTCGAGTGCATCGTGAGAACTCCCCGACACGTTTGTGCTAGAGGTAAGCATTTGCGGGATCCTTCGACTGCGTTATCCTTCGCTACGCGAACGATAACATCGCTTAGGATGACGGGTTTTGGGGGGATTCCAGCCGGCTCAAACTGAAAGAGGCACGGATTCGCTGATCCGTGCCCCAATCCGCCTTGTTAAATTCTTACTGCAGCACCACCTGATCGCCTTCCTTCAGGCCGCTTAGAACTTCGGTTTTGGCGCCGTTCGAGATGCCGATGTTGACCGCAAGCTTCTTCTTGCCCTCTTTCTCTTTGGGGTCAGGTATCTCGACGGAGGCCTTCTTGTCCTTGTCATAGATGATCGCGCCTTCCGGAATCTGCAGCACGTTCTTGTGTTCTTCCAGAATGATTTCCGCGTTGGCTGTCATCTCTGCTTTCAGTTCGCCGCCGGGGTTGTTGATCGACACCCGCACCTCGAAAGTGGTGACGTTGTCTTTCTCCACGCCCATCGGCGAAATTTTTGTGACTTTGCCGTTGAAAGTCTTGTCCTTGAACGATTCCACTTTGATCCGCGCCGGCTGGCCGAGGTAGACCTTGCCAATGTCGCTCTCGTCGACTTTGCCCTTTACATAGACCTCGCTGGTGTCACCCAGCGTCATCACCAACGTGGCGGACGAACCCAGCACCAGGATGGAGCTGACCGCGTCGCCCATTTCGACGTCACGCGAAAGCACAATTCCGTCGATCGGCGAAACGATATCGGTATAGCTGAGCTGTTCTTCGAGCTGGGCCAAGTTAGCTTTGTCCCGCGCCATTTCCGCTTGCGCCTGTGCGATCTTCGCTTTCAGGACCGTGACTTGCGCCTTGGCCACGTTCTGCTTATTCAGCGCCATTTTGTAATTCCGGTCGGCGTCGTCGAGCGCCGACTCGGAAACCACGCCATCCTTGGCCATTTCCGTGGCGCGGTCGTATTGCCGCTTCAACAACGGCACATCTGGTCCTTCCGCATCCACCTTGGCACGCTCGTAATCGGCTTCGGAACTTGCCAGACTGGCTTCCGCTGCCTGCAATGCGGCCCGCGACTGGTCAACCTGGGCCTGGATTTCGTCCTTATCGAGCTGCGCCAGCAGTTGCCCCTTCTTCACGTTGTCGCCGTAATCGACCAGGAGCTTCTTCACAATCCCGCTGGCTTTGGACTTGACCTCAACTTTGGTGATGGGCGTGACTTTGCCTGTGGCGACCACGCTTTTCGCCAGATCGCCCTTCTCGACCTTGGCCAGCTTCGAGGGATCAATTTTGGTGCCGCCGCGGGTAAAGGCGTACAGGCCAACTACGCCCAGAAGCACTACGCCCACGATGACGCTGATGATTATGATCCGTTTGCGGCGTTTCTTCTTATTATTGCCGTTGCCGTTCACATCCGCCTCCTGGGCTAGCTTTGGCTAATGCCCTCGATGGTTATTACGAAAGTCGGCTGAGTTTTGTTCCTCAGATTCATGGGCGCCGTTTTACCGGCAAGCAGCCAGACCCCGTCGCTCTTTCGGTTAGACCGCGGAAGACCAGAAATGGAAGCAGAAAATCTGCTTTTGAACATCTGGAAGAGACACAGATGAAGTTCACAGCAGCTGCGAAGTAATGGCTTCCACGGCGAAGCTTCATTGTACAACTCCTTAGCTTTCATAGGAATGCATTACTTCCTTTGGAATGTTAGAATTAGCAATCCATGATTGCCTTTGTGCTGCTGCGGGTGTTTCTGATCCTGCTCCTGGTGGCAGCCAACGCTTTCTTCGCCGCTGCCGAATTTGCCCTGGTGAGCGTTCGCGACACTCGTATCCAGCAGCTCATCGAAGCCCGCCGTAT
>Ga0187818_10000346_pt1 | contig 16126 bp, 7 predicted proteins | sample NC_wetland_sal_i_14_FD_130581 | JGI IMG/M metagenome (GOLD analysis project Ga0187818, IMG submission 130581) | Wetland sediment microbial communities from Neuse River Estuary, North Carolina, USA - SO4_3 | ecosystem: Environmental > Aquatic > Freshwater > Wetlands > Sediment | place: USA: North... | reverse complement strand
CGCCCCCGTGTCCTCCGTCACCGTGTCGCTTGCCGACGCCGCCAGTCCCGCCAGCATGGATTCCTTGCCCGGCACGAGCGCCTGCACCTCTCTTTCCAATTGCTCCTTATCGTTTGTGAATTTAGAGTTCAGGTTGAGCTGTGTGCCGTACCCCACCACTGCCACCAAATCCGCCGGAGTCATTTGCTCCTTCAAGAATTTCATCGCCGCGTCCGTCGACCGCAGCAGGTCTTCCGGCTGCAGCGAAGTCAGGTCAAAGAACAGCACGATCATCCGGTGGTCGCGCACGATGGGCCGGATTGCCTCCGGGTCGCTTGCGCCCGCCAGCTCAATCGCGATGGGGCCGGAGTCATCCCCTTCGCCCGCGGTCTCCATCTTTTCCATGTCGAAGTAGTCTATGTTTTCGATCTTCTGCAGCTTGCCCTCTTCATAAAGCTCGAAGTTTTCCTTCTTAAGCCCCTTGATCAGCTTTCCTTCCTTGTCCCTCACATCGGCGTCAATCTGCACCAGGTCCACGTTGGTCTTGATCGGATTGGCTGAGGCCTTGCGTTCCGCGCTTGGGGTAGGCGGAGGAGGGAATTGCTGGGGCGCGGCCCCGGTGGGAGGGTTCTGCGCAGGCGGCGCGCCTTGTTGTTGGGCGGGAGACCCCGGTAGCAGCAACCACGCCGCCAGGGCCAATAAGAGAAAACGTTGAATGGATGTAGAGGTCTGGGTTTTCACGGCAGCCCTCAAGGATCGAACATCTTTAACCCAATCTCTCGGATATCGTTGCGCGGCAGCGCTCTCTCTCGCCGCCGCGATTGGGCCCTAGCGCGGGCTTCCGCCCGGATTCGACGGGCTTGCCGGGGATGCTGTCGGTGTTCCCTGTGCCCCCGGTTGCTTGCGCAGTGCGAAGTAGTTGCGTCCAAACGCCGCCTGCGTTCCTCCCGCCTGGACCACCACCACCTGCACGGTGTAGCTGCCTATCGGCAATTTGTCGAGCGGCAGGCTAATCCGGAATGACGCTGTATGCGTCTTCGCGTCCGTTTCCGCCGGTTCCTCGATTGACGTCACATCGTATCGCCGTCCATGCACGAAGAAGACCAGGCCTGCACGAAGGGCGCTCAGGTCCACCGTTTGCGGGGCATACGCTTGGAAGAAGACGTACATCGTTTGCTGCGACGTAAACACCCGCGTCACGCTCGGCACAATCCTCTGGCCGCCCACGTCCAGGGGCGATTCCTTTAGCCTCGCGTCGCCGCCGAGTGTTCTCCTCTGCACTTCCGACTTCGGGGGCACTGTAGAGATTTGGCTCGATAGAAGGACGCTGCTTAATTCCAGCTTGTTCGATTGCGGGGGGGACAATGTGATGTCCTGCTCGAACGTGCCCATCCGCCCGGTCACGTTCTCCCGCGCCAGGAACTTGATCCGGTATTTCCCGGGCGGCAGTAGAATTCCACCTTGATAGACAATCGACTGCTGCTGCTGCAACCGTTCCGGGGCGACCGTGACGGTCATCTCATCCCGCTGCGAGCCTACCACCCGCTTGGCTGGCGTCGCCATTTCCCGCACGGTGTAGAGGAAACTGAAATCATCGTCTTTCTTCCCCGCCTTCTGCGCCCACTGCAGTGCGCTCGAAGAAATTTTGGCGGAAATCGGCACATAAAACTGATTGGCGGAAAGACGGAAGTCCCCGGTATCCAGCGCAATGGGCAGTTCGACGCGCGGCACTTCTGATGCGATTGCGTCGTCCAACTGTTTTTCCCGGTCCTGCGTGTTGAAAATGCCCCAGTCCTTCGGCCCGTAATAGCCCTCGCGGCTCCTGAGCTTGGCTCCCGGCGGCCCGTTCACCAGTTTCACCTTGACGCTCCGGTAGCGGCCGTCGCGCGTTAGGTTTGTGCTGTAATAGTTCAGCATGTAGTAGCCCGTCGATTCGTCTTGCACTTCCTTGAAGACTTTCGAGAAATCCCCTTCGTCCGCGAACAGTTTTCCGCCCGTGTCCTGCGCCAGCGTGTTCAGCGTGTCGCGTGAATCCTGCCTCGCCTGGCTCTGTTGGAAGACCGCGCTTCCTGAGAATGCGCTCCGGCCCGATGCCATGCCCGTGCTCGCATCACCGCCCGGCGTTTCCGTCACCACTCCCCGCGTATCTACCTGGAAAAGCGAAACGTTGTTCTTGTTCGCCGCATTCGTCGTCGCCTCCAGTTGCGACCGGTTCTCCTCTCCAGTCTGCGTGATGCCCCCAGTGAATTGCATCACGGACTTCCGCCCCGGGATGCCTCCGAGGAGATTCGCAAGCGCTTCCACGGCATAGAGCTTGTTGTCCGTGTTGAATATGTTGAATTCCGTGTCGTCCGCCGTAAATGCCGCGCCGGTGTCCTCCGTCACCACATCGCTCGAAGTGGCGGCGAGCGAGGCCAGCATGGACTCCTTGCCGGGAATTAACGATTGCACCGCAGCCATAAGCGCGGCCTTGTCGTTCGTGAAATCCGAATTGAGCCGGAATTGCGTTCCGAAGGAAACCACCGCCACCAGATCCGCCGTAGTCATCTGTTCCTTGATGGCTTTCATCGCCCAATCCGTGGCGCGCAGCAGGTCTTCCGGCTGCAGGGAGGTAAGGTCGAAAAAGAGCACCATCATCCGGTGGTCCAGAACGATGGGGCGCAGACTCTCGGGATTATTCGACGTTTTCAGGCTGATGATGATGGGTTCGGCCTCTTCCTTCTCCGCCGTTTCCATTTTTTCGACATCGTAATAGTCTATTTTATCCAGCTTCTGCAGTTTGCCGTCTTCCAGGACCTGGAAGTTCTCCGGCTTCAGCCCCTTGATGCTCTTTCCATCCTTATCGGTCACAAACGTGTCAATCTGCACAAGGTCCACGTGGCTAATCATTGCATTCTTGCTGGCATTTTTCTGGCCGGGCGGCGGGGGCGGGGGCGGAGCCTGCCGGATGTCAATGATCGTGCCGGTCCCCTGCGCTGGGGGAGTTGCTTGCTGCTGTTGTTGCCCCGAGCTTTGCTGCGATCCGCTCTGCTGCTGAGCGGGGGCGGCCGCCAATAGCAGCCCCGCAATCGCCAGCATCGAAAGAAATCGGACAACCTGTGAAGAGTTTTGTGTTCTCATCGCTTTTCCCATTAGAAATTCAGCCGGATTACGGCATCCATTGTTCGCATTCCCCCGGCCCCCGTAATTCTGCCTAGGTTAATCGGATTTCCCGACGGGGAATACGTACTGCCGAAGCTTGAATAGTTCGCATGGTTCGAGATGTTCGTTACTTCCCACCGCAGATCCAGTCGGCGCGTCCCATCGCGATTGAGTTGCATGCTGCGCGCCAACGCCATGTTTACGTCGAAGAAGCTTGGCCCAATAATCGTATCGCGCCCTGCATTGCCAAAGTAAGTTCCCGGGTAAAAGGCAACAGGACTTGTGCCCGGAATTGCCGATCCGGGTATGACGAAACACGCGGTGTTGAACCATTCTCCCAACGTGTGAGAGCCCGCATTCGGGTTGCACCCGGGCACTGCGTCCGCCCTCGTCGAGAACGTACCTCCTGATCCGCTGAAATCGGAGATGGCGCCCTGCACCAAAGCTGTGAATGGCATCCCCGTGTGCCAGCTCACGCTCCCGCTCAGCCGGTAATTCCCGAAGATTCGTGCCTCCGCCCCCTTCTTGGCCCAGCGTTTCCGCTCGCCAAACGGAAGCTCATAGGTCGAGTTTCCCGTGATCACGTGTCGCTCGTCGAAGCTGGAAAGACCCCGCTGCAGACTAAACAGAGGGAACTCCTGCACCACCACTGACGGCGAGCCGCCGATCGTACTCGAGTTGTCAATGGATTTGCTGAACGTGTACAGCACCGTATATGTCAGCCCATTATGCATCCGCCGCGCCAGCCGGGCCTGCATGCCGTGATAGATGGAGGAGGCGCCGGAACTATCATATGTAAAGCCCAGTGTGCCCGGAATTGTCGTGCCAGTGCCCGTATTCGTGACGGACAGGACATTTGGCGCGCTCAGCAGGTCAAGGTCGGTTCCTTTTGTGCCCGTGTATGTTAGTTGCCACACAAGCCCTTCCACAATCTGACCCTCCAATGAAAAGTTCCAGATTTGGACGTAGAGGTTTTTGTAGTTCGGGTCAATGGCCAGTGTGTTTGTCGCCGTATTCGCCGCCTGTGCCGGAAACCCGTTCTGCAGCGTCAGAACTTGTGTTGAGCTGCTTGCAATCGAAAGAGTGGTTGCCCAGGGATATTGGTTCAGTAGGGAACTATTGCCAAGGTTGTTGTAAATCTGCGACTGGTCGAAAATCCTGTAGCCAGCCCGCAACGTTATAGCGTGCTTGCCGCTGAGCATTTTTCCCGGCAATCGCCAGGCAATGCCGATGCTTGGCTGCCAGTCGTTGTAATCGGCCCGGATCAAGGACCTCGGCAGCGCGCCCGAGAACGGCCCAACCTCGCCGGGTGTCACCGCAAAGGCCTGCGTGAATGTCGAGTTCAAATCCAGGTTCGAGATGTGGTTATAGAGTTCATACGGCGGCAGCATGATCTCGTACCGCAAACCGTAGGTCAGTGTAAAACTCGGGAACATGTGCCAGTCGTCCGTGAAATATCCGAGCATCCCCCAGCTTCGCAAATAAGTCTGTGAAGCGCCAAACCGCACCAGCGTGGATTGCGGCAATCCCAGCAGATAGTCCGCGAAGGAATACGCCGCAGCCGCTGCGGTATTGCCGGAAATCGGCACCGGCTGCGGGTTACCTTGGGAATTGATCTCCCAATTCTCAGTCAGCCCGCCGGTGAATGTGAATGACCCGCGCGGCGTAGGGTCGTTGATGTTATTGAACTGATAGCGCCGGTACCCGACGCCGAAATGGAACGTATGTTTCGGCAGCGTGTACATAATCGTATCGGTGAGGAACCAATTTTCGTTCCGCCGTATCGCGGGCACCGTGTCGTTCAGTCCCGTGAGCGTGCCTGAGAAATTCAACGACGGCAGACCCCAGTCAATTGGCGCCGTGGAAACTCCAGTGATACCCAGGGTGCTTTCGATGTCCTGATTGTAGGCGTAGCCGTTCAATGACTGAGAGCGGTTCCGCGAGAAACTTAGCGCCAAAGTGTTGATAAGCCGCGGCGAGTGGATATAGTTGAGCGTCGTAACCACGCCTTGTCCCCGGCTGGACGCTGAGTTCGTTTCAGAAGGGAACGCCCCAAAGCCGCTGGTTTGTACTTGCGCGATATTGTACGTCACGCCAAAGTTCCACTTTGCGTTGATGGTCTGGTTCACGCGCATGTTAATTCTTTGATTGTTGGTCGGCGTGGTCGTCTGAAAAAGAAAGTTGTCAAGGCCGTTCTGCGATGTGTAATTCGGCTGTGGAATGTACGCCAGAAGACCCTGCGATGCCGTATTGAGGTAGGGCTGGCTGGTCACCGGATTGATCGCGCCTTGCAAGTTGCAGTTTCCCGTCCCGGTTCCCGGCAAAGGCGTCCTTTGCCCCGCAAAATTCGATGTGTAATCGTAGAGCGTAATTCCCGCTGTGCAGAAATTCCCGCTCCGTTCGTCCAGCGTCGGCACCAACGATAAATTCGACAGACCTTGAGATCCGTGCAGGAAATTGGCGTTCAGGAAGAAATAGGTCTTATCGCGTCCATCGTATAATTTCGGAATCCGGAATGGCCCGCCCAAGCTTCCGCCGAAGTTGTTGCTGTCAAACGGCACCTTCGCCACCGGATTTCCGCTCGCCAACCATGGCCGCGCGTCGAACGCCGAATCATTCAGTGTTTCATTCAGCGAATAGTGCATCTGGTTGATTCGCCGCCGAATAACCTGCTGCAAGCCCCAAGGAACACCGTTCTGTCCCTGCCCTTGCGGGCCTCTCCCGCCGCCGCGCCCGCCACCGCCTGGACCTCCGCCGCGCCCTCCGCCGCCACCGCCCGGACCTCCTCCTCCTCGTCCTCCTGGCCCGCCGCCTCCCATCAAAATCATTGCGTTCTGGTCGCCGAAGCCTTGTTGCCCCTGGCCCGGTTGACTGAGCCCCTGCACTCCGGGGATTCCTTGCCCGGCATTCTGTCCGCCCATGCCCATTGCCATGAGCATGTTGATCCCGGACGTGTCGCCAGTCGCTGTCGCCCCGCTCATCAGCATCGCATCAGCGCTGGCCCCGGCCCCGAGTCCTGTCTGATCCGCGCCGCCGGTTTGGTCTCCCATGCCGGTCGTATCTGCCCCGCCCAGCCCGCCAAGTGTCGCCTCCGAAAATCCGCCCTGACCTCCTCGCCCGCCTTGTCCCGGCTGTCCTTGTCTCCCGCCCCTTGCTGCCTGCATAGGAGGAGTAGCCGTGCCCTTCTGCGGTGGAGGTGTCCCTTGCCCTGCGCCCGGCGGATTCGTGGGTGCCGTCGTCGGCGCTTTTTGCGGAGGCGGAGTCCCGCCCGCGGGGGCCGGTTGCGCCTGAGCCGCCGCCGCGATTTCCGGAAGTGTCTGCACGCGCAAGCTCAATATGATGTCGGGACTCGGCTCCGTCACCACCTCGACATCTTTCTGGTCCACCACAAACCCGATTTGCGTCGCTTCGATGTGATATTTCCCGCTCGGCAATTCCGGCAGCCGGAATTTTCCCTGCTCGTCGGTCCACGTCAACCACGACTTGCCGGTCGCCGCCTCCACAATCTTTAGCGACGCCCCCGGAATCGGCGTGCCATCCGCCGTCCGCACTTGGCCTTGCAGAGTCACGTGTGTCGCCGGCTCCTGCTGTGGCGCCGGCTGTTGCTGCTGGGGCGGCTGTTGCTGCTGCTGTTGCGCCCACAGCGGCAGGCTCAGTAGCGCAGCCGCTACAATTGTCCTTGCTATCTGCTTCCGAAGCATTGGTTTCTCATCCCCGTGACCCGGTGATTCGGCCGCTGAATTGGGGGCCGTTCCCGACGCCTGCGAACCGGTGTTTCGCTGCCATTCTTCGTTCTGGGATTTAGACGTTCCGCTTACTCATCCGGTTACCGCACTCCATGCAGCCTGTGCCTCCGCCGTGAGAGAATACTTCGCAGTGAATCCTTGGCTCATCGGAGCGCCGCTCGCCGCGGCGGCCGGCGCGGGGCTTGCAGCATGGGGAGCTTTCGCGCCATCGTCGCAGCTCTACGGCCCTGTGTTGCGCCGCTTGCCGGCCGGCGCGGGAGGCGAAGCGCAGCGCGCGATCGCTCTCACCTTCGACGACGGGCCGAACCCGGCCATCACGCCGCGCCTCCTCGATCTCCTCGACCGCTACTCCGCGCGCGCCACCTTCTTCGTCATCGGCCGCTTTTGCGCCGCGCGCCCGGAGTTGGTGCGTGAGATCGCCGCGCGCGGCCACCTGCTCGGCAATCACACGCACACGCATCCGAGCCTCGTCTTCCGCTCGCCCGCGCGCATCGCCCAGGAGTTGCGCCGCTGCGAGATGGCCGTCGCGGAAGCGCTCGCGGTCGGGCTCAGCGGTGCAAGCTTCAGCCGGCGCAGCGCGCCGGAAGCCGCGCGGACTCCCGCGCTCGTGATGGACTGGCTGCGTCCGCCGTACGGATTCCGCGGGCCGCAACTCCGCGGCGTCGCTCGCGCGATGGGCTTCCGCGGCGTCGCGAATTGGTCGGTGATGTGCTACGACTGGAAGCCGCAGCGCGCCGAACGAGTCATCCGGCGGCTCGCGCGCGTCCGCGCCGGCGACATCGTCCTGCTGCACGACGGCGATGCACGCGTGCTCGATGGCGATCGCGCTCACGTCGTCGCGGCGCTGGAACACTGGCTTCCGCGATGGCGCGACGCCGGCCTGGAATTCGTTGCCCTCCCGCCGGAACCAAGTGCACCCGCTCAAACGTTGTCGCTCTGAGCGAGGCCACGCATCTTTGTCATTCTGAGCGCAGCGCAGCGGAGCGAAGAATCCCGGTCCTCACTCGAAGCCTCGCCATGTGCACCGCTGCCGCTGGGACGCTCATCACACCGGTGAAATCTGATGTAACATGATGGCGCCATGGACGAGCGAAATTTTTACGACGAGAGGCCGGAAACCAAGTCAATCAAGCTGATGTGCCCGAGCTGCCACCGCGAGGATCTGTACCCAATCCGGTGGATGGTGCGGACGAAGAAGAAAGAACTGCCGCGCGGCGCGGGCGAGGAAGACAAGAAGCGCTTTGCCAATGCGCGGTCGTATATGGTGCGCGTGGACGAACTCGTGGCCTGCCGGAAGTGCCGCAAGCGCTTCGAGTTGACGGGCCAGAGCGTCGTCTTCGTCGAGCAGATGGCCGGCCTCCCCAAAGACGACGAAGAAGACGGAGCATAGGAGAGCAGGGACGCCCGCTTGGAAGCAGGGCGAGGGGCTATAGCAGGGCCTCACTGCAAATGATCTTGGGGATTGGCTGATCCTCAACGTCGAGGGTCCGCCTGTTCATCCAATCCCGCATACCATGCTGGAGGTAGAGCCGCTTGAGGCTCTCCAAAAGCTTCTGTCCGCTCACACCATTGCGCCTCAGAAGATTTACTTCCCGGCCCAATGCGGCGGTTATTGGGCCGCGAAAGGCCTTTTCAAGGATATTAATTTGAGCCTTCGCGTCCTCATCTGTGGTCGCTTGAAATAGAATCCGCAATTCGCGCAAGACGTATCTTTGTCCGTGGCTCAAGGAAAGCGTTTGCTCCCGTTCTGCTTGCCTGTGCTTCACCTCTTCCGCGAATTGCCGCTTTACCTTCATTACGGCAGCGTTATGGGTTTTAGGCAGAGGCGCCGCCAAAAGTCGAGGACCACACTTAATCGTCCCCAGCACCTTTGGGATGTCTCGTGAAACCGTTTCGCCCGAATCGTTGGCGAGAAACAACTGCTGATATCGTCCGGCTTGGCAGAAAACGTAAAGTCCCTTCTGAGTTGATGGCGCGGCTGATCGAATGCCGTCCCGCAGATTCCCAACGCGCTCGTACTCGGCCGGGTCATCCTTCCTCAATTGGCGAAGAATTTCCTCCGCCTCATTCAGGTCCACAAATTCGTCTTCTTCATCCTCGAAGAGGCTTAGCGCCGCGCCTCTCTTTTCATAAATCGCATACATCGCCTCCTCGTTGAGTTGTTCCGACCGGTCAAGGATCGCGGAGTCTTCGCCAATCGTGTCGTGAATCTCTTGAATGCGGTTCGCCAAGGTGCTGCGCAGGCCCAAGTTTTTATCGAGTCCTATCTCGGGCAGGAAATTAAATCCATAGACAACGCTATGATCGCTGCCAATCCTATCAATTCGGCCAAATCGCTGAATCAATCGGACGGGGTTCCAGTGAAGGTCATAGTTCACGACCTTGTCGCAGTCTTGCAGGTTCAAGCCTTCCGCCAGGACGTCTGTAGCAATTACAGTTGATAGCTCACTTTCTCCGGCGACCGGGCGATATTCTGGGTTTGCCTTGGGTGCGAATCGCCCAACGAGACGCGCTTTGCTCTTGTCGCCGCTGAAAATAACCTCGATATCGTCTCTCTTGCCCTGCGGATTCAGGTTGTCGAAGAGGTAGCGCGCCGTGTCGGCGTACTGAGTGAAGATGAGGCGCTTGTCTTTACTAAGAGGAGGCTCCTTCAGTCTGCGTTTTAGTGTCTGAAGCTTAGCATCTTTATCCGGAGTGACAGGGCCAACGAGTTCAAGGATTCTCTTGTATAAGCGGACATCGTGCTCGATATGTTTCCGAAGCTTTTCCACGTCGAAGTCCCTCGCCTCATAGCGGCTCGCTACTTGCCGGAGTGCATCAAGTAGATCTGATTCTTCCGTGTAATCCGACTCGTAGAGAATGGTCTGAGCATCTTCGCCGGCGGGGACGATCCCATTTTTCAGCGCAGTTAGAAAAGATTCGTGCAGCCGGAGAAGTCTTCCAATAGTTTGTTGGAAGGCATATACGCTCGACTCAAACCGCTTGAAAAGCAGGACGCGTATCAGGCCCCGCAGGTTTGCGCCTGCCCGCTGTAAGCTCACATAAGGCTCTTGTTTTTGCTTGTCTTTGGCGACGTAGTTGTAAAGTCCGTACCGTGCGTATGTGAGTTCCTCCGAGGGCAACTTATCCGGCATTCCTTTGCGCGGCTTTCCAAGATATCCGCGAAGTTCCTGATACAGCCCTTGGTAGGTATCCTCAATGCTGTATTCAATCGTCTCAAGTTCGCGCTTGGGGAAGTACTGATGGCGATCGCCCACAATCACGTAGGCCTTCCTGCGGCCATCTAAGTAATCCCTGAAATCCGCCGGATTGACTGGCTGCTGTGTTTCGGAATCGAATCCGTACCAGCGCAGAATATGGTTCCTCGTTCGCCGGATCATCAAGTTTGCAAGTAGGTCGGGAAGCCTTCTTTCACGCTTTTCGATCAGCTTGAAATAGTCTTTCAGGTTCGGCGGGTTCACCGGGAGGTCGGTCTTATCATCTGAATGGAAGAGCTTGATTTGGTGATAGACGTCCCAGGCGCTTTTATTTCTTGGGGTCGCGGTCAAGAAACAGCAACGCCTCCCCGTCAAAAGGAATCCTTGCAACACGTGGTACCGCTGCGTGTCCGGATAACGGAAATTGTGGCTTTCATCTACCAGGACGAAGTCCCGGTCCCGGTACTTGACATCTCCTAGAAGCAGGTTACCTGCGCCTTCATTATCCCCACGCATGTATCCAGTTGAGAGAACCCGGGCATTCAAATCGTAGACTTCGTTATACCGCTCCCACATGTCCACCAGAGCAGCGGGGCATATAATCAGAGGTCGCGCATGGTCTGCCCGCTCAAAGTATTTAACGATGGCAGCCCCGATGTAGCTCTTGCCAAGGCCGACGACGTCGGCAACGAAGCCTCCGCCGAAGTCCCGGATGACTTGAACCGCTTGACGGACCGCTACTTTCTGGAAATCGGCAAGCCTCTTCGTGATCTCATCGTCCCAGAGAATGTCTTTGTCGTCCTCTCCCTCCAGACGGTCTTTCACCAGGGTGTAGAGCGTTTTCATGTATATGTCGTAGGGGCGGGCAGAAGCCATTGCCCAGGACTGTTTCATTTCCCGCATTAGATCTTCGTCGAAGTCTTGTGACTCGCGCCATAGGTCGTCGAACCAGTGGACGAGTTCTGCGTGATTGCTGTTTCCCTGGACCAACACGTTAAGTTCCGTGTTGTGGCTCACGCCCGCGAGGGACAGGTTCGACGAGCCAACGATGGCAATCCCGATCTCATGGCGCTCGACCTTTTCGCCAAGCACATCGAACATGTCCGCATAATCGAAAATGTACGCCTTCGCGTGCATTCGGCCTTTTGTGTAAACCCTGACCTTGAGCCGCTTCTCCTCGATCAGGCGGACAAGGATTTGGACAAGTTCCTCGGCTTCGTCGGTCTGGTCCATGAGTTCTACGGTTGAGCGGATGTTCTGGGCCGTCTCTTCTGCCATCTGTTTCATCGTTCCGCGCTTTGGATAAACTTGCTCTTCAACTTTCTCAGAAACGAGTTCGAGCCTGCGGTAGCCCTCAGCCAATTGCTCAAGAGTCTCGCGGTTTGTGGTGTTCCCGATCAAAAGCTTCAGTTCTTTGACGAGTGCAAGGGACTTGGAAATGCTTTCTAGGCCAGAGAGGAAGAAGTATCCGACGGCAAATCGCGCAGCATTCGACGAACGCAGAATGCGGTTGATGTGATCAACCAGTTTCTCAGAGCGATTGTCTATGATGTCGTGAATTGACATGCCCCATTAATCCAATCCGTAAAGGCGGCTGGCGATCTCATTTATTTCATTCTCGTAGGTTGCGCTGTCCCGTCCCTCCAATTCAACGCACCGCTTTGCCAAAGATGCCATCCGCACCTTCTCGTTGTTACTCGCCTTTGGGATTGGCACCTGCCGTACGTAGATGGTCTGAAGAGTCAGTCTACCTCTATTTTCGGGATCACCGAGGGCAGTACAGACATTCTTGAGGAACTCCCATGCGGGTGAGGAATTCAGGATTGCGAGTAGGAATAGATCCTGAGTTGGGACAGAGAATACAGTCTTAATGGGATATAGACCCGAGAGGTCGAGAGCGAATCTAGATTCTTTGGCAATTTCTGGATAAACAATCTTGGGTTGGTCAAACACATGATAATAGTCGCACGGGCGAAGTTCCCACCAATGGTTTCCTTGATCCGAACGCTTTCTTAGTTGATCTTCCCAGCGTTTTAGATGGTGCATTATGGCTGGATAGCGACGCATGTCTACGCCGATTTTCGTGACTATAAGCCACTGGGTCCTGGATCGAACGTGCCACTTGCGTACATCATCTCCCACTGCGAGAGGCTTGATGATCTCTTTGGTTGCGGGATTCTCCCGAAGGAGTTTCTTCCGAATCTCATCATTGATAACGAATGCCGTATTAAACCCAGTCTTAATTCCGTAATGGATTTGCTCGCCGACGTATTCGCCAAATGGGATTCCCGCCGCTCGCATTCGATTCATGCGTTCGATGGACCGTGGGTCTAGCAGTAGCCAATTTTCGCCGCGCGTCTGGTCAGAACTCAAATCAATTCCTTGGTTTCGAATGATTTCGCGTACGTGCGGATATGGCGGATCAAGAGTCCCTACTTGTGTATGTCTTAGCAAGCTACCATTGCCTTGATTTGCCGCTTTCCTTGCAATGAAGATCATAGGAAAAGTGGCTGAAGACTCGAAAACTGGAAGCTCTCCGAAGTCAGTAATGCTTCGGACCTGGCACGAAGCGCCTAACGCCGAACGGAGCTTGGAGCCATATGCTGCCCGTAACCATTTGTTTGAGGAAATAAATGCGATCATCCCTTCGCTGCGGAGTAATTGAATGCCTCGAAAGTAGAAGAAGCAATAGAGGTCAGCGTTAGATGCAAAAACCTCGGGAAAACGCTTTGCCAAAAACGGCTTGAGTGGCTTGATTAGCTCTCCTCGGACGTAGGGCGGGTTGGCAAGGGCGACGTCGAAGCCTCCGTTGACGAAAGCTTCAGCGAATTCAACTGCCCAATCGAAGCCTTGTAATCCTTTATGTCCGCTAAATCCCGCGATGTCGGACTTTAGATTATCAATCTTTTTCCTGAGTTCTATTTTGTGGGCGTGATGCGCTGTTAGGTATTCAGCTTTCGTCTTGAGGAATTCGTCCATGAGTTGCTTGCGGAAACCCAACTCCAAGCCTCCTGCGGGGTTCGGCCCAAGCAGGCTATCGCCGACCTCGACCTTGTAGTCCAGATTCGGCAACGGTTCAGGATCAGATCCTTCGAAGTCTACGGCTAGCGATAGCCACAATCGCAGGCGTGCGATATTGACGGCGAAGGGGTCGAGATCAACGCCATACAAGTTGTTCTGGATAATCTCCAGTTTTCGGTCGTACACAGACTTGGTATCCAACTTCTTTGTAACAAATAGGCTGGCACGCAGGTCTAGAAGCTCGTGGAGCATCCCGACCAAGTAGGCGCCGCTGCCGCAGGCCGGGTCACAGACTTTGATTTGGCGGAGGGCCTCTAGTACTGCTTCGGCATTACGCAAATTCAGTGAGTTTTGGGCGTCCACAAAGTCCTCGATTGCCTGCTTCGCTTCGCTCGGCAACTGGGTTTCGAGGTAACCCTTGAGTGCTTCGCGACACATGAACGAGACAATTGGCTTGGGCGTGTAGTAGCTGCCGGTTTCGTGTCTCCCGGTAACCATTTCCTCAAAAACCTTCCCTAGCATTTCAGGGTCAACGGCCACTTCTATGTCGAGCGGCGTGCTTTCAGTGACCGTGAAGTTAAACTTGAAGAAGAGGTCATTCAGAACCGCACCAATCGCCCTGTCGGGAATGGTGATTCCCTCGTTCTTGTCGTCGCCGTCCTCCTCGAACAGACCGCCGTTCAGGTAGGGCACTTCTCCGATTAGAGTCTTGAGAAACCCACCACGGTTGATTCCGACCTGATTGACCTCGTTCGTCGTGTTCAAACCAAAGAAAAAAAGCGGTTTGAGACGATCGCGGTAGAAATTTTTTTCGGCGACGGTCTTATCGAGTTTATACACCCGCCAGAGAGCGTTCAGGTAATCGGATTCGCCCCCGAGCTTGAGCCAACCCTTCTTCTCGATGAAGGCAATGAACATGATGCGGTTGAAAAGACGTTGCGTGAAGAGTCTCTTCCTCTCGGCGTCTCGAATACCTCTAATTTGACCTTCCACATCGTCAAAAATCCGCCCATATTCCTTGAAAAATTCCTTTGTTACAGGTTCGACGTCAAAAGCTTCATCGTGGCGCGCTTGGATTGCCAGTGGTGCAATTTCAGAAAGGGTTTCAGAAATTGTCAGAAGGTCGATTTTCTCGAGTCTCTCGGAGGCCGTGCGGAGGCGCTCGTCAGGCCCGACGGTGATTCTCCGAAAGAGGCGCCGTGTCTTTTCATCTTCGTCGTACTTGACGTTGAGAAAATGCCAGTTGTCTTGCTTGTTGTTCGAGAATACGAACAACGAATACGGATGGTCTCTTAGAAGTTTGGAGACAACCGGGCGCTCCGAACCCAGGGGCAAAGTCCCTGAGGCCAAGCGGCAGTAAATTACGTGAAAACCATCGTCTTGGCCGCCTGCGGCAAGCAGCAGTGGGTCTTCCGCAAGGGCGTTTGCGGCATTCTCGGGCCACGCCTTCCGAAAAATTGGCTTGTTCATCCGCTGGTAGTTAAGCTGAGTCCAGAAGAGTTCCTTGAGAGGCGGGAGTCCACGCAGGTTCTTAAGGATTTCAAAAACAGCGCGCTGATTTTCTAGCCGCTCCATCCGCCCATCCCATTTCGGGGAAACTCAGATTGAATGACCCGTATTACCGCCTTGGTTTATAGCACATGCCGATTAGGCTCGTAATGGCTTCTTACCGCGAGCGGCGCGCCGAAGCAAATCGCCCCGATGTGCGTCTCGCGGCCCGCTTGCCCGCCACCTAGCCAGGCGACGCGGGAGAAGTGCCGTTCGTGCATCATTCGAATACACATGCTCCGCGTCCCATATTGTCGCCATTTTTATTTTTTGCATTTTTCACTACATTTATTTAGTTGAATGACCCACCAAATAATTTTTTGGGCCCATTCCTGTCAACCCCTCCCTCCCAAGTTATCCTGTAAGTCCTTTCATTTCAGTAAGTTACGGGACACCCCGCTTCCGCCCCGGCACCGTCTCCCGCTTCGCCAAACGACGATCCTCACATCGCTCAGTTAGTGCAACGCGAGCTTGTGTCCGGCTGGCCGCGAAGCTAAACTTCCGCGCGGTTCCGGAATCGAGATTGCAATTCTTCGCTTGCGTTAGAAACGCTTGCGTTAAGAACGCGGCGATGAAATTGCAATCTCTCGCAATCAAAAAACCTTCGTGATTGAGCAGGAGAAAAAATGAAACGCGCGATTCAAATAATTGGCGGCGGCCGAATTTTCGCGGCCCTGGTCTTATTGTCATTCTCATTTGCTCTTTGCATTCCCGCGGCGCACGCGCAAGGAACACTGAGCGATTATCAGCGCGCTCAGAGCCTTCGGGAAAAATTCCTGGGCCTGGCGGTTAACGTGCCCGGGCAAACAAATTGGATTAGTGGAGCCAACCGTTTCTGGTACAGGAAATCTGTGCGCGGCGGGAATGAATTCATGTTGGTGGACGCGGACGCGATGACGAAGCAGCCGGCCTTCGATCATGAAAAACTTGCGGCGGCTCTTTCCTCCGCGTCGGGGACAAAGTACACCGCCATCACGCTGCCGTTCGCCGAAGCTCCGGTTCCTGCTGGACGAGGCGGCCGCGGCGCGGGCGCCAATGCAGGCGCGAGCGCGTTCACTTTCACCGATGATGAGCACGCCATCGAATTCACGCTGGCCGGTTTCATGTGGAAGTGCACGCTGACATCGTACGAATGCACAAAGGGCGCCGCGATTCCGCAAGGCGGTTTTGGCGGGCGCGGCGGGCGAGGGCCGGAAGATGATTCGCTTGCGGCAGAAGATGATCCGCTTGCGAGTCCCGCGATGCTGGATGCCGATCCGCGCGACGGCGTCGAGAACCTCGAGGCGCAATTTTCGCCGCAGCAAGGACAGGGCGGGCGCGGCGGCCCGAATGGCCCGCCCGCGGAAACCGCGAGAACTTCTCCGGATGGAAACTGGGACGCGCTCATCGAGAATTACAACGTCTTCCTGCGGCGGAAAGGGCAGACCGAAACGACTCCGCTGAGCATGGATGGGTCGGAAGGGAATTACTACACGCTGCGGTCGATCGTGTGGT
>Ga0187818_10000345_pt1 | contig 16132 bp, 8 predicted proteins | sample NC_wetland_sal_i_14_FD_130581 | JGI IMG/M metagenome (GOLD analysis project Ga0187818, IMG submission 130581) | Wetland sediment microbial communities from Neuse River Estuary, North Carolina, USA - SO4_3 | ecosystem: Environmental > Aquatic > Freshwater > Wetlands > Sediment | place: USA: North... | reverse complement strand
GGCGGGCAGGGCAAACCCCACACGGAGCAAGACCAAATAGGGAGGGATTCCGGGTTCGCTCGGATCGTGCCGGCTCGGCGCGTCACAACCTCCGGGTAGGTCGCTTGAGCCCCGCAGTAATGCGTGGCCCAGAGGAATGACCGTCCTGCCGGAGCAATCCGGCAGACAGAATTCGGCTTACAGGTCTGGCTGCCACGTGATTTTCTTTGCCGGGTGGGCTGCCACAAACCAGAGCAGAAGTTTGCCGATCATCGCGCGTCGCGACACCTGCCGTTCTCTCTACAAACTTTTACCTTCGTTGACCCTCCTTTACGCGAAGGACAGGCAAAACAATGCTCCAATAGTAATGAGGCTGATCTTGGAGGATTTCCTATGAAGTGGATTGTTGTTTCACTATGCCTGCTTTTCTCAGCGTTGTGCATTGCGCAGACCACCCCGGCGAGTCCGCCTCCCGAAAGCCAAGGACCGCCTCCGGCACAAGACTCACCCAGGAACGGACACGGGCCGGGAGTCGCCGGAACCATTACCGCGCTCGATGCCAACACGATCACCATCAAGACCCGGGACGGTCAGACCGCGCAAGTGACCGTTAATGACAAGACGGAATATCGCAAGGACCGGGCAATTGCAGCCCTCGCTGATTTCAAGGTGGGCGACATGGTATTTGTTCGTGGGGAAAAAACCGGCGACAATGCCTGGCTAGCGGCGGCGGTTGCCACTCGTGGCGGCGGAGGCACTCCCAACAATTTCCGCGAAGGCATGGGCAAACGCTTCATTGCCGGCGAGGTCAAGTCCATCGACGGAACGCAGTTGACCATCCAGCGGCCGGACGGCGTTGTGCAGACGATAGCCGTGGACGAGAATACTTCTTTCCGCAAAGATGGAGAGAGCATTACTCTCGCCGACTTGAAGCCTGGGGACCATGTGTTTGGCCGTGGCGAGCTCAAGAATGGTGTTTTCGTGCCTGCTATCCTGAATCTCGGACAGCCCAGATTCGGAATGCAGCGGCAAGATGGTGCGCCTGGGCCTCATTGAGAATTGGCAAAGATAGTCGGCGATGCGGTAAGGTCCACGTGCAGATTGGAAATCAGTCTAAGGTCCCCTTGTTTCACCATGGCCAGTGTCGTTGGCGGGCCGGAGCGCGGCTGGCATTTCTGTGTCTGGTAGTGATGGCCGTTGGCTGCGGATGGCTTGCTGCTCAGAGCCTGCAATCGCAAGGTGGAACCATTCACGGCGTCGTGAAATCTGGCAACATGCCGCTTCCCGGGGCGACCGTCACAGCCGCAAACACGCTCACGGGTCAAAAAGTAACGACTTCAACCGACGTGGACGGCAGTTATTCCCTGCAGGTCCCTTCCGACGGCCATTATGTGGTTCGCGCCCAGATGGCAGCTTTTGCAGCTGTTACACAGGAAGTGCGGATCAACCCGACCAATCCTAACGCCGAGGCGGATCTCGAATTGATTCTGCTCTCCCGCGTGCCGAAGACCGAACCGACGGATCAAACAGCACCGGCGCAGGCGGCGGCAACCGGCACCGGTCGCGGATTCCAAAACCTTACCCTGATGCAGAGCGGAGAAGGCCAGGAACTGAATGGCAATGGCGCAGGTGACATTGTGCCGCAGGGTATGCCGGTGCCGGGGATCGCGCCCGACAGCGCCACCGAGTCCGTCGCCATCTCCGGTAACAACTCCAGCCCTTTTGCCGGAATGAGCAGCGCCGAAATGCAACAGCGATTCAATGATGCCCGCCAACAGGCAGGCGGCTTTGGCGGCGGCCCTGGGGGATTTGGAGGAGGAGGAGGATTTGGCGGTGGCGGCTTCGGCGGCGGCCCTATGATCTTCGGCCGACGAGGTTTTGATATCAACCGTCCTCACGGCTCAATTTATTACGGGATCGGAGACTCCGCGCTCAATGCCGCTCCCTACTCACTTACCGGCCAACCCGTGATCAAGCCCGGCTACGAACAGAATAATTTCGGTGGATCAATCGGCGGACCCCTGAACATTCCAAAGATCTACCATGGCGGGGACAAGACGTTTTTCTTCGTTAACTACAACGGAAGGCATGGCCAAAATCCCTTCGATCAGTTTTCTACCGTGCCGACTTTGCTCGAGCGCCAGGGCAACTTTTCTCAAAGCGTATACACTTCTGGCGCCAACGCAGGACTATCAGTGCAGATATTTAACCCGGCCACGAACACCTTATTTCCGAATAATACGATTACGCGGATTGATCCTGTCGCCGCCGGACTACTCCGCTATATTCCTCTGCCGAACCTGCCGGGGAACTTTCAGAATTTCCATTTCATCACCTCAGCCGACAGTAGCAGTGACGATTTGAACGTACGCATCAACCACAGTTTCAGTGGAGCATTACGAGGGCGGCGTCAGGGTGGACGCAGAGGTCCGCAGAACAATCTCACCTTCGGCTTCCATTACCATGGATCGAGCGCGGAGCTGACCAATCCGTTCCCCAGCGTCGGCGGCCACACTGACGTTCGTAGTTTCGATGTTCCGATTTCCTATGTTCGCAGTTTCGGAAAGCTAACCAACATCGCGCGCTTCGACTTCAACCGCAGCCGTACTCGCACGCAGAATCTCTACGCATTTGTGGACAATATCACCGGGAATTTGGGTATCGATGGTGTTTCGCAGAATCCCTTCGATTGGGGTCTGCCCAGTCTTTCGTTCACGAATTTTGGCGGTTTGCAGGACACTAATCCGCAACTTCTTCGCAACCAGACCTTCACCTACTCCGACAACATGATCTGGAATCATGGGAAGCACACCTTCCGCTGGGGCGGAGATTTTCGCCGGATTCAGCTCAACACCGAGACCGACAGCAACGCCCGCGGCAGCTTCATTTTTACGGGACTGAATACTTCCGAGATCTTGGGCGGCCAGCCGACCGCGGGTACCGGATTTGACTTCGCGGATTTTCTGCTGGGCCTGCCCCAGCAGACCTCGGCGCAGTTTGGTGAGAATAACTACCACTTTCGCGGAAACTCCTGGGATTTGTTCGCGCAGGACGAGTGGAAGGTGCGTGGCAATCTCACACTCAATCTAGGTGTGCGTTACGAGTATGTTTCGCCCTTCACCGAAATCAACAACCGCATCGTGAATCTTGATCTGTCACCCGGGGTGTTGAGCCTTTCAGCCGGAACTCCAGCCGTGGCTGTGGTGTTGCCCGGTCAGACGGGCTTTCCCGACACCCTGGTGCGACCCGACCGCAACAACTTTGTGCCGCGCGTTGGCTTTGCCTGGAAACCATTTTCCAAGACCGTCGTACGAGGCGGCTACGGCATCAACTACAACACTGGCGCATATCAGGGTATTGTTCAGCAACTCGCGTTCCAGCCGCCGTTTTCGTTTACCGAGACCAACGTGCTGTCCAGCCCGTGCACAACCGCGCAATCCGCTGGCGCCACATTCTGCCCCACGTTGCAAAACGGCTTTCAACCAGTTCAATCAGTAGGAATCACCAACAACTACGCTGTCAATCCCAACTACCGGCTGGGCTACGTTCAGATCAGGAACCTGGATATTCAGCAGCAAATCAGACCTACACTGCTGCTGAACATCGACTACACCGGAACCAAGGGAACAGATCTTGACATCCTGGAAGCGCCGAATCGCACGGCGACCGGTTTACGCATTCCCGGTGTGCAGGCCTTCACTTTCGAGAATGCGGTTGGCGACTCCGAGGCCAACGCGGGCTCAGTGCGCCTGCGCAAACGGCTGTCGCTGGGACTTTCGATCGGCGGTACCTATACGTTCTCCAAGTCGATTGATGACGCATCCACCATCGGAGGCGGAGCGACTTCAGGATCGGGATCGGCTGGTCTGGGAGCGGGAGGCACTGGCGCGGGAGGTGGCGCGAGCAGCGGGTCTGCCGGCGCGGGAGCGAGCAACGTCGCACAAAACGCTTTCGATCTCTCCGCGGAACGCGGCCTCTCCAGCTTCAATCAGACCCACAGGTTTACCGCGGACTATTTGTGGGAATTGCCCTTCGGTCACGACAAACGCTGGTTGACAGGGAACAGCGTGCCACGGGCCATATTCGGCGACTGGCAGTGGAGCGGCGACTGGACGATTGCTTCGGGGCTCCCATTCACTCCTCGGCTCCTCGGCGACTTTTCGGATGTGGCGCGTGGTACGAATGGCACCTTGCGGCCGGATCTGGTCCCTGGGGAATCGATCAGCATTTCCAACCCGTCTACTGGTCGCTGGTTCAACACAGCCGCATTCGTCGCGCCACTGGTAGGGCAGTACGGCGACGTACGCCGCAACAGCATTATCGGTCCTCCGACCAAGGTTTTCGATATGGCATTCACCAAGATATTTCCTTTGAAGGAATCCCGGGTCTTAGAATTTCGTGCCCAAGCAACCAATATTTTCAACATTCCGCAATATACTGCCATTGACACACAGGTGAATTCTCCGACGTTTGGCAGAGTTACTGCGGTCGGAGCCATGCGAGCCGTACAGCTCACGGCCAGGTTTCGGTTCTAGAGGCTGCCATGGTGAATTCCACTCCAATTCGCACGACAAGAGCGACCAAGCTCCTGAGCGTGCTTCTGGCCGTTGCCATGCTGTCTTCCTATCTGCCCTCCCAGACGGATTACACCTTCCATGCTGAAACCGAGGTGGTCTTGGTGAATGTCACCGTACGTGACAAGGCTGGTAACTTTGTCCGCGACTTGAAGCCGGAGGACTTTCAGGTCAAAGAAGACGGTAGAACCCAGCAAATCGTCTCCTTTGATGTTGAGAACACCGATGCGATCCCCACAATGGATGTGGCTCAGGCGAAGCCGTTTGAGAGTTCGCCGTCACCAGCCCCGAGTTCCGCGGGCCCGCAGCCCGCTGCAGCAGCCGTTGAGTTCAAGGATCGCCGCTTGATTGTTCTGTTCTTTGATCTTTCCGGGATGGAACCTGATGAGATCGACCACTCCGTCACGGCTGCCAAAAACTACGTGGACAAGCAGATGGCTCCGGCCGATCTGGTTTCGATTGTTTCCCTGGGAAGTTCTCTGCAGGTGAACCAGGATTTCACTTCCGATCATGCGTTACTGAACAAAACCCTGCAGTCTCTGAATCCAGGAGCCGGACAGGGTTTTGAAGAAGGATCGACGGGCACTACCGAGGGCACGCCCGACACGGGCGGATCGTTCACTGCCGACGACGCGGAGTACAACATCTTCAACACCGATCGCCGGCTGGAAGCGTTACGTTCCGTAGCCGAGCGGCTTTCCCATGTGCAGCAAAAGAAATCGTTGATCTATTTTTCCAGCGGTATCGATCGCACCGGGATCGAGAACCAGTCCGAGCTGCGGGCCGCGACCAACGCCGCGGTTCGGGCCAATCTCGCGTTTTACACCATGGACATTCGAGGCTTGCAGGCCCTCGTGGCCGGCGGAGAGGCACAAAATGCCAGCCTTCGCGGTACGTCTCCATACTCCGGACAGGCGACCCTCAACGCTTTGAACTCGAATTTCACCACCCAGGAAACTTTGGTGACCCTGGCCGCTGACACCGGCGGCCGCGCCTTCCTCGATTCCAACGACTTCAGCAAGGTGTTCAAGGGCGTGCAGGACGATACCTCGACCTATTATGTTCTTGGGTACCACAGCACCAATCCAGCGCGTGACGGACGATACCGGCGCATCGCGGTAAGCCTGAACCGGCCAGGAGTGAAAATTGAATTCCGGCGCGGGTATTACGCTCCCGCTGATTACAAGCATTCCACGCAGGAGGACCGCGAGCGCCAACTGGAAGAGGAACTGAATTCCGATCTACCCGCCACCGATCTGCCGCTCTACCTTGCCGCCGGATACTTCCGCATCGGCGACAACAAATTCTTTGTTCCCATCTCGCTGGTTGTTCCGGGCTCGCAGATCCCCTTCACCAGCAGCAGCAACCAGGACAAGGCCACGCTGGATGTCATCGGGATGGCGCTCGACAGCAATAAGCGCCAAGTGGGTGACATGCGCGATACGGTGAAACTTGCCGTCAATACGTCGGCGGAAGTGCGGAGAAAGAACGTACAGTACGACAATGGATTTATTCTGATCGCTGGCAAATACCATTTGAAGTTTGTGGTTCGCGAGAACCAGACCGGCCGCATGGGCTCATTTGAGACCGATATAGAAATCCCCGACTTGAAAACCCAGCCTCTGAAAATGAGCTCCGTGGTGCTGGCCAATCAAATCCAGCCGGCAAACAAGAACCACAACAACGGCAACCCCTTAGTGCGGGATGGCTCGGAAGTCATTCCCAGCGTGACGCACGTCTTCTCCACCGGGCAACATCTCTATCTTTATTACGAAGTCTACGATCCAGGACACGAAGGCCGGGGAGACGACAAGTCGAAAGCCGGTAATGATTCCGGCATCCGGCTTTTGACCAACATCGCCTTTTTCCAGGGGAAGGCGAAAGCATACGAGAGTCCGCTGCAGGAAGTAAAAGAACTGAACGCGCGCGATCGAGGAGCTGCCGTTTTCCAGTTGGATGTGCCGCTCACACAATTCAAACCCGGCTTTTACACCTGCCAGGTGAATGTGGTAGATGACGCGGCGGGCCAGTTCACCTTCCCTCGACTTGGGTTGCTGGTCCGGCAGTAGCGCGGAGCGCTTGTCCCACATCAGGTCTTGAAAAAGTAATCAGAGAACCGCAGTTTCTCCATTTAGACTCTTCCAGTACGCGCTTGCTCCTCAGACAATCTTCACGATGAAATACGGATTCGTCATCGATAACAGAAAGTGCATCGGATGCCACGCCTGCACGGTGGCGTGCAAAACCGAGAACCAGGTGCCATTGAGCGTAAACCGCACCTGGGTGAAGTACGTGGAGAAGGGCGAGTTCCCCAACACACGGCGGGTATTTCAGGTCACGCGCTGCAATCACTGCGAGAAGCCGCCATGCGTGACCATCTGCCCGGTCACTGCGATGTACCAGCGCAAAGACGGGATTGTGGACTTCGACTCCGAGCGCTGCATTGGTTGCAAGGCCTGCATGCAGGCCTGCCCGTATGACGCAATTTACATGGATCCAGACGATGGCACGGCGGCCAAATGCCATTTCTGCGCACATCGCACGGAAGTCGGTCTGGAACCATCTTGCGTGGTGGTATGCCCGGAACACGCCATCATCGCCGGCGACCTGGATAGTCCGGACGGCGAGATTGGGCAGTTAGTGGCGCGGGAAACCGTACGTGTGCGTAAGCCCGAGCAAGGGACACAGCCTAAACTCTATTACATCGACGCCGACGAAAGTGCGATCGTTCCCACGGCAGCACGTCATGAAGAATTCTACATGTGGTCGCAACGAAACGAGTCGGTGCATGGTGGGGGTGCCCTCTATCCGCAGGACAGTCCGCTCTTGCAGCGGGACGCGCTGGCGGCCTACGACGTCTCCCATGCTCGCCCGTGGGGATGGCAGGTGCCTGCCTATTGCTGGACTAAATCTATCGGCTCTGGCGCTCTGGCTGTGCCGGCAATTGCCATCGCACTTGGCAAACTATCTGGCGACCGCATGCGAGACATGGCGCTCTCCACTCTTGCACTGATCTTCACTGCTCTCACCACCGTGCTTCTGGTTTGGGATCTTGATCACAAGGGGCGTTTTCTTCGCGTCGTCTTGACTCCTCAAAGTAAGTCCTGGCTGGCGCGCGGAGCCTTCATTCTCATTGCGTACAGCGGTCTGTGCGGAGTGTTTTGGCTGAGTGCTGTCACAAGGTTTTCAGCTGTGGCCTCAGCCCTACTGTGGCCTACGGTAATTGTCGGTTTTCTTGCCGCCGCTTATACAGCCTTTCTGTTCGGGCAATGCGAAGGCCGTGATCTGTGGCAGACGCCGCTTCTGACGGTGCATCTGATCGTGCAGGCGCTGCTCTCCGGCGCCGCGGTGCTCACGCTGCTCCCTGATGCGTTTGGTGGCTCTGAGCAGGTGATCGCGCTCGCAGTGCGCGCCCTGGTCATTTGTCTGGGGCTGCACCTGCTCATGTCGTTGGGCGAAGTCTGCATTCCGCACACCACCGACAACGCACGCTACGCCGCTCGATTGATCACGCACGGTCCCTTCGCCGGTCCTTTCTGGGTCGGTGCGGTTTTTGGGGGTGGAGTTATTCCGATGCTGCTTCTGTTGACGGCCACATCAAACCGCGTGATGGTGGGACTGGCGAGCATGCTCGCACTCGCCGGCCTTTTGATTTTCGAATGGTGCTTCGTAATGGCCGGACAGAGTGTTCCCAATAGCTAGGGGATCAGGTAGAGGAGATTTAAACATGGATGATTTCAAACGCGACGGAAGCCATCTCGCCACCTGTCCACCGGTCGAGAAGTGGGACGATTGGGTCGAGTACGACCCCGAGGCGTGGCCTAAGCGCGTTGCGCGGCATTATCAACTCATTCCAACTATTTGCTTCAACTGCGAGTCCGCCTGCGGAATGCTGGCCTACATCGATAAAGAGACCGGAGAAGTCGTCAAATTCGAGGGTAATCCTAAGCATCCCGCGAGCCGAGGACGTCTTTGCGCCAAAGGACCCGCCACGGTCAATCAGATCCATGATCCTGACCGCATTCTTTATCCCATGAAGCGGGTCGGCCCGCGAGGTGGCGGCCAATGGGCGCGGGTCTCCTGGGATGAAGTGCTGGAAACTTTCGGCGCTCGCATTCGCAAGGCGTTTCAGGAGGGCCGGGGTGAGGAAGTCATGTATCACGTTGGCCGGCCCGGACACGATTTCATCATGGACCGAACCTTGCAGGCGTGGGGCATCGACGGGCACAACTCCCATACCAACGTCTGCTCTTCATCGGCACGTCTGGGTTACATGCTATGGCACTACGCCGACCGGCCATCGCCCGACCACGCCAAAGCGCGCTTCATTCTTCTGCTCTCGGCGCACCTCGAGTCGGGACATTATTTCAATCCTCATGCGCAGCGCATCATCGACGGAAAAATGGCGGGCGCCAAACTGGCGGTGATGGATCCGCGCCTCTCGAATACCGCCAGCATGGCCGACTACTGGATGCCCACTTACCCCGGTACCGAAGCCGCTGTGCTGCTCGCCATGGCGATGGTCATCCTCAACGAGAACAGGTTTAACGCCGAGTTCGTGGAGCGCTGGACGAACTGGGAAGATCTGGAGATGGATGGATTCAAAGCAAAAGGACAAAGGTTCGAAGCCGTCATAGAGGCCTTGAAGCGTCACTACGCGGGCTTTACTCCGCAGTTCGCGGAGAAAGAAAGTGGAATCAAGGCCGATGTCATCGTCAAGATCGCGCGCGAAATTGCCGATGCCGGAACCCGCTTCGCGTCGCATCTGTGGCGCGGCAGCGCGTCCGGAAACCTGGGCGGATGGCAGTCCGCGCGCGCGCTTACGCTGCTGCATGTGCTCACCGGGTCGGTGGGAACCGAAGGTGGGCACAATCTGAACGCGTGGAATAAGTTTGTGCCTCGCCCGTTTTCCGTTCCTCCACCTCAAAAGCGCTGGAACGAACTGCTCTACCCGCTGGAGTGGCCGCTCTGCAGCCACGAGATGTCATTCTTGCTTCCCCACTTCCTCAAGGAGGGCCGCGGCCGAATCGATGCTTATTTCACGCGCGTCTTCAACCCCGTCTGGACTTACCCGGATGGATTCTCCTGGATTGAAATGCTGCGGGATGAAGAGAAAGTTGGCCTGCATGCTGCGTTGACACCTACCTGGAGCGAGACTGCTTTGTTCGCTGACTATGTTTTGCCCATGGGATTCAGTTCCGAGCGCCACGACTTGATGAGCCAGGAGACGCACGCCGGCAGGTGGATCGGTTTCCGGCAGCCCGTGCTGCGCGTGTCACAGGAAAGGCGCGGCGAGAAATTGGACTTCACCTACCAGGCGAACCCGGGAGAGGTCTGGGAAGAAGATGAATTCTGGATCAATCTGTCGTGGGCCATCGATCCTGACGGCTCGATGGGAATTCGGCAGTGGTTCGAATCGCCGTATCGGCCAGGGAAAAAGATAACGGTCGATGAATACTACGGGTGGATTTTCGAGAACTCGGTGCCGGGACTGCCCGAAGCCGCAAAAAAAGAAGGGCTGACGCCACTGCAATACATGAGAAAGTACGGAGCCTTTGAAGTCGTCACGGAAGTTTACAAGCTAAACGAGATGCCAGTGTCCACCGCCGATTTAGCCGGATCCAAAGTCGAGCCGAATGGACTGGTCACAAAGGACGGTAAGTCTTTGGGCCTGATCGTCGACGGCCAGGCGATCGTCGGCTACAACACGCCGTCCCGCAAGCTTGAGATCTTTTCCAAAACCATGGCTGACTGGAAGTGGCCGGAGTTTACGCTTCCCGAATACTACCGCAGCCACATTCATCGATCAGCGCAAGCGGTGTCGATGGGAAAAACAGCGGAGGATTTCGTTCCGCAACACATGCCAGTGGTCGATTGGCCGAAGGATGTGCACGGCGATGTATACACGTTGCTGCCTATTTTTCGCTTGCCGAACCTGATCCACACCCGCTCCGGCAACGCGAAGTTGTTGTACGAGATTTCTCACAAGAATCCGCTGTGGGTGAATCCCGATGACGCCGAGAAACTCGGCAACGTGCGCACGGGCGACCTGCTCAAGGTCCACACGGAAATCGGGTTTTTTGTATTGCACGCCTGGGTGACGGAGGGTCTGACTCCCGGGGTCGTGGCCTGTTCTCACCATCTCGGTCGTTGGAGAGTAAATAAAGATGAACAGGTCGAGCGCCTTTCCAGCGCGTGGGTCGATCTGAAAGAGGTCGGCAAAGGCCAGTGGAAGATGCGGCAGATTGAAGGCGTCGAGCCTTATCAGAGTCCCGATCCTGATACTAAACGCGTCTGGTGGAGTGAGGCCGGCGTGCATCAGAACCTTACGTTTCCGGTGCATCCGGATCCCGTAAGTGGAATGCACTGCTGGCACCAGATGGTTCGTGTGGAAAGGGCGGGCCCGGACGATCGTTACGGTGATATTTTCGTGGATACAAATCTTTCCTTCGCCGTTTATCAGAAGTGGAAAGCGTTCGCACGACCAGCTCCGGGCCCGGGCGGGCTGCGCCGGCCTTTGTGGATCCCACGGGTGGTGCGGCCCGAGGAGGCCGCCTACTACGTGAAAGGATAGAAAGCCGACGGCGGATTACTCTCGCCATCTTTCATCCTGAGCGAAGAGACTTTTTCGCGGACGCGAAGCAGTCATGCAGCCGAAGGATCCTAGCTGCATACGCCGAGATCGCCGCATAAGAGCGCTCTCACCGCGCTCTCAATCGGTGAGGAGAGAACTCCTTGAATAGCCGCCGCAGGTTCGAGAAATGCGGGGTCCTTCGACTACGCTGTTGTCCGCTTCGCGGACGACTACTGCGCTCAGGATGACAATCTTGGCTGAGATTTGCCAAACTGCATCGCTACCCCCGGCGAAGTGTCCAGTTCCTCACAGGACTGTAGAGTATAATTTCCAGCGCCCTGCAGTCATTTCAGGAGGTGAAGGATGCCCAAGTATGTGATAGAACGCGAACTACCCGGAGCGGGAAAATTGAACCCTGCGCAATTGAAAGCTATTTCCCAAACCTCGTGCGGTGTTCTGCAGACCTTGGGACCTCAGATTCAATGGGTCCAAAGCTATGTCACGGACGACAAAATCTACTGCATCTACATTGCCCCGAATGTTGAGATCATTCGCGAGCACGCCAAACGCGGTCAATTTCCGGCAAACCGGATTTCAGAAGTCAAGAACGTGATCGATCCCACGACATCCGAAACACCAGCGGCGTAGGAGCAACTTGGGAGGCCCATCGGACCTTCGTCTGCTTCCCCGGCAAAGACGCGTTACACTGACACGGCAAGCTCCCCAACCTGGAAGGAATCAGGTACTGTGGAGTATCCCGATGCGGACGAAAATCCTGACTACACTGCTGGTTTTGGGTTTGTTCGTGATTTCCGGCGTAGATGCGGCGCAAGTGAAAACTAATATCAAGAAACAATCGTTCGGCAAGACTGCGGATGGGACGCCCGTCGATCTCCACATTCTCACCAACCGCACCGGTGCTGAAACCGCCATCACGAATTACGGTGGCATCGTCGTCTGGCTGAAGGTTCCCGATCGCAAGGGGAATCTAGGCGACGTCGTGCTCGGTTACGACAGCCTCGACGGATACCGCAACGACAAGGCCTATTTGGGCGCGCTCATTGGACGGTATGGCAATCGTATCGCCCACGGCAAGTTCATACTGGACGGGATCACCTACACTCTCCCACAGAATAACGGAGAGAATACACTTCACGGCGGCATCAAGGGCTTCAATAAACAAGTTTGGCAGGCGGAGGAAATTCCCGGCCCGAACGGTCCAGCTTTGCGGCTCCACTACGTTAGCAAAGATGGGGAAGAAGGATTCCCGGGGAACTTATCAGTGCAGGTGATCTACACCTGGACTGACCAGAACGAACTAAAGATCGAATACAGCGCCACCACCGACAAAGATACGGTTCTCAATCTTACGCAACACTCGTATTTCAACCTGGCAGGAGCCGGCAGTGGAGACGTATTGCAGCACCAGGTCACGCTGCACTCGGACCACTTCACTGTTATTGATTCGACATTGATTCCGACGGGAGAAATCCGCAGCGTGCAGGGAACGCCTTTCGACTTCCGGACCCCCGTAGCTATTGGAGCGCGGATCGACGATAACGATCAGCAACTGAAATACGGCATCGGCTACGACCACAACTGGGTTCTAGAAAGCGGAAGAAGTGATGCACCCTTTTTGGCCGCGCAAGCGTATGATCCCCACAGTGGACGCACCCTCAAGGTGTGGACTACCGAGCCGGGAATTCAGTTTTACAGCGGAAACTTTCTGGATGGAATTCGAGGAAAGGCCGGAAAGATCTACAACCGACGTGATGCGTTCTGCCTGGAGACGCAACATTACCCTGACTCGCCCAACCATCCCAATTTTCCATCTACGGTGCTCAAGCCGGGTGAGCATTACCACTCGATTACGGTCTACAAGTTTTCTGTGCAGTAGCCTGGCAGAACGCCCCATGGGCGCGTAGCTCGCGCTTCGTCCCGACCCGGACCTCTGCTACAGAGAATCGGCCAAAACTTCAACTCCGTACTGCGGAAGCTCAAGAGTATCTCCTCGCCCGTCGGATAACAGGAACTTCATCGGATGCGGCAGCTTTACGCTGCGCTTCTCCGGCGCGAAGTTGATGAGGACAAAAACCCGCTTTCCACCTGTGCTGCGGCGGCACACCTCCACTCCGTCGGGAACAGGCCCGAATGCAGCAATCACGCCAATGTCCCGTACCATCCAGTCCGCCGCGACGCTCATCAATTTGTCATCGAGAATGACACCGATATGCGTGATGCGCCCCTTGCCAAAGGGACGGGTAATCACTGCCGGCTGATCGTCCAGCCATCCGTTGCTCTTGCCATACTTCATAAGCACTTCAGAGTTCGCTGCCGACGGCCTTAACTGCTCCGCCCATATCTTGGCCTCGCCGCTTCCCCAGACGCCAGACACAGGAAAATCCTTATCGAGCGCGTAATACTGCTCGACCCGGCCGCCCAGAGCATCCACGAGGAATCCCGGTTGCCGCTGCGGCAGCAGAGCATTGAATTGATCTTTCATGCCCGAGCGCGGTCCCAGAACCAGGTGACCGCCGTTCTGCACATAGTCCAGCAAGTGCCTGGCCAGATCTTCAGGAATCAGGTTCAAGTCCGGAGCGACCACTAGCTTATAGTGCGTGAGGTCAGCATATGGATTGACCACATCGACCGACTGCGCCCGCTTCTGCAGAACGTGATAGTAGCTCCTCAGCAGTTCGACCTGATCGTATTTTTCGGTGTGTCTCTGCAGGTCGATCGCCCAATGGCTGTCGTAGTCATGAAGCAGCGCTACTTGCGAGACTGGTTGAGTGCCCGCCAGATAGCTTGCAACCTTCTCGAACTCACGCCCGATCTGACTAACCTCCTCATACAAGGGAACCGGTGTTCCATCGGGACCGACAAGGGTACCGTGATATTCTTCCTGGCCGTTCAGCGCGCTGCGCCATTGCCAATAGCCGATCTCATCGGCGCCGTGGCCGATTGCCTGCCACGCCATGGCACGCACCTCGCCGCGGTTCAGAAAATTGTTCACCCCGGCCCAGTTCACCGCGCCGGGCTGGGTTTCAATCACCCAAAAGTTCTCCTGTTTGAATCCCCGGGTCAGATCGTGAGCGAGACCGTTGTAGTCGGGATCCACATGGCCGCTGCCCACGTAATCGTCCCAGGAAGCGAAAGTGAGTGGCTGGGACATGATGTAGTGATCAAAGCCATCGAAGAACCCCATGAAGTTTCCGGTGATGAATTGCCGCGCGTCGGCGTGCTGCCGGATCACCTCAATCTGGTTCTTCTGGTAATCGTTCCAGGTATCGGTGACGAAGCGCTTCCATTCCAGCAGGAGCCCAGGGTTCTGCTCTGCCATTGGGTTCGGGATCGGAATTTCGCCCCAATTGTCGTAAGCCTGGCTCCAGTAGGCCGTAGTCCAGTGCATATTCAGCTGGTCGAGGGTTTGGTACTTCGTTTTGAGCCAATTCTGGAAGAGCTGGCGTGTGCTGTCATCGTAGGACATATTGGCATAGCCGTATTCGTTATCGATCTGCCAGCCGACGACGGCGGGATTGTGCCCAAAACGAAGTGCCATTTGCTCCGCGATTTTGCGGCAAAGGTCGCGATAGCGTGGCGAGCTGACCGAACCATGGGCGCGGCTTCCGTGAATGGCGCGCTGTCCGTTTTCTTCTATCCTCAACGTATCTGGATATTTCTGGGTCAGCCACGCAGGAGGGCCAGCCGTCGGCGTTCCCAGCACGGACACGATGTGATGTTTCGCGGCCAGGCTTACCGCGCGTTCCAGCCAATCGAAGTCGTAGTGGCCCTCCGACGGCTCCATCGTGCTCCAGGCAAACTCGGCGAGTCGGACGACCTTGATGTGTGCAGCTTCCATCAAACGCAGATCTTCTTCCCATCGCGACTCCGGCCATTGCTCCGGATACCAGTCGGTCCCGAGCAATATGGCATTTTGCCCAGGAATTTGGGTAGGAATGGGAGGGTTGGATGACGTCTGGGAATGCCCAAGAGCAATGGCAATCACGAAAATGCAAATCTTCTGCGAAAGTCGAGACCATCGAAGCATTGGAATGTCCACCATCAGCCCAGCCCATCACGGCTTCGCCGGAACCACGGCTCCCCCGGTGTTGGAATGTGCAGATTCGCCGCTAGCGTTGATCGCTCGCACCCGGTATACGTTAACCAAATCCCGGCACTGCTGATCTTCTAACCGGGAACATCCACCCACCGTCGTTCGCGCGCGCTTACGGCAATGAGCTCGCACAGCTTGACCTCATAGTGGCCGGTCTCAAAGGTGGGGAAGGACCGCGGCGCCTTGAGATCGCCGGCGGCGATATATCCATAGAGATCCTTAAAGAGCTGAACGAACGTGTCGGGATATCCTTCCGCATGTCCGGCAGGATACGCCGCGTAACCCCGAGCCTGAGGGCTCATGAGCGAGGGATCTTTGATCAGATAGCGATTGGCTTCTTTGCGGCTGCCGATCCAGAGCAGGTTCGGTTCCTCCTCGTCCCACGCCAGCGAACCCTCCGAGCCATCAATCTCAAACCACATTCGATTCTTGCGTCCCGCACTCACCTGCGACACGGTCAGCACCCCACGCAAGCCCCCTTCGAAATGCAACAGAATGGAACCATAGTCATCCGTGGTCATCCGCACGGGCTCGGTTGCCGTGTTATCGGTCTTCTTGAACGTTTCCACCGGCCCGGTCGGCCGTTGCCGCACTGGAATCATGGTGGCCAGATCGGCGCAGAGTTCTTTCAAGTTCCGGCCCGTGATCCAGCAGATTAGATCCAGCCAGTGCGTGCCGATGTCGGCCACGGAGCGCATTGCGCCTCCCAGTTCGGGATCAAGACGCCAGTTCCAGTCGCTAGGATAAAACAGCCAGTCTTGCAGATACGTTCCGTAGGCAATCCGCGGCTCGCCGATCGCACCCTGTTCGACCAACGCGTGCGCTTCCTGGCACAGCGGGTAGTACCGCAGGTTGTAGGTCACGGCTCCAACTTTTCCCTGTTCCCGCGCC
>Ga0187818_10000341_pt1 | contig 16167 bp, 14 predicted proteins | sample NC_wetland_sal_i_14_FD_130581 | JGI IMG/M metagenome (GOLD analysis project Ga0187818, IMG submission 130581) | Wetland sediment microbial communities from Neuse River Estuary, North Carolina, USA - SO4_3 | ecosystem: Environmental > Aquatic > Freshwater > Wetlands > Sediment | place: USA... | reverse complement strand
GTTTGTCGGAAAGCTGGCGTCCAAACCACGTGTTCCACCAGAACAGAAACGGCATGAGAACGATCAACCACCCGGTGAACAAGAAGAGCAACCGGTTGCGCGTGGACATGCGCGGGCGCGGCCGAGGACCGGAGCTTTCATCTGCTGCGGCGGATGGGTCAGGACGTCGGGGTAAGGAAGCCATTTCCGTTATTCCACCACATCCGCGTCCAGCACACGATCTTGTTCGAGATAGTGCGAAACAGCGTATTGTGCGAGAAGCGGTGTTTGCAGCTTGATCTCTGCGCCGATCCATTCCCCTTTCGCGTGCGGCGCATTCAGCGGATGATTGCAACGGCCACCGCTACCGAACTGCAGTCCGAAATCGGCGCTCTGGATTTGGTCGAACTGCTGAATTCCGCGCCAGGCTTCGTCGCCCACGGTGCCTGAAACGTCAATCTTCAAACGCACTGTTGCCATCGGCTGAATTCGCCTGCTTTGATTCTTCTAGCAATGTCATCCTGAGTGAGCGCCTGCTCACGAAGGATCTTACGTCAGCGTGAGGGAAGTATGGCGCCTCCAGGGAATCCGCTCCCGTCTGGTCCAGTGCTAGCTTTGGGGGTCGTAAGATCCTTCGGACCTAAAGGTCCTCAGGATGACATCCCCATTGAAACTTTGCTGACGCCGCATTCGCCAGCCGTACTTACGCAGCGAACAAATGATAAAGCATGAAATAGACAATCACGCCGGTGATCGAGACGTACATCCACAACGGATACGTCCAGCGCGCAATCGCACGATGGCGGTCAAACCGCTCTTGCAGGGCGCGGCTGAGCGTAATGATAATCATGGGCACGATCGCCGCCGCCAGAATCGTATGAGAAATCAGGATGCTGAAGTACACCGGGCGCGACCAGCCTTGTCCCTGAAAATGCACCGATCCCACGTGCCAGTGGTAATACAAGTACGAAGTTAAGAACAGGCTGGATGAAACCAGCGCCGTAACCATGACAGCGCGGTGCGCAGCCATACGTCCGCGTTTGATAAAACTGCGCCCAACAAAGAGAAGTACTGCGCTCGTTCCATTCAGGCTGGCATCGATCACCGGGAAAGCAGCGTATTGTGCCGGAACTTGTATCATGCGGCTGGCCTCGTGGTACGCCGGTTCACCATGATAAACGACAACGCGAACATGCAAAGCGTAAACAGGGCCAGCGCGGCCATGGACTCCGGCAAAGGCAAGATCGCCGGGCTCGCCGGGTACAGAAGATTGCGCAGTGCCTCGACGCCGTAGGTCAGCGGATTGATTCGCATCAGGATGCGCAACCACCCCGAAGCTCCCGAGAGCGGAAAGAGCGCGCCGGACAGCAGCCACAACGGAATCAGGAAGAGATTGATGATGGCATGGAATGCTTGGGTCGAGTCCATGGGCCAGGCGATGGCAAATCCCAGGCCAGTGAGCGCGAACGAAACCAGAAAAACTACCAGCACGATCAGCAGAAACTCGCCGAAGCCGATGTGCACGCCAACAAACGGAGCAAAGGCTAGGAAGATCAATCCCTGAATTGTGGACAAAGTTGTTCCGCCCAGCACTTTGCCCAGCACAATTGCCGAGCGCGGCACCGGGGCGACCATCACGGAGAGCAGGAACCCTTCCTTGCGATCCTCGATCACCGACATCATGGTAAAGATCGACGTGAACAGCACGATCATGATCAGCGCGCCGGGATAAAAGTAATCCAGATAGTGCTGCTGCCCGGCGGCATTGCCCGAGCGGAACGAGGTGCCGAAGCCGGACCCGATTACCAGCCAGAACAGCAACGGCGATGCGATCACACCGACGACCCGCGTGCGCTGGCGATAAAAGCGCACGATCTCGCGCCACCACAGCGTGTAGGCAGGAAGAAAGATTCCGGTCGAGATCGGAGCGGCTTGCGACGGTAAAGTTGTGCTCTGTGTGACCACGTGAACCCGATTTCCTCTCTTGACGACTTTCTTTGCGCTCTTCGCGACGCGCTAAGAACGCCAAGAAATCACTCCTCAGGCCTTTGCCGCGTCTTCGCCCTCGGTCCAGAATCTATGCCCGGTGCGGTGAATGAAAACATCTTCCAGCGTCGGTTTGCTTACAGATATCGCTTCGATCTCGCCGGGGAACGCCTCAACCACGTCGGTGATGAAGCGATGACCGTTCTCGCGCTCCAGGCGAACTTTCCCCTGAAGCACCTGCGCGTCGAGACTGAAGCGCCGCCGAATCCGCTCGGCCAGCGATTCCGGATCTTTCGCGTCCAGCAGGATCACGTCGCCGCCGATTTCATGTTTGAGATCGTTGGGCGTTCCCAGCGCCACAACCTTTCCTTCGTTCAGAATGGCCAACCGATCGCAACGTTCCGCTTCTTCCATCAGGTGAGTGGTCACCAGCACGGTGACATGTTCTTCGTCGCGCAAAATCCCAAGATATTGCCAGAGGTCGCGCCGGGCGCCGGGATCGAGCCCGGTGGTGGGTTCGTCCAGCAGGAGCACCGAGGGATGGTGCAGCAGTCCCTTTGCCAATTCCAACCGACGCTGCATGCCCCCGGAGAATGTCTCGGCCTTTTCGCGGGCGCGATCCGCCAGTCCCACGCGGCCCAACATTTCCGCGATGCGCGATTTCAGCGGCGCGCCATGCAAACCATAGAGATGTCCCTGGTGCTGGAGATTTTCCGCCGCAGTCAACTTCACGTCAATACTTTGAGCTTGAAAGACGACTCCAATCTGGCGGCGCAGATTGTTGGGATCGCGGGCAACGTCAAATCCCATGATTGTGGCGCGGCCGCCAACCGGAATCATCAAAGTGGAAAGAATGCGAAATAGTGTCGTCTTGCCGCTGCCATTCGGTCCGAGCAGGCCGAACAGTTCGGCGTGACGGACGTCGAACGAGACTCCGTTCAGCGCAGTGCGGTCTTCGTAACGATGCACCAGATCCTGAACGGAGATGACCGTACCCGGGCGTTCGAGCTGAGCTGTAGAGCCAACGGCTGCGTAGGGAGGGGCGTTGAGAGCCACAAAGTATTTTACAGGAAGGATTCGGAGGATTGGAGGCTACCGGCGGAGCTGCCGAGCTTCGCTCAGCTGGACAGCCGAGGGCGGCTGTCCCCACGTGAGCTTTAGCTGTTCGGATGAGAATTAGGCTGTAACCGGTTTGCCGGCGCCGCTGGGGACACGCTCTTCGAACGCCACGGGAACATGGCGCCAGACCTGGATGGCCAGAACGACGGCGGTCGCCAGCAGCAGCGCTCCGACCGCCACATGGGCCACCGTCGAAATCACCATGGGCAATTCAGGCTGGACGGCATCGTGACCCCAGGCCACGCGCGTCATAAATGCAACGAACCCGAGGCAGAGCTGCGCGATCAGCAAACCCAGAAGCATGATTGCCGGACGCCGTACGGCTTCGATCTTTGAATATTGCGACAAAGCGCGAACTGCCGTCCATGTCAAAACGATGGCCACCAGGGGAGCGTTGATCACGTGCGGCCACCAACTCATGCCGTGGTGGCGGAACATGGCGCCGAGAATCAGTTGAATGTAGAGCACGAAGATTGACAGCAGAGTGAGCGTGATCAGGCTGGGGCGGCGGGAGTCGAAATCGATCCGCGGAACTTCTTCCACCCACTTGCGGCCAGCAAACATCGCAATGGCGACTGCGATGCAAAAAAAAGTCTGGCCGAGCGCGGCGTGAGCCGAAGAAATAGGCGGCGGCAAGTAAAACAGAACGGTAAGGCCGCCCAGAATGCCTTGGGCGATCACCGTGCCTAGCGCGCCGATACCCAGAGCTCTCATCCAGCGGCGCTTGTCGCTCCGCCAAGTCCAGATCGCAATGATGATGGTTAGGAATCCGACGAACTGCGCGATCATGCGATGGGTGTGCTCGTACTTCACGCCGCCGACCAGGTGCGGAATTTTGTAAAGTGACCCGAATGAAGTGGGCCAATCGGGTACGGAAAGACCAGCGTCATTGCTGGTGACCAGGGCTCCGGCAATGATGAGAAGAAACGTCGCGCACGCCGTGAAGACAGCAAACCGGTGGTGTGCGCGGTTGTACGGTGTGGCGAGGGACTTCAGCGGGTTACTCCTTGAGGTGTTCCCGTAGAGACGTAGCTAGCTACGTCTCTACGAATTGGTTCGCGACTGCCGAGCTGCGCTCGGCCTGGACGGGTTCCTTCGACTTCGCTCAGGACAGGCTCCGACCCGTCCCCACACGACCTGAACAGAAATTACTGCGCTTTGAAAGTCTGGTCCACGGTCTTGCTGTCCTTGGCGGCCAGCGTAACCTTCTGGGTTTGTTCTCCCAGCTTCTCCTGCACGAAGGCCACTGTGTAATCGCCCGGCGGCAGGCCCTTGATCTGATACTTGCCGTCCGGCCCGGTCACCGCATAGAACGGGCTCTTCACGACGTTAATGTACATCCTCATCCACGGGTGCTGGTTGCACTTCACCGGCAACATGATTTCTTCGCGGGCAAAGGTCTTTTCGAGAGGAGCTGCGGCTGGCGGTTGCGATTCGTTCCACTCACGGTTGGCTTGCGGCGTGGGATGGATGTTGTGCGTAGTCTGGTCGTCGTTCTTGATCTCGATGTTCTGACCTGTCATCACGCCAAGCACGTGTGGATGATACTTGCAGCCCTGCTGGTCCAGGGTGACGGAGTCTTTGGGCACATCAAAGGTGCGATCGCCGAGACCCTCTTTGACGTACACAAAAACGTTGGCCAGGTTGCCGCCTTCCGCGACGATGGTCTCAGCGTTGTTGGTACCTTTGCAGGCCGGGTCCTGACTCATGTCGATCTTGGCCGGTTTGGGAGCCGCGCCGTCCAATTTAACCGTGCCGTTGACCGAAGCCACAGTGTTGGGATCAATCGGCGTGGCCGCTGGTTGCGCCGCTGCAGGGGCAGAGGCTGGCTGTTCCGCACTGGGGGTTTCCTTCTTGCCGCATCCGGCCAGAGCCCAGAGGCCCAGCAGACACAGCAAGCCGAACATTGCTGCTGTTTTCTTATTCATGATTTCGCCCTTTCGTAGAGTGTTGACCTCATCAGGTCGTGTGGGGACGGCCGCCCTCGGCCGTTCAAGTCGAGCGAGCTCGACAGTTCGCTGCATGACGTCCAATGAAACAAACTATTCTACCGCGAACCGCCCCCGCCTGCCGTGACATGAGTGCTGTTGGTTTGTTTCTGGCTGCCAGGCGGCTGAGATGAAGCGCGGGTCTTCCCCATGGAGGCTGCTACCCGCCGCTGTTCTTCCGGTGTGAGCTGGAAAATGTAATCAATCAGCAGCTTGTTATGGTCCTTGGCATAACCCTGGAAGGACGGCGGAGTTGGTCCGGCAAAGACCCACTGATTGTTGTCGCGGCGGAACAGCCCCGACGGCATAGATGTCCCCGGGCTGATGGCCTGAGGATCAAGCACCCAGCGTTCCGCCCAGTCGGGCTTCAAACGCTCCTTGGCCAGCAGGAAGTTTGGCGCGGTCGCGATTTTGTCATGCTGCGGATCGCCAGTCGCGTGACACTTGAGGCAAGGCGCCGCGTTGCTGGAGAACAGGCTGCGAGCCATTTCCGTTTCCTTGGCCGTCAACACCGGCACGGCCTCCGGAATGTATGGCATGGGCTGCTGCGAGAGCGCCTGGAAGAAGCGCACCAGCTTGCGCAGTTCGTTATCCGAGAATGAGAACGTGGGCATGCGTACTTTCAAATATGGACGCACGCCGTTGCGGTTCGTATCGGTTTCGCTCAACGAAGGATTCGACAAGAAACGCCGCAACCATTCGGGATCGACACGCGCGCCTTCGGTCAGAAGCTTCGGCGGCAACTGTTCCGGATTCTCGCGGTACTGCGGCAAGCCCATGAGAATTGTTTTCTGGCCGGGAATAAATTGATGGCATCCCATGCAGTTGTACTTCTTGACGATCCACCAGCCTTCCTGAATATCGTGACGGGCATCGCCGGGCTTGTACTGGTAGTCGGAGGGCAGGGAACTCTCCTCGCTCCCCAGCAGGAATGTGGTCAGCGCGCGAATCTGCTCCTGATTGAGGTGCAGATTCGGCATGCGCAGAGCTTCGGTCTCCGACTTGATTTTGCCTTTGTCATAGACATTCGGTTCAGCCAGCTTGTGCTCGAAGAATCCCTTGTGGTCGTACCATGGGCCTTTCGCGGGGCCGTCGGGCAATCGCGCCAGGTCTTCCTTGTCGGTGATAGGTTCTTCGGTCCCACGCTCGGCGGGCACGGTGAAGAGAGCAAAATCGAGACGCTCGATGGGCTTACTGCCCTCGAAGGTTAACTCGGTGCCGATGCGGCCTTCGTCCTCGAGTCCAGAGATTTCGTGGCAGCCCATGCAGCCGTAGTGACGAATCCATTTCTTGCCCTCGTCCTTCAGGTTCGGGTCATCCATGAACGACGCGTCGGCGTAAGCGGAAGGCTCCTGCTTTTTCTGCGTCATCAGGAATGAAGCGATGTCCTGCGCATCTTCCACGCTGAGGCGCAGACTGGGCATCACGGTCATGTTCTGCACCTGCAGTTCGTGACCATCGTTGGGGCACTGACTGTGTTGCAAGTCGAACTGGTAGGGCAGGCCTTTCTTGGCGTAGTCCTCAGGGCTGATGTCTTTCTTTTCGTATGGACAATATGGGCGCGTGCGTTCGCGAGCGTTGTGAATCCAGCGCACCAAATAATCGTAGTTGGTTTTCTCGCCTTCGCGGGTGAGGTTGGCGGCGAATGTCCCGCCCATCATCTGATCGCCTTCACCGATGGAATGGCAGGCCAGGCAGCCGCGAGTCTCAAAGAGTTCTTTGCCGTGGGCCGCGTTGCCCGGTTTTTGCTTTGACAACGTGTCAGTGAATGCCGACTGCCACAAGTACGCCGAAATTGCCTGGATTTGATGATCGGTCAGGCGGAAATTCGGCATCTTGGTGGTAGGACGGAAGTCGGTCGGCTTTTTCAACCAGACCGGAATCCAGTTCTTGTTCAACTTGAGCCGAATGTCTTTCAGGTTCGGTCCAACTTTCTTCTGGTCCTGCATCAAGCTGTGCGATTGAAAATCGAGCTGCTGAATGCGGCCGTCAAACTTGCTGTTCGAGACCTTGAGAGCAATGGCCTGGTCGTTGAGTTGGTTCGCCTCTTCGTTGCTTTCGGCAGCGTCGGCTTGCTTCATCAAATCCGCAGCCTGCTTGATGTTGTCTTTTTTCTGTCCCTCGAATTGCTTGATCTGCTGGCTGACGCTGTTCAAATCCTCCGGCTCTTTGTCGTAGCCTTCGTAGCGATGGCAACCCATGCAGCCCTTCTGCCGGAACAAATCCTTGCCTTCGCTGATGGTCCATCCCACGTCGCCGCTGACCAAGACCATGTCGGCGGAGTGGCAGGTCTGGCAGCCGGCCTCGGCGTTTTCTTTGGGAAAGAGCGGCCACAGCCAGTGCTCGTAGTTGCCGTGAGCCTTCTCCAGACTCGTGGTGGCTCGCCCATTGCCCTGGTGGCAGGGCGAGCAGCCAAATTTGTCGGGATCGTGCGTCTTCAAGAGTTCAGGCTCGGGATGGCTGACAAAAGCATTCGCGTATTCGTCGGGCTTCTTTTCGCCCTCCGGCGTCATCGCCGCGGGCGTGATTTTCAGCGGCTCGCGGATGCCCATGTGGCAGGACTCGCAGCGGTCCACGATGTTGGCTTCCGCCACGTTGATCTGCACGATCTTGGGATCCCACTCGGCCGTCTTTTTCTTCAGGCCTGCGATCTGAGTCGGCGTCAGATCGACCATGTGCTCATTGATGTAGGCCGACATCTTGGTGCTGGCCTCAGTGACCGGCTTCAGCGCCTCGCCTAACTCCGCGTTCAACTTGGTTCTTTCGTCTTTGAGCGCATTGTACTTCTCTTCCAGTTGGCGGTAGTCGTATTTCTCCTTGTGACCGTCGGGAAATTCAACTGTCCAGATTTCCTTTTTGTAGTCTTCCAGATCCTTCTTTTTGCTTTCCTTGGCCGACTTATCGGTCTCGGTCTCGATCTGATAAGTCAGGGCGTTGGCATAAGCGCGCTTGTCGGTAAAGACGTTCTGCACCGCGAGGATTTGCGCGCTGTAATCTGTGATCTGTATCTGAAGCACCTCCCTGCGCGGTCTGGCAGCGGCTTCCGCTTGTTTGTAAGTTTCCTCGAGTTGCTGATATTCGGGAGTCCGGGTTACGTTCTTCTGCGACTTCTCCGATTTCGGCTCGGCGGTGTTATTCAGGAAAGCGGTGTAACGCTGCTTCCACTGGTTCTGGAAAGCCTTCCACGGGCGCTGTCCGTAGGCTTCGTCCCAAAGCGCCCAGAACAGCGTAGCCATGAGGATGACCATGGCGACGGCATAATGAAGGGCATACGACTTGGTGACTACTGGGTCGTTCTCGGGGATTGGTTTTTCAGGCAAAGATTCCTCCGACTAGTCGTTGGTCGTTAGCCGTTGGTCGTTGGCTTCGGATGATGCAGGCCAACTGCCAACGACCAAGGGCGAACGACCTTCAAACGTTAAACCACGGCGTGATCCACACGTACTTGATGTGCCACATGAGCCGCAACAGCATCTTGAGCGGCAAGCCCACCATGGTGAGCCAGAAAAACATCATGATTGAATATTGCAACAGGCTCATGCGCTTGTAGTCTTTCGGGTTATAGCGCCGGAACAGCGCATGTACCAGAAATCCGCCAGCCAGGTAATAGCCTCCGACCACGATGGCGCCGAAAATGCCTTTCGCCAAGTTGGAGGTGATGCCAAAAAGGTCTGGCAAATCACGGTTCACCTCGTAGATCAGGCGATTGTGATCCCAAGTTTGTCCAGGCCAGAACCACTGCCAACCGGGCCCGCGGATGAATGTGCCGATAATGATCATCGCCACCCACAGAACGACGAAGCCGAACATGAACGTTCCAATGGCGAACTTACGCTGCTTCCATGTGTAGTAACCGCTGCCGAGCGGGTTGGTGTCGATATATGGAATCACCATCAGCCCAATGATGATCAGCGTCGGCATCACGACGCCGGCGATCCAGGGATCGAAGTACACCAGCATTTCCTGCAATCCGAGGAAATACCACGGCGCCTTCGCCGGATTCATGGTCAGGTTAGGATTCGACGGCTCTTCCAGCGGCGCGTAGAGTGTGATCGACCAGATCATCAGAACAATGGTGACAATGATGGCGGCAAGGAATTCGATTCGCAGCAGAAACGGCCAGACGTGGACTTCCTTCTGCCAGCCCGGACGAAAAGGCCAGGTCTTGCGATGATGGGTCTTCGCCATCGCGGGATCGGTTTCGAGTTGGCCAATCAGTTCGTCGTTGGCCTTTGCCTGCTTCCACGCCAGGTAGATATAGAAGGCCAGCAGCGGAATCATGCCTACGATGGGCACGTTGTCAGGTGCGGAAGCGATTTCCCAAAGCTGATGCCAGTCCATAAACTCTCCACGAACCGTGTGGCTAAAGACGTTGCGGCCAGATGTTGCAAGCAGACGTTGCAAGCAACGTCTCTACAGCTGCACTCCCGTAGAGACGTAGCTTGCTACGTCTAGCTTGCTACGTCTAGCGTGCTACGTCTCGGTTGCTACTCCACTCTCCTGCGCGGCTTGTCGGCTTCTTCCGTCAACATCACTGGCGCCGGTCCGGAAATTCCGCCATCCTTCCGCACGCGCCAGAAGTGAACGATCATCAGAACCGAAGCCACAATCGGAATTCCGATGCAATGCCAGATGTAGGACCGCAGCAGCGCGTTCGCATCCACAATCGAGCCGCCCAGCAGGCCAAATCGGACATCGTTGTACGGCGTCATCCCCAGCATTTTGCCGAAGGGCCCTTCGTGGCCCAGCAGCGGCGTAGCGCGAGCCATATTCGTGCCCACCGTGACCGCCCAAAAACCAAGCTGATCGTCCGGAAGCAGGTATCCGGTAAACGACAGCAGCAGCGTGAACACCAGCAGCAGCACGCCGATATTCCAGTTGAACTCGCGCGGTTTTTTGTACGAGCCGGTCAGAAACACGCGGAACATGTGCAGCCAGACGGCGATCACCATCAGGTGCGCGGCCCAGCGGTGCATGTTGCGCAGCAGCTTTCCGAACGGGACGTCGTGCTCAAGGTACAGAACATCGCGGAACGCCTGGACTTTGCTGGGATGGTAGTAAAACATCAGCAGCACGCCAGTGAAAGTGAGCACGATGAACAAGTAGAACGTGATTCCGCCCATGCCCCAGGTATAGCTGTAGCGCACGGCGTCACGGTTGATCTTGGCCGGGTGCAGATGCAGGAAGACGTTGGAGAGCACACCCAATGCCCGGTTGCGCGGCGTGTCGTCGTGCTTGTGGCGAAAGATCGACGTGTAAACCTGGGTCTTGGTCGGGTCTTTGAGGCCTTCGATCTGCTCTTTGGCCTTGGCCGGCATGTCGGTCTTGAGCGATTGAACGTCCTCTTTGACTCCTGCTTTCACGCGCTCCAGCAGGCGTACTCGATTGCCGTTCTTTCCGTTTCCGTTTTCTTCAGGCATAGTTCCTCTTATGATCAAGAGCTGCCGAGCTTCGCTCGGCCCGGACGGGTCAGAGACCCGTCCCTACACAAGTGTTACCGCTACGCGCGCAAGAAAGCTCCATCATCGTTGAACTGGGTCGGCTGACCTTTGGGCCACTGATAAAGTCGCGAGACGTCGACCAGAATCTGGCCATCGGGCGCGACTTCCACGTGCGCGCGATCCATGGGCCGCGGCGCCGGGCCCTCAAAGTTGATTCCTTCACTGTCGTATCCGCTGCCGTGGCACGGACATTTGAACTTGTTCTCACTGGGCTTCCAGTCGGGGGTGCAGCCCAGGTGAGTGCAGCGCGCGTAGATCACGAAGATTCGATCCGGCGTGCGGTCGACCCAAATCCGGTATCTCTGTTGAAACTTCGTGTCCACGCCGAGACCGTATTCCTCTGGATAGCCGATCTTGAAACTGGTCGCAGGTTCGAACAAGGTGCGTGGCAAAAAGAAGCGGAAGAAAGCCAGGAGCCACGCCGTCAGGAATGCGGCGACCGTGGCCCAGACCAGGCGCCTGCGTTGGCGATTGATTTCATTATCTTCAGGGCCGATGGCGGCGAGACCTCCGGCGGCTGCTGCTTTGGAGGTTCCGACTGCGGGTGTCCCCACATATCTTGTGGACTCACCACTGCGGGCTACGGAAGCCGCGGCTGAGGCAACTTGGGGCGCAGGAGCCGCGGCGTGGGCGGCTGGTGCTGCCGGTGCCGATGCTGCGGCCGCAGAAACGGAGGCAGGAGCCGCGGCTTCTGCTGGCTCGCCGAGCAGCGCGGTGATCTCGGCATCATTGAGCGCGGGCAGACTCTTGCGGCTGCGCCGAGCCTGCTCCGCCGCTATGGCTGACTTGCTCCACTTCTTTCCCAGCGCGACCCACTTGGCGACTTCCTCGCTAATGGCAGCATTCCCCCCTGCCGGTGCCGAGGGTTTTGCAGCAGCGCTCGAAACTGTTGGTGGGGGTGGCGCGGGGGCGGACGCCACCGGTGTTGCAGGGCTGGCCACAGCGGGCGCTGGAGCGCCATCGCCGGCCTCCCAAGACATCGGCTGGCCAGCTTTCAGCGCTTCAATGTCTGCATCAGTGAGCAGCGGCAGGCCTTTGCGCTGGCGATAGGCCTGCTCCATCGCAATCACCGAGTTGTTGAGCGCCGCCCGCGGCAACGGTGGAAGGTGCCCAAGTATCCCTTTGGCCGACTCGTCTGCCATCCGTCCTCACCCCTTCGCAGCGGCTAAACCGGCTGCGGAAAAACAATTCTGTATTTACTCAATCGGCCGCCACTAAACGGCTCGTGTCACTCCGGCTCAGATCCGCGCCCACCGCCGTTTGCACCAGATCGGCCAGTGCAGCAATGAAGGTTGGCGAATCGTTTAAGCCTGAAGTCATCTCAAACTGCTTAATCCCGAGGTTCGCAGCTTCTTTGCGAGCTTCGTGATCGATCTCACCGAGCGTCTCCACGTGATCGGAGACAAAGGAAATGGGCACAATGCAAACTTCGCGGACGCGCTCAGCGGAAAGGTCACGCAACGTCCGGTGCAGCGAGGGTTGCAGCCACTTGCTGGCGCCCACCTTGCTCTGGTAACAGAGCCGGTAGTGGTTTGGCCATCCGCCGTGTTGCATAAGCAGTTCGACAGTTTCTTCGATCTGGCGCTGGTAAGGATCGCCCTTCTCGATAAGCGCAATCGGAACGCTGTGCGCGCTGAAAACAATTTCTGGCCGCTCTGGCTCGGGAAAACGCGCAAGCGCCTCGTTCACTTTCTCCGTCAATGCTTCCAGATAAAGCTGGTGGCGATAGAAGCTGTGAACACAGCGGACCGGAACATCCTCGTAGAACCGCCGCCGCCATTCGTTGAGGCTGCTGCCGGTGGTCGTGCCTGAGTAATGCGGATACAAGGGCAGCAGAACCACTTCGTCACAGCGCGCAGACCGAAGTTGTTCGATGGCCTCCGTGGTGAAAGGGTGCCAGTAACGCATGGCAACGAAGCAGCGGGCGTCCAGGCCGAATTCTGTCAGCTTAAGCTGCAAAGCCCGGGCCTGTTGTTCCGTAAATCGGCGAATGGGCGAGCCGCCACCGATCACTGCGTAATGATGCTGAACCTTTCGGGCGCGCGTGCTGGAGATCAGCTTGGCTAGGGGTTTACGCCCAATCCGGGCAAAAGGGAAGTCGATAATGTCGGGATCGCAAAAGAGATTAAAGAGAAAAGGCTCAATCGCTTCCAGCGTGTCGGGGCCGCCGAGCTGGAAAAGTATCACACCAATGCGCCGAGTTGAGTTTGCCATCCCCCGGGATTCCTTGAAGCAAAAGGATGTTACTCAATCCCGGAAGGGTTCGTCAACGCGGAACTAGCAGTTTGATCTTAGCGATGTAAAGGAATTGTCAAAAAACGGATTTCGGCTATCGCCCGTGTGAGGATTGCGCTGCAGTCGGCATCGCGGCTCCGGACTCCATCGCCTCAATGATCGAATCCGCAAACTCCGAGGTACCGGCTTTGCCACCAACGTCGCGAGTCAGCTTCTCGCGCACGCGATAGACCTTCTCCAGCGCATGGCGAATTTTGAGCGCGGCTTCGTACTCCCCGAGGTGGCGAAGCATCAGCAACGAACAACGAATGACTGCGGTTGGATTGGCAAGATTCTTGCCAGCAATGTCAGGCGCGGACCCGTGAACCGCTTCGAAAATCGCACAATGATCGCCAATATTTGCGCTGGGCACCATCCCCAGCCCGCCGACGAAGGCTGCGCACAGGTCAGAAATAATGTCGCCGTACAGGTTTTCCATGAGCAGCATGTCGTACTGGTAGGGGTTCATCACCAGCTGCATGCAGGTGTTGTCCACGATGTGCTCGGCGTAGGTGATCTCGGGATATTCCTTGGCGACACTTCGCGAACAGCGCAGGAAGAGTCCGTCCGAGAGCTTCATGATATTGGCTTTGTGGATGGCGTGAATCTTCTTGCGTTTGTTCTTGCGGGCGTATTCAAAGGCGAAACGCGAGATGCGAGTGCACGCCTTCTCGGTCATGATTTTCAAACTCTCGACGACTCCGGGTACCACCTCGTGCTCAATGCCTGAGTACAAACCCTCCGTGTTTTCCCTCACGATAATCAGATCCACGTCAGGATAGCGAGTCGGAATGTGAGGCAGATTGCGGATCGGGCGGAAGTTCGCATACAGCTCGAATTTCTTCCTCAACTCGACGTTGATGCTGGCGAAGCCGCCGCCAATCGGCGTGGTCACCGGCCCTTTGAGCCCGACATGGGTACGTTCGACGGACTCGATCAATTCCTTAGGGATGTATTCGTGATACTTTTCGTAGGCGTCAGCGCCAGCCGCGAAGGTTTCCCATTCGAACTTGAGACCGGTAGCTTCGAGAATCCGCACTGCGGCCTGCGTGACTTCGGGGCCGATGCCATCGCCGGGAATGAGGGTGATCTTATATGCCATATTTTTAGAAACAACTATCGGCAACAGGGAGACAAGCCGTAGAGACATTGCTCTGCAATGTATCGTCTTCGATCATTGCCGAAGCCATCGCCTCGAGCGATGGCAGGCAAAACGTAGCAAAGCTACGTTTCTACAGCGCAGTCAATTCTTGGTCACTGGCTTGCCACGAGGTTCCGGCACATCCTTGGTTTTCAGCAGATCTTTCAGCTCCGTCATGAATTCCTGCACGTCTTTGAAATCCAGATAAACCGAGGCGAAGCGCACATAGGCAACTTTATCGTAGCGGCGCAGGCGATTCATGATGAGTTCGCCCAACTCGCTGGTCTTGCGCTCCCGCTCCGGCGACTCAATCACAAAGCCTTCCGCCTCATTCACAATCTGCTCCAGCTTGCTGATCGGCACGGGACGCTTTTCGCAAGCCCGGAGCAGACCATTCAGCACTTTCTGGCGGTCGAATTTTTCGCGACGGCCGTCTTTCTTGACAACCATGTAGGGAATCTCGTCGATGCGCTCATAGGTGGTAAAGCGCTTGCCGCACTTCAGGCACTCGCGACGGCGGCGGATGGAATCGGCTTCCTTGCTTTCGCGCGAATCCACGACCTTGTCATTTGCAAATCCGCAGAAAGGACACTTCATGGCGCTTGGACGTGACTCGATTGATTGTAGCAGGAGGGAATCTGCACTAAGGTGAAGCGGGAAGCACGGCGCGCGCTTCTTCCTGTTCGCTCTCTTCCGACAACTTCCGCAGGGACAGCCGTTCCTGATGGGCCAGCAGCAGTCCGACCGGAATTACGGCCATGAATGTGACTAGCCATAGAAGAATGCCGCAACTCACTGCCAGCTCACTCGGCATATGGAAGACCTTATCGAGGGCTTCGATCGTAGCCAGTTGAGAGCCGCCGCCTACACCGGGCAACTGCAACATCGATCCCACCATGCTGGAGCCCATGAGCAGCAGAACCCAAGTGATACTCATTTCCTGCATTGGTGCCCCGTACGCATGGGTGACTTCTTTGTAAGAGAGCGCAATCAGCCACCACATCAGGACGGAAACTACCGAAAGCAGCAGAAAAGACCAGGGCCCGTGGATCGTATCCAGGCCAGTCGCAAATTCCCGAATCCGTTGGGCGATTCTGTGTCCCAGATTCTTTGCCAGATGAGAAAACCGTTCCTCGATCCAGTCCGCGGTTGCCGGTCCCTTATAGCGGATCAACATCGCTACGGTGAACAGGCCAGCCACAAGCGCTATCAACAGATATCCGGCAACGTGCAGCCAGTGGTAGTACGCCGGACGGGATTCCGCAAAAGCCCGCAGCTTGGTCGGCAAGAAGACCGCTGAGACCATGAGGACGGTGAAGGCCGCCAAGTCGAATATCCTCTCGACCGCCCACACTCCCAGTTGCGATGAGAAACTGAGGTTGACCCGGCGCGCGATCAGGTAGGGACGAATCAACTCACCCGCGCGGCCCAGCAACGCTAATCCTGTAAACCCGACAAGAGTGGGTGCCACCAGGCTGAGGGTGGAAGCGTTTTTTCGAACCGGCCGCAGGAATATTTTCCAGCGCACCGCCCGGAGAATGTAGGCGAAATAAATGATGATGATGCCGTGGATAACATGGCGCCAGGATATGTCCCGCGTGTGCGCGATAAACTTTGCCCAATCAAACGTCCTCCATTGCCGGAACTGCAAATAGACGAGAAGTGCGAGGACCGCGAACACCAGTCCATAGATGATGATGCGTTTTCTATTCATTTACGCGAGACGCCCAAACCTCACGAGCCGAGAACAGCGGTGATTGGCGGAAAGGTCCCTTGTCAAGGTAAATGACCTAGGCGTGAGGGTCAATGCGGGCTAGCTCCGATGAACTTCCGCACGGGCAAGAGCCTGCCCTGAGCGAAGTCGAAGGGACGCCCGCGCCTACATCGAAACTTAATGTTCAGCGTGAAGGTTGCTGCGTCGGATCGGGAATCGCTGCTTGATTTAGGTTCGAGGACTTGCGCGCCGGCACCTTGTGGTAACTGGCAGCCTTCAGGGAAGCGGCTTTGCGCTCCGCTAGCTTCTTGCGGTTGAAGTCGCGGATGACGTGCGCCACATAGGATCGGGTTTCGTAATAGGGAGGGATCCCATGATATTGCTCGACGCGCTGCGGGCCAGCGTTGTAAGCCGCAAGCGCTTTGATCAAGTCAAAGTTGTAGCGCTGCAACAGAGCCCGCAAAT
>Ga0187818_10000338_pt1 | contig 16234 bp, 16 predicted proteins | sample NC_wetland_sal_i_14_FD_130581 | JGI IMG/M metagenome (GOLD analysis project Ga0187818, IMG submission 130581) | Wetland sediment microbial communities from Neuse River Estuary, North Carolina, USA - SO4_3 | ecosystem: Environmental > Aquatic > Freshwater > Wetlands > Sediment | place: USA... | reverse complement strand
CGCTTGATATTGAGGTAGTGATAGATACTTACGTTATCGGTGGTGCTGTTGCCGCCGCCGGTGCCGCATCCGAAGGAGAAGGTAGGCGCCAGATCGTTGTAAACGCCGCCCACCGCTCCGACTGAGCCGGGCGAGTTCACGAGGATTCGCCCCGCGTTCATCACCTCGCCGAACTTGCGGATGACCTCATCGTTGCGCGAGAAAATGACGGCCGTGTGTCCAAGCCCACCGGCATGATTCACGTCGACGCAAACCTTGAGCGCCTCATCGACGGATTTCGCGCGATAGACCGCGAGCACCGGGAACAGCTTCTCCACCGATAGGGGATGTTCGCGGCCTACGCCTTGAATCGGCGCGATCAGGAGTTTGGTGCCCGGCTTCACGGAAAGACCGGCAAAACAGGCGATATCGCTAGCCTTCTGTCCGACTGCCATGGGTTGCATAAACCCAGTCTTAGGATCGATGACCGTGCGCGCCAGCAGTTCCTTCTCTTTCTCGTTGCAGATGTGCGCGCCCAGCTCCGCAAATTTCTTCAGCACGAGGTCATAGATCTCATCGTCGATCACCGCCGTTTGCTCTGAGGCACAGATGGTTCCGTTGTCGAAGGTTTTGGAAAGGATGATGTCCGTCACCGCCGTATTCAGGTCGGCTGTTTTTTCCAGATAGACCGGAGTGTTGCCGGGCCCTACACCCAAGGCTGGTTTGCCGGAGCTGTAGGCGGCTTTGACTGCGCCGGGCCCGCCGGTCGCATCGATCAGGCCCACGTCCTTGTGCCGCATCAGGTAGGCGTTGTCTTGCAGGGTGTGCGATTCCAGGCAGGCAAAAACCCCTTCGGGCGCGCCATGCTTCAGCGCGGTCTCATACATGATCTTCACGGCCTCGGAGCAACAACGCCAGGCGTTTGGATGGGGACTGAAAATGACCGCGTTGCGCGTCTTGATGGCCATGATGCATTTGAAGAGCACCGTGGAAGTGGGGTTCGTAATCGGCGTGATGGAGAAGATGACCCCGATCGGTTCCGCCACCTCCGCCAGATTGCGCTCGGGAAACTCGCGAATGATGCCAACCGTACGCTTATCCTTTATGTAGTTGTAGACGAACTCCGTGGCCACCATGTTCTTGATGACCTTGTCTTCCATGACTCCGAGCATGGTTTCTTCAACCGCCAGACGGGCGAGATGTTGAGCCTTGTCCAGGCCAGCCAGGGCCATCGGCTTGACAATGCGATCAACGTCCTCTTGGGTGAATTGGGTAAAGACGGCGGCGGCGGTTCTGGCTTGCCTGACTAGTTTCTCCAAGTAGGCAATCCGCTCTTCACTGAGGCATTCTGCGGCAAGCGGAATCTGAACCCGCTCCTGCACTTCTTCGCAGGTGATCATTGCTACCTCCTGTAACTATCTGTCGGCGTCCCGTGCCGGTGTGGAGGAGCACTTGTATTCTTCTGTTCCCAGCTCTCGTGCCCGTGAGGACAGTAGTCTGATCGCTGGTGGAACCTCGTTAGTTTCTACGCGTAGTCGATTGGATGCCTGGTCAGCCAGTGCTCATCGCGTACCCTGCCAATGTTCTTCAAAGCGCTGCCAGCGACGCTCGCAGTTAAGCGACGGCTTTCCCAAGCGAGGCCTGCGCCCAGGCCGATTGCACCACCCAGCAAACCATACGTCAGCGCTCTCGTGATGGATTTCTGCCGATACCCTGGATAGCCGCCCAACGCGCCGATGAATGCCCCAAGGGCGGCGGTCTTCAAGGCGCTGCGAACTGATTCGCTAAGAAACGGAGTAAGAGAGTCTCCGTTCAGAAATGCCTCCCGGCCAGAACGCGCTCCCTCTATTCCCGAATTCAAAAGCTTCCGGCCATAATCAGCATTCGACTTTGACCACTCGCGTAATTCCATCGGGATCTCCTCACGGTTCTCGATCGGGGATACCGCATCCATTACATCACCAGCGCTGGGCTGAGTCGGTAGCATCCGTCACACTTCGTTGTGAGCGTAATTACACTTGCGCGCCAGCCCGTGGGAGGGAGCGCTGGTGCGCGGCTCGGAACGGGAACGGGTTTGGGTACCGCGGTATGCCTGAGAGAGGTTTTTGTGCGGGTCTGCCCCTCTCCGATCATTGGCCGGTTTGGATCCCACGGCCCGTTCTTTTCCGGATGTGCAAGACCTGTTGTACTTCCGCGATCACAGCTCCGGTTTCATCCTTGACGTCCACGGCAAAAATGGGCTCGATCTTCTCCTGCGTTTTCAATTCCCGGCGGAGTTCCTCGACCTGCTGGTCGGACAAGCGAAAGGCAGCGAACACCTTGCCCTTTCCCGGTTGTCGGAAACGGACGCTCGCGGACTTATCCCACACGATGTAATCCTGGCCCAGATTTTCAATGAGCATCAGCATGTAAAACGGGTCGGTCATGGCGTACAGTGAACCCCCGAAATGAGTGCCAACGTAATTGGAGTTCCAGAAGCGCAGCTTCATCTCCACATCGACCGCCCTCCAATCGGGCTGCAGGCGCGTCACGCGGATGCCCGCCCCCAGGAACGGCGGCCAGAGATTGATAAGCCAGCGCAGGTGCCTCTTCACTATTGCCATATCGTCCCTCGCCGTATGCGGAATGGCCCACGATTCCACATTGCAGGGCGCTACGCAACCGTGGTCTTCGGCCCTGTCCCATACTGTTGTCGCAGTTCTCGTTTCATAACCTTGCCGGATCCACTCTTGGGCAAGCTTTCGAGAAATTCGACCGAGCGCGGACATTTGAAATGCGACAGCCGGGAGCGGCAGAACTCCAAGATGTCGTTTTCCCCGGCTTGTGATCCCGGCTTCAAGACCACGAGCGCCTTCGGTACCTCGCCCCACTTCGCGTCAGGGGCAGGAATCACGACCGCCTCGTACACGTCCGGGTGGGCGAAGAGCACCTTTTCCACTTCCAGGGAAGATATGTTCTCGCCTCCGCTCACGATGATCTCTTTCTTGCGGTCGACAATTTGAATGTAGTTGTACCGATCCACAGTAGCTACATCGCCGGTGTGAAACCATCCGCCCTCCATCGCGGTCGCCGTGGCCTCCGCCTGGCGCCAGTAGCCCTCCATGACGACGTCGCCTCTGGCCACGATTTCGCCCATGACGGTGCCATCGTGCGGCACATCCTTCCCGTCGGGGCCGACCACTCGAAGTTCCACGCCGGGAATGGCAAACCCGGTCATAGCTTGGCGGGTGTAGCGTTGTTCTCCTTCTAAGGGGAGGTCTGATTTCATTGGCGATTTGGCGAGCGTGGGACAAGTCTCGGTCAGGCCGTATCCGGAGATGCAGGTGCAACCCAGCTTCTCCTCAACTTCTTTCACCAGAGTGTGAGATGAGGCAGCTCCGCCGATGATGATGACTCGCAGACTGCTCAAGTCGTATTTTGGTCTCGCAGGAGAATTCACCAGGGCTGTAACCATAGTGGGCACCACGGCGCAGGTGCTTACGCGCTCCCGCTCGATCAGGTGGAACACCTCCACCGGATTGAAGTGGTGAATCATCACGTGAGTGCCGCCGACCACGGTGATGCTGTGGGCTGTGCCCCAGCCGTTCGCGTGAAAAAGCGGAATCGTGTGCAGCAACACTGACTTGCATGACATGTCTCCAATCGTGCTCGTGGAGGTCTGTCCGGCGGCGATCACTGACAAGGCGTGCAGATACACATTGCGATGAGTGAGCATGACGCCTTTCGGGCGGTCGCTGCTGCCACTGGTGTAGAAGAGTTCGGCAAGAGAGTCCTCATCAATTTGCGTAAAGTCACACTGGAACGGAGGGGAAACTGACAGAAGGTCGTCGTAATTCCTCGGCGCCAGCCAGTTCGCTTGCGGTTGACCATCTAAGAGGAAAGAGGCCTCGATCGAGGGGACGGTCGCCCGAAACGACTCCAGCAGCGGCAAGAAGGCCGGTTCCACAAACAAGAATCTTGCCCGCGCATCATTCAGAACGAAAGCAAGTTCCTGTGGGCCCAGACGAATGTTCAAGGGCACCAACACGCAGCCGGCTTCCAAGACACCGTAATAGGCCTCCAGCAGCCGATGACAGTTCGTGCTGAGAAAGGCGATGCGATCACCAGGCTTTGCCCCCGCGGCAATGAGGGCTCCTGCCAGGCGCGCTGCGCGCTCGGCGAATTGCGCATACGTGAACCGCTGTTCGCCGCACACCACTCCGACCTTGTTCGGAAATTGTTCACGGGCATAGCGCAGGAAACGAATGGGAGTTAGCGGGATTTTCATGGGCGCCTCGCAGTCGATGACGGGTTGTCCACTCTGCCCGGCGTGATCGTTCCAGTGGATGTAGTGATTGACGCACGCCGCCCTCAGGCACCCGAGCCGGGCAGCCTCGTGCTCTGCGACGCTCGTTCCGTCCGGGGAAGAAAAGGGCGCCTTCGAGCGACAGCTCGTCGCTTGCTCGAAGGCGCAGACACGAACTGGCCAACGTGCCCTTGCAGCAAACAAGGGCACGTCAGCGCAGTACCTTAGGTTCCTCCCATCAGGTTTCACGCCGTCGGCGTGCGGCACAAAACGACACAAACACGTGCCTGGTTGACGGCATCCCTTCAGCGAGCATCAGGCGGCCGCAGCCGCCGCGTGCTTCTTTACCGGCCGCTTCGCGTGATGTGCGGCCTTGGGAGCGTGTTTGTGCGCGCCATTCGGCTTTACCATGACGTCCATCAACTCCTTCTGGGCGTCGACGTAGCTTTTCACGCCTTCCCGCGTCAGCTCTGCCAACGGCAGGAAGGGAAATGGCCGCAGGAGTTCGAGGGTCTTGCCTGCGCTTTTCACGTTGGCGTTCATCTGCTTTCCGGCGACATCCACCAGCTTCCTTTGCGCATCGATGAACGACTCCGTGGCGTGGCGCGCAAGCTGGGACAACTCGGTCTTCTTGGCTCTCTTGGCGCCATTAGCGTGCTTGCCGCCGGTGGCTTTGGCTGTCTCCTCGGCAAGAACGTCCATGAAGTGCTTCTGGGTTTTGACAAAGTGGTCCATCGCCTCGCGGGCCAGTTCCACCAGGTGCTCGGTCTGGTACGGCTTTCCGGCCTTGGCTGCCTCCACCCAGGTATGAGTCTGTTTGTCCGCAATCTTCAGGAACTCCTGCTGCATGTGGATGAAAGTCTCCACGCTGCGCCGCAGCAGGTCGGTAGCAGCCTGCGCCGGGGGCCAGTCTCCTACACGTTCCTTCACCCCGGACATCAGGATTTCGTTCTGTTTCTGCCCCAGTTCAAGAAGGATCCTTTGCCCTTCCATGAAGTTCGACATACCCTCGGCAGTCGCTTCGCTCAGAATGGCGGTTGGGGAATGATGGGGATCGGACAGTTGTTGCCGCAGAGAGTGCATCAGGCTTGCATTCTGCCGCATCGCGAGGTCCAAGAGGATCCGCTGCGTCGCAAAGAAACTCTGGACTCCCTGCTGCGCCCAACCCGACAGAAGATTCACAAAAGACGACTCCCCGGAATGAGTGCGGGGATTTACGGTTGTTGGCATTTGACACCTCCAGATATGCTGCAGTGCAGCATCAACTAAAATATACGATGTTCCCGTATTTGTGTCAATATATATTTACCTTGTGTGCGCAGCAGCACAGACAGGAACAGAATGAAGCCGACCCCAGTCCTCATCAAGAAATACGGGAATCGCAGGTTGTACGATTCCTCCAACAGCCAATACGTGAATCTCGACGATATTGCGGGATTCATTCGGGAGGGCAAAGATGTTCAGGTGGTTGACGCGAAGACGGGAAAGGACCTGACCCGGGTCACCCTGACGCAAATCATCACGGAGGATGCAAAGGGGAAGCCGACAGGCCTGCCGCTCGAACTGCTGCGCCAACTTATCGTGGCGTCCGACGAGGTGCGGCAGGAGTTCGTCATGTGGTATTTGAAATCCGCCTTTGACACTTATCAGAAGGTGCAGGATGCAGTGCAGAGCCGGCTCGGCGAGGTCCAGTCCGCCATTCTGTCGCCGGTGGACATGATGAAGAAGTTCCTGGGCGCGCCGGAGCAACTGCGAGCCGGGACCGAACCGGAACTCGATACGCTGCGCAAGCGAGTAGCGGAACTGGAGGCCCGGTTGGAAAAACCCGCGCGAGGAAAACGAGGCTCACGCCGGAAGCAAATGCGAAGGGTATAATTCGCAGGGGGCAAGCTTCCGCCCGCTAACCACGCTAGAGTAATGTGCGTAAATGCTGGACAGACCCAGGACGAAATTGCGGCGCAAACAGAAAAAGGTTACAGGTTCATCGAAGGCGGGGAGTCGGAAGCAAATTCACAGGACCGATTTGGAAGCCGACATCTCACCGTGGACAGAAGTGCTGTTTGCGGCTGAGATTCTCTTGCTGCACGCAACTCCTGTCTATTATGGCTTCGGCGTACCCCGCGGTGATGACTCCGCGGTGGTCATTATTCCCGGTTTTCTCGGTACCGATCTTTATTTAATGGAGCTCCACGGCTGGCTAAGGCGCATCGGATACCGGCCCTATTTTTCCGGTATCGGGATCAACGCCGAGTGCCCGAATCTCCTGGTCCAGCGCCAGCTGAACAAGACCATAGAAAGAGCCCTGATCGACACCGAACGGAGAATTCACTTGATCGGTCACAGCCTCGGGGGGGTGATCGCACGCTCGGTGGCAGGCCAGAGGCCAGGGGATGTCGCTTCGGTAATCACGCTGGCGGCGCCCTTTCGCTCCATCTCTACCAGCCGAACCATCCTCCACGCTACCCAAGCCATTCGCCAGCGAATCCTCGAGGAGCATGGCCAAAAGGTAACGCCCGACTGCTACACCGGGCGCTGCACATGCAATTTTGTGGGCTCGTTGAAGCGCAAAATTCCGGACTCGATGGTCGAGACCGCGATTTACACGCGCGATGACGGTATCGTGGACTGGCGCTATTGCATGACCAGGAATCCTAAAGTCGACTTTGAAGTCCCAGGTACTCACATCGGAATGGCATTTAATCCCTCGGCGTACTCGATCATCGCCGAGCGCCTGGGAAAGGCGCAATCTTCCGAATGAGTTTCTTCCGAACAAGTTTAGCGGCCGACCATCTCCAACACGGCCCCGGTATTCGTCTCTAAGGTTTCGGCCGGTTTGCCCGGCCGCTCCAAGCGGAGTACCGCTCTCGCCAGGCTGTTGTTGGTGACTTCAAAGCTGCCCGCACAATCGGTCTTCAAATAGGGCAAACGGTGAATACTCGGCCCGGCGCCATCGATCGCTGCTTCCAATCGGAATCCATCCTTCGTGGAACAACGAAAATTCCACCGAAATTCATCTGGATCTCTACTGATCTCCTGCAGATTCCGGAATTCGTGCTCCTTCCCATCATGCCAGAGCACCGCTTTGCGAAAGACCAGCCCGAATGGCATTTCGTATACCAATGCTTCCAATGTGCTCGCACGTGTGTTGGAGCGGGGGAAATGCGCGGGGAAATGCGCATGGATCCAAGTCCAGAAGTTGCGATGCCGGTATCCACAGTTGTGTCCTTGAACTCCGAACCCCAAAGGGTTCCCCTCAACACTTCGGTCATCCAGCGTGATCCGGCCGGAAAAGAGCGCGTCGGAATGCGGTGTGCGCGAAAATCCAATCCAGCCCTTGTTGCTCAGTGTGACGCGAAACGCGGAACAGTAATCGAAGTCCCAAGAAATCGCGTGCCCCCCAACTTCCAATGCTCCTCGGCAGGAGTTCTCGCCGATTCCATTCTTGCCGATTTGGAAGTGGAATGGGTTTTGCTTTCTGGCGCTGAGATCCAGACCCTCCAGGGGAAATCCTTGAATGAAGCTTTGCGGTTTTCCATCCCGCGGAAACCACGTAGCCCACACCTGGACGGGCATCCCCTGCGGGTCTTCTGCGCAACCGCGCCGGCCCGGATTCATCAGCAAATATCGGAACCACCACGCCCCGCCGCCGTCCGCCAGTCCCAGACGAACAAACCAGACTTCGTAACGGCGCCGAACCGATAGTGAGGAATAGACCTCGTTGAAAGTTTTCACTGATCAACGTCTCAAGCTCAGAGTCGCAGAATAGCAGAGATTGGCGTCTAATTATGCATGGCGGCCTCGTTTTTAGTCCGTCCGTTTATACCATCCTTGCTGAACGTCTGGCCGAGGCAACTTCGCAAGCATGGGCCAGTCGTCTCGGTTCATGTTGGTGTGGAGCGGGTCGCCGGGCTGCGAGCCAGCATCACTCACGGGTGTGTACTGCGTCACAGATTTCGCCGGGTGGAAATCTGTATGCTTGACCTCAGCCATTTCACGACATTCCTAGTGTAGCGTGGAGGTCCCGATATGATTCCTAACAAATGGCCCTGGAGTTGGGAAGAGGAAGTTGAGTGGCAGGAGGAAATACGTCAAGAGGAATTTGGGTGGTTGGATGAACTGATCGATCACATGATCAACGATGGCTTGGCCGGTTCTTCCTATGACCCCCTTCAACCACGGGAGGATTCGTCGGACGAGAAGACGGTTGTGGGCTAAATTTCGATCATTCGTGACTTCCCAGTGAGGATAACCATTCTGTGCGCCAGCGGGTTGGCTATCAGAAACAGTTGCCAGGCGAACGCTTGCATCCTAGCGTCGGAGGGCCTGGCGAGTAGCCTCGAGAGTGTTGATCAGCGACTCCACGGGGAGGCTCTGGATGATCGGTTCGATAATCAATCCGAGCCCAAATGGCACTTCGCGCGTCAGCGAAATGGCGCGACACTCAGCATGCAGACTGCTGTCGTTCTCCTGGAACCGCCAATAGGGGCTGCTTAGCCGCGTCGCCACCGTTTGCTGGAGGGGAATCTGCATGGCTGAAAAACTTCTACAGTACACGTGCCGTCAGGTAATACTTTCGGCGCAGTTTCCAGTGGTTGACGACACGGGAGTTTGCACCCGGACGAGACAGAATGGGAGTATTCAGACGGGGAGACCCAGCGAAAGGTAGCGAGCGGCCAGTTCTGGCGGTACTGGATTGTAGAAGAATCCGGAAGCCCACTCGAATCCAGTAATACGAAACATCTGGGGCAGGATTTCGATATGCCAGTGGAAGTCCTCCTCGATTGTGTTCCAGTAGCCCCCTCGGGGACGCAGGAAGGGCCGGTCGTGGAGTGACAGGTTGTAGGCTGGCCCACCTATGCTTTGATCCAACCTCTGCAGTAGATCACGCAGGATCCGAGCCAAGTTGTCAATTTGGGTTGCGCCGATTCGGCTGAATGCGCTGCTATGAGACTTCGGGAACACGCCCATCTCAAAGGGAAAGCGCGACGCAAACGGAGCAAACGCGACAAAATCTTCATTCTCAGCGATCAGTCGCTTTCCTCCCTTCAACTCATGTTGGAGAACGTCGCAGTATATGCAGCGCTCCTTCAAGGCAAAGTAGTCACGAGCGATCATGAGTTTCGCCTTAACTGCACGCGGCGTTACCGGGAGGGCCACCAGCTGCGAGATCGAATGACTAATGGTGTGCGCACCAGCTCCCTCACCGTGGTTCTTGAAGATCAGCACGTAGCGCACACGCTCATCGCCCTCAAGATCGAGGATGCGAGCTATGTAGGATCTGATGACATTCGAGATTTCCTCGTTTTCCAGCTCGTGCAGGCTACGGTCATGTCGCGGCGTCTCCGCAATGATCTCGTGCGCCCCCACCCCATTCATCAGATCGTGCAACGCTTCGGCACGTCTTCTTAATTGGCCTTCTATGCGCAGCCGCGGCCGGGAATTAGGCACCACCCGTACCGACCATCCCGGCCCGTTGGGAGAAGAGCCCGGATTTCGGATTGCGAAGACTTCCGGCGGCGTTGCGGCCTCGTTGCTCTCGCAGAATGGGCAGAAGCCTGTGTCCCTTGCGAATTTCTTGAAGTGAAAATCCGTCGGCTGTAACCCTTCACGCTCTTCCACGATAACCCAGCGGTCAGTGAAGATGTCCTTGCGCATTTGGGACATAGGACCCTTCTTATGAGGAATCGCAAACACTCAGAATAGCCGGACCCGGAATCCCCTGTTTGACTTCAAACACGGCGATAAGTGTATACCCATCTCGCCCGTTCGCGACATTGTGAGGCGATTTTCATCTGGAGCGCCCCTAAAAGTCTGAGAGAGCTACTTTGAATAACTCAACTCTCCAGAGAATGCGCCACCACCTGCAGTCAGCCAGTAATCCGCCAAAGAGCGGACCTCTTGGACATGAGCTGCAGCGTTCAGGTTGTTGCACATTTGCCGCCTGAACGGACACGGACGCCCCTCGGCCTCCGCTTCCTCTGCGCGCAATTTGTCTGGGCCAGACGATTGGCAATGATGGTGTATACCGAAGGGTTAAAAGCCAGGCCGACGTGCGTGCCTGAAACTGAGAAATCGGCTTCCGGGTTATCTGTCTTGCAATACTGCCAGTCAACCACTCCGTCGTCGCGCGTGTAAACCGCAGTTTCGACCACCGACGGGGGCAGACTGCGCTGCAGGGAATCCACAAAATCGCAGGTGCAGTGCCCGGTGTAGCAATCGGGAAGGACCGCACCGCCGTGCTTCTTCAGGATGCGGCGGCGGACAATTCCGGCTGCGCGCAGGATGCTGGAATGTGCCGCTGTACCGCGGAACGGTGCGCCCAGTGTGATGACAGAAGCAATGTCCCGTGGCCGTTGCCCTGCGATCGAACGGGCGATAATGCCTCCCAAACTGTGGCCGATCAGATGAATCCTGCGGCCAGTTTTGGCAAGCGCCTTTTCAACGGTTTCATTCAGGCAGCGTTTAATCAGGAGGTTCGGACACTCTGCGTTGAAACTCATGCCTGAAAAGAAGGCTTGGTATCCTATCCGTCCCAGCCATCTATGCAGTGGGAATAAGTAATGATCCGGACACAGGAACGCGGGGATGAGAACCACTCCTGAACCGTCGCCGTGAGGTGTCCCTAGACCGTAATAGATGGGCGCGGCATGCAGCAAAACAAACTCGACCGCAAACAGCCCTTCACTCCAGATTGGAACATTAGCTTCCTGATAATCCCGAGTAAGAATATGGGGGCCGCGATCCTCCAATCGACCGTGCGTTTTTCTCATTAAGCTGCCGTCTTAATGTACGCGAGCGCGCGAAGTTGCACAACTAAGGACTGCATCTACTATGCCGGGCACGGAGCGATGGCGGGAGAAAGATTCTATTTGATTCCTCACGACTTGGGCTCCAGCATCCCGCGTCTCCTATCGCCGCGAACCTGATACAAATTCGTTGATCGTAGCCAAACCCACATCTGCTTCCTCGATAACGTCGCGTTGAAGCCGTCAGAACGCGATCCGACGAATCCGGCGTACAGGCCCAACTTAACGATCTTGTTTACTTTCAGGACCACCCATTGCGATGCGCTGATGCGCAATTTCGTCGGTTCTCACGACCCAAAACTTGGGCAAAACTTGGGCAAAGAATCAACCCCGATCGGTTTGGGGCGCATTTCCAAGTCTTCATCATGCTCGTGGCAGAGCATCATCATCGGGATCAGGCATCCGGTGTGCTCCTCGTCGTTGACCAACTCTGCCCAACCATCGTGGCGCATGCCCATGCCCCGCATGAAGCCGCGAGCCCAGTCGTTGCCGTGCGCCATGCCATCCTCATCTTCCAACAGGAGCGGCACATAGACCTCATCCTTGAACAGCGTTCCGGCGATGGTGTTCCAGTGCCGCATCATCAGCCCCAGGATTTCGTTGGTTTCATCCAGACTGCCGAACTCGCACGTATCCGACATCTCGCCGCCGAAGGCCACCGGGTAGTATTCGCTCGGCATCACGGTCTCGGGTCCCGCGATGAGGGCGGCGAAGAATCCGTCGAGCGCCTCCATGTTCATCGCCCTGCCACCCTGGCAACTTTTGAGGAAGTCCCCGAGGCGGTCAAGCTCGGCGTCGGTCAGCGGCTCGTGTTGGGTGAAAGTCCTCATGCGGATTTCCAGGCGCTCCCGGCAATCGCTCTACGATACTACCCCTCGTTGCTCGTTGCCCGTCGCCTTTCAGATGGCGAGCAGCCCAGGGCAAGAGCCAGAGTTGCGGATGACACTGGCCAACGTTCATACTCCGACCATGACACTCAAAAATGCGGCGTTGCTGGCACTGATCGGGACGATTCTGATGACGGCTCTTTTACTGTGGACGTTCGTCTTCAACTTCCTCAATCTCCTGCGGGGTCTGGTTCCTGCGGTAACGCTGTTCTCGTCGTTCATCTATGCGTTGGTTTGGTTCAGCGTGGCGGTGTTCTTTTACGTGTTCCAGAGAGCGCAGTCGTGATTTGGGCGAGAGTTTATTTTGCCATGGGCAGCTCTGGCTTGCGTAACCTGTCAGGAAGCCCCCTCTGCTGCGATTTGGCTGCCCGGACAGGATTCAGGTCGGGTCGGGCGTTTCAGAGGTGCTGGCAGCCTTTTGTACCACCCTTCGCGGCCGTGTACGGAACCCTCGCGCCACTCTGACCTTCGCGATGCTACACTGCCGCGCATGCGATTCCTCCAACGATCTGCTTTCCTGCTTCTGATGCTGATTGGCTTCGTGTCCCTGAACCGATCCGCCGTGCCGCCCGCGCCACCGGTTCGCGCCCCTCAGGCGGCCCGCAGCTGCTGTCCCGTCCATTCGGCGGTTGGTTGGGCGGTCACATTGAAGTGAAGAATGCGATGACGGTCAAGACAGGGAATAGGAACCATCGCAGCTTTTTCCCCGCAACTCTGTGTTCCGCCGTGCTCTTTGCGGTTAAGGTCTTTTGTAGATCACCCCGCCCTTCATTACGAACTCCACCTTCTCCATCAGAGAAACATCCGCCAGCGGATCCCCCGGCGCCGCCACAAGATCCGCCAGCTTTCCCGCCTCAATCGTTCCCACTTCATTTTGCGTTCCCAGCAACTCCGCGGCTATCGACGTCGCCGCCCGGATCGCCTGCGCCGGCGTCATCCCAAACTTCACCATCGACGAAAATTCCTTCGCCGGATTGATCTTCCAATCAAATCCACCCACGTCGGTCCCAAACGCAATCTTCACGCCCGCCTGCATCGCCCGCCGGAACGTGTCTTCATGAATGGCGATCATCTTCACCCACACCGGAGCCCCCGCCGCTGCCCGCCCCTGCGCCACGTATTCGCCTACGTAGATCGTCGGCACATAAAAAATCCCGCGCGCCGCCATCGCCTTCAAATCCGCATCCGCGATGTAGTTGCCATGCTCGATCGAATCCACTCCAGCTTCGACCGAGTTATGCACTCCATTCAGCGCCATCGCATGCGACGCCACCTTATGCCGCTCGCGATGGGCCTCGTCCACAATGGCTCGCAACTCGTCCAAGGTGAATGTCGGAATATCGTCGAGCACGCCATCCTCCCGCACCCGGTACGACCGGTCGCTATACACTTTGATCCAGTCCGCCCCGTGACTGATCTGCTCGCGCACCACCTGCCGCGCATGGTCGGCGCCGTCGACCACCTGCACCCCATGCGGCACCTCGACATTCGGCGCGTATCCCACCAGCGGGTACGCTCCCGTCACATCCATCGCCCGGGTCGCCACCTGCATACGCGGGCCGGAAATAATCCCGTCGTTGATCGCTTTCTTGACGTCTGCATCCGCATACCCCGCGCCCTCGGTCTCCAGGTCGCGGATCGACGTGAACCCATACTCCAGCGCCCGCCGCGCATTCACCGTAGCCAGAATCGTTCGATACTCCGGCGACTGCTTCAACAGTTGCTCGTCATAATCCGCAGCCGTAATGTCTCCCTGCAGCAGAATGTGTGTGTGCGTATCGATCAGCCCTGGTACACACGTGAAGCGCGAAAGATCGACCACGTCCGCTCCCGCGGGCACGGCCGCCACGATGTCCTTGATCTTCCCGTCCTCCACCACGATCACCACATTCTTCCGCAGCGAATCCCCTCGCCCATCAAAAAGATTCCCGCACTTCAACGCCACCGTCTTTGTCTTCGCGGTGGATGTCTGCGCCATACAACATCCCGCTGTCGCCACGACAAAACAAATCGCCGCAATTCTTCGCATCATGATTTCCTCCAAAGGCTGGCCGCTACTTGTTTTCTTTATCTTTATCCTTGGCATCTTCCGTGGGTTCCAGTGCGCCGGGCATCACCTTGAGCGGAGCCGAGCGCTGCTCTTCGAGTTCGGGATGCGGCAGTGGCTTGCGTGGCAGCATCGGGTCGCGCATGGCGGTGTTGTATACGAAGATCGCCTCCACGGTTGCCGCCTGCGCCAGGTCGCCGGGCTGCAAGCGTTCGTAGGTGTCCATGTTCGAATGATGCGTGCGCGAGTCGTAGTCGAGGCGGTCCTGGATGAACTGGAAGCCGGGGATCCCGACCGCATCGAACGACTGGTGGTCGGTTCCCCCGGTGTTGCGCGCGGTGATGGTGGTGACGCCGAGATCTTTCAGCGGCTCCATCCATTGCGAAAAGATGGGGGCGATCGCGGTGTTTCCCTGCAAATAAATACCCAGGATTTTTCCCGTACCGTTGTCCACGTTGAAGTAGCCGGAAACTTGCGGCTGCTCAGGTTTGATTACGAGCGGACCGGTAGGTTTACGCATCGATTCTGGCTTCTCCAGTTGATCGGGAGCGGTCGAGCGTGGCACGTATCCGAAATGCTGCTTCACGTAGCCGCGGGAACCAAAAAGTCCCTGCTCTTCTCCCGTCCAGAGACCAATGCGGATGGTGCGCCGCGGCTTCACTTGCAGCGCGTTGAAAATCCGCATAACTTCCATTGCAACCACGGTGCCGGCGCCGTTGTCGGTAGCGCCAGTCGCCGCCGCCCACGAGTCGAGATGGCCACCCACCATGACCACCTCGTCTTTCAGCTTCGGATCAGTGCCGGGAATTTCGGCGATGGTATCGAAGCCATGCTCATGGTCATCGAAGTACTTCACATCCACATTCATTTCAATGCTAACCGGCACATGGGCTTTGAGCAGCCGATAAACGCGTCCGTAGTTCTCTATCGCCGTCACCACTAGGGGAAGGGGATTGGCGTGATCGCGCTTGTAGGCGGACCTCCCCAGACCGCCGTCGTCGAAGATGGTGCCGCCGGAGCCGCCGCTGTCGCGGCCGTCGCGGCTGGGAAGAATAATCGCCAGCGCATGCTCCGAGGCCAGAAACTTTCCGGCTTTATCGAGCAGGGCCGCCCGCTTGATAGATTCCTGCATCCGGTCTGAGAAAGCCTTCTGCTTTTCCAGGGGGAAATCGGCAGTCTTGGCGAGATCCTTGTCGTCCATGCGTGTAAACAGCGGCTTATCCACCGGATTCACCTCGCGCATTTCTCCCAGCAGAACGATTTTTCCGGCCAGCTTCCCTTTGTACTTGTCGAAATCTTTCTCGTCCTTGATATCAACCCAAATGGCTTGCCCATTGACTGCGCCGTTGGTGGAAGGCGACCAGGGCGCGGCCTGGGCGATGAATACGGCCGTGTCGGGCGACGTCATCCGTACCCAGGTGTTGAGCTGCTGCCAGCCCATGCCAAACTCACCCCAGTCTTCGAGATGGGCATTGCTACAACCCATCGCAGCCAATTGATCGCGCGTCCACTCGTTGGCCCGGCGCAGGTTGGGTGAACCGGTAAGGCGCGAGCCAATGCCATCCATCAGAGCGGATGCGAAGTCCATCACGTGCGAATGGGTCAGGCCTTCGTCGCGAATGCGCTGGTACATGGTGTAGTCGAGATTCTCTTTTGCGGGCTGCGGCAGTTCGTACGATAGCTTGTCCGCTTGGGCCGCCGCTGCCTTCTCTTTGTTCTTGTCGGCGGCAGAGATGGACAGTGGCAAAACAAGGCAGAGAAACAAAGCAAATCTAACTCTAAAAAAGTTATGAAATCGCATGGATCGGTCTCCCTCGGAAAAAGTTCCAAAGCAGAGTAGCAGATATGGGCTGAACTAAATAGCTGCCACGAATCGCCGGGGGAACATGCGTTGGAGGTGCCAATCAGAGACATTCGACCCGGCTACGGTAATCCGCGACCGGAGCTGGCGCAAAACGAAGTTTCCTCTTCCCTTGCGGCCGAGGCTCCTTATAATTAGGCGGGTAGTCGTCGGAAAAGGTTGCATGCCGTCGGCGAGTATGCGCAGTCCCCATTCTCGGTCTCTTGTCCAGGCCGCGGTCAGCACAGCGCGACCATAACGAAAGCTAACGTTTTCCGGTTGAATATTTCTTAGCAGGCTGCGGAAAAATTGATGCGCAGCGTGTTTTTGTTTCTGTTTCTGATCGTTAACGATGCCAAACGGTTTGAGTCCCGGTGTTTTTGTGGCCCT
>Ga0187818_10000337_pt1 | contig 16237 bp, 18 predicted proteins | sample NC_wetland_sal_i_14_FD_130581 | JGI IMG/M metagenome (GOLD analysis project Ga0187818, IMG submission 130581) | Wetland sediment microbial communities from Neuse River Estuary, North Carolina, USA - SO4_3 | ecosystem: Environmental > Aquatic > Freshwater > Wetlands > Sediment | place: USA... | reverse complement strand
GACGAGCGAGCCGACCGCGCCCGCCGCGCCGGAAACGACGACCGTTTCGCCGGGCTTCGGCCGGCAAATTTCGAGAAAGCCGAAGTAGGCGGTCATGCCCGGCATGCCGAGGATGCCGAGCGCGGTCGAGATCGGCGCCTCGGCCGGATCGAGCTTCAGCAAGCCGCTCGCCGGGACGGCGCTGTAAAGCTGCCAGCCATAGCCGCCCGAGGCATATTCTCCCTCGCGGAAGGAGGGATCGCGCGAGCGCGCCACTTGCCCCACGACGCGGCCCTCGATGACCTCGCCGATCTCGGTTGGCCGCGCATAGGAGCGCACCCCGCTGATGCGGCCGCGCATATAGGGGTCGAGCGAGAGATAGATGCCGCGCAGCACCACCTCGCCCTCGCCGGGCTCGGGCAGCTCGCCCTCGGCGATGGCGAAATCTTCGGGCACTGGCAGCCCATTCGGCCGCCGTTTCAGCACGATCTGTCGATTGCGCTCGGGCATGTCTCTCTCCCCACATCAAGCCTGTCGCGGGATCATGCCACAATTCCCACGGCTCGGCTCTCGGCTGGACCGCGGCGAGCGGTCCGGGCGCGACCGAGCGTCTCGTGACGGAGCTCACCGGGCCGCGTAGGATCGCCTGGGCACGTCGAGGAGGAGTAGATCATGGCCGCTGTTCTGAAGAATGCCGCGAAGGAGCGGCTCGATGCCGGGGAGCTGGCGCTCGGTGTCATCCTGCGCCAGTCGCGCACGGTCGACATCGCGCCGATCATGAAATCCTGCGGCTATGACTGGCTGTTCCTCGACCTCGAGCACAATTCGATGGACCTCGACACCGCGGTGCAGATCGCGGTCGCCGCGCTCGGCGCCGGGATCGCCCCGGTGGCGCGCGTGCCGGCCGGGCAATTGTGGATGGCGACCCGGTTTCTCGACGGCGGCGGTCTCGGCATCGTGGTGCCGCATGTCGACACCCATGACGAGGCGCGACACATCGCACAGGCGCTGCGCTATCCGCCGCAGGGCCACCGCTCGGTTGCCGGCGGCCTCCCGCATTTCGGCTATGCCAAGGTGGGCCTCGCCGAGACATGCGCGGCGATCAATGCGGCGACCCTGGTCATCGTCATGCTGGAAACCCCGACCGCGATCGCCAACGCCGCGGCGATCGCCGCGGTGCCGGGCATCGACTCATTGCTGATCGGCACCAATGACCTCGCGATGGAGCTGGGCATCCCCGGCGGGTTTGGCGAGGAGCGCATTGTCGCCGCCTACCAGGCGGTGTGCGACGCCTGCCGGGTGCAGGGCAAGTTCGCCGGGGTCGGCGGCATCGCCGACGAGGCGCTCTTGCGCCGCTATATCGGCATGGGCGTGCGCCTGGTGCTGCCGGGCAGCGATCTCGCCTTCATGATGGAAGCCGCGAGCACGCGCGCCGCGGCGATGCGCGCCTGCCTCTGAGCGGCAGGGCCGCCTCTGACCGGTGACGGAGCAAGCCGGACCGGGTCAATCGACGGCAGCCTTTGCGCGCCGCCAGTCGGATGTTCTGCGCGGCATCCTGTTGATGTGCGCCGGCGTCGCGATGTTCCCGTTCATGAACGCGGCGGTGAAGCTGCTTGGCGCGCGCTACCCGGTGAGCGAGATCGTCTGGGCCCGGTTTACCGGCCACCTCGTCGTCATGCTCCTGGTGTTCCTGCCGCATTACGGACGGCGTCTCCTGGCGCCTCGGCGCCCCGGGGTGCAGATCGCCCGCTCGCTGCTGATGCTGGTCAGCAACATGATGTTCGTCGTCGCGATCGCCCGCGTCCCGCTCGCCACCGCCTCGGCGATCGGCTTCACCTCGCCTTTGATCGTCACCGCGCTGTCGGTGCCGCTGTTGCGCGAGAGCGTCGGGATCCGGCGGTGGAGCGCGGTGCTGATCGGCTTTGCCGGCGCATTGCTGGTGATCCGGCCGGGAAGCGGGCTGCACGACCCGGCCGTGCTGTTGTTGTTGCTGTCCTCGGCGGCCTATGCGCTCTACCAGATCGCGACCCGCTGGGTCAGCTTTTACGACGAGGCGCCGACCGGCACCGTGTTCTCGGCGTTGCTCGGTTCGCTCGTCATGAGCCTTGTGTTGCCGTTTGTCTTCGTGCTGCCGCGCAATCCGTTCGATCTGGCGCTGTTGCTGAGCCTCGGGCTGCTCGGCGGCGCCGGGCATTACCTGGTGATCCGCGCCTTTCAGTTGGCGCCGGCCGCGGTCATCGCGCCGCTCGGCTATGTCGAGCTCATTGGCACGACGACGCTCGGCTACCTGATCTTCGACAATTTCCCCGATCTGTGGACCTGGGTCGGAGCCGCGATCATCATCGCCTCGGGCCTCTACATCGCGCTGCGCGAGCGCCGCCGGCGCGCCGCCGGGCGGAGGGCATAGCGTAGGGAGAGTTGCGACATGGACTTCACGATCCCCGACGAATTGGTCGAATTGAAGGAGCGCACCGAGCAATTCGTGCGCGAGGAGATCCTGCCGCGCGAGGGGGACAAGCGGCAGACGCCGCATGGCCCGACCGAGGAGCTTCGCCGCGAGCTGGTGGCGCTGGCCCGCGCGAAGGGGCTCCTGTCGCCGCATGTCGGGCGCGAATGGGGCGGGCTCGGGCTCGACCATCGCGGCAAGGCGGTGGTCTTCGAGGCGGCCGGCTACGCCCCGCTGGCGACGATCGCGATGAACATCTTTGCCCCCGACGAGGCCAACATGCACCTACTCGAGCAGGTCGCCGACGAGCGGCAGAAGGAGGAATGGCTGCGCCCGCTCGCCGCGGGGAGCATCCGCTCCTGCTTCATGATGACCGAGCCCGCCCCCGGCGCCGGCGCCGACCCCTCGATGCTGCTGACGACGGCGCGGCGAGCGGCCAATTCCCCTGGGGGTCACAACGCCGGCGACTTCGTCATCGACGGCACGAAATGGCTGATCACCGGCGCGATCGGTGCGGATCTCGCGATCATCATGGCGAAGAACGAAAGCGATCCGCTCGGGCCGGCCGGCGCGACGATGTTTCTCGCGCCGATGAACGCGCCGGGGATTCATGTCGAGCGGGTGCTCGACACGCTCGACATGTACATGACCGGCGGCCATGCCGTCATTCGGCTCGACGGGCTCCGGGTGCCGGAAACGGCGGTGCTCGGCCGGGTCGGCGAGGGCTTCCGCTATGCCCAGGCGCGGCTCGCCCCGGCGCGCCTCACCCATTGCATGCGCTGGCTCGGCGCGGCGCGGCGCGCCCACCACATCGCCACCGATTATGCCAGGCGCCGCACCGCCTTCGGCAAGCCCCTGGGCGAGCATGAGGGGGTCGGCTTTATGCTCGCCGACAACGAGATGGATCTGCACACCAGCCGCCTCGTCATCTGGCACGCCGCCTGGGTGTTGGATAAAGGTGAGCGCGGCCGCCACGAATCGAGCATGGCCAAGGTGATCTGCTCCGAGGCGATCTGGCGCGTCGTCGACCGCAGCATGCAGATCCTCGGCGGGCTCGGCATCACCGACGACACGATCGTCGCCAGGATCTTTCGCGAGGTCCGCCCGTTCCGCATCTATGACGGCCCCTCCGAAGTCCACCGCTGGTCGATCGCCCAGCGGGTGCTCCGGGCGGGCGGGGTGGGTTAGGCTTGAGGTCGGAGTCGCCGGAGAGGGAAAGCATGACCGCAACAACGATCGACGAGATCGCCGATGGCATCTACCGGATCTTCACGCCGGTCGAGATACCGGGCGCCGGCGGGTTCTCGTTCAACCAGTACCTGATTGCCGATGACGAACCGCTGCTGTTCCACATTGGATTGCGCAAGCTCTTTCCCCAGGTGCGCGACGCAGTCGGTCGCGTGCTGCCGTTCGCCCGACTGCGCTATCTCGCCTTCTCGCATTTCGAGGCCGACGAGTGCGGCGCACTGAATGAATTTCTCGCAGTGGCGCCGGTGGCCGAGCCGCTATGCGGCCGGATCGCCGCCATGGTTTCGGTCAACGACTATGCCGACCGTCCGCCGCGCGCCCTCGCCGACGGAGAGACGGTGACGCTTGGCCGGCACAGCGTCAGCTGGATCGATACGCCGCATCTGCCGCATGCGTGGGAATGCGGCTTGATGATGGAGAGGGCGACCGGCACGCTGCTGTGCGGCGATCTGTTCACCCAGGGCGGGTCCGCTCACCCGCCGCTCACCGAGAGCGACATCCTCGCCCCGAGCGAGGCATTCCGCCGCCAACTCGATTATTACGCCCACGCCAGGGATACCCGGGCGAGGTTGGAACGGCTCGCCGCGCTTGCCCCGACGACGCTCGCCTGCATGCACGGCAGCGCGTGGCGGGGCGACGGCGCAGCGCTGCTGCGTGCGCTCGCGGATAATGTCGAGCGCGCCTGATTCTCCAGCCCGGCGCCGGACGGGGTCTGCCTGGGTCAGGCGGGAAGCACAACGCGACCGATCACGTCCATCGGGAGGGCTCGCCGCGCCCGGCGTGTCCCACGGTGCGGCGGGGTTTTGGCTGTGGCGGGATCGGGGAAGGCGCCGATGGGTAACGCGGCGTCGAGCAGAACCGATCTAACCGTACCGTCTTCTATCCAGCAGAGCAGCGTCCCCATCTCCTCAGGCGCTTTTGCCGGGAGCGGCCCCGCCACCGGATCAGCGTTGCCGTCGCCGCGGAACGAAAATACCGCGCCGCCGCCCATGTGGAAATACGCGGGGGTGCCGAAACCCGAGACCAGAACGCCATCGATCGCATATCCGGCGGCATCGAAGGACAGCACGTCGCCGATCTCGACCAAGTATTCGATGCCGTTGATCACCGGGGTCGTCATCTGCATGCCGGGATCGATCGCCATCTCCAGCACTTCATGCGAAAACACGCGGCTGGGGGTCTGGGGCGGGTTCTGGTTCCGGGTAAAATCGGTCAGAACGTAGGCGATCGGCCATGCGTCGATAAATTTATGCCAGCCGAGGCCGGGGCGCTGTTCGACGTCCTGAACGTCGTTGAGAACATAGACCCAGGCGTCGATGTCGGACGTTCCCCCGGGGTCGGGATCGGCAGGTACCTGACGAAAGGTCGGGACCGGAATGTCCCAGAACCGCCGGACATGCTGTTCGATCTGCGTTTGTGTGGCGGCCGCCCAGCGCATGACCTCATCGTCGGGAGTGGTGCTGAAGTTGCGCACGCCGATGCTTGTCACCTGCATGTGATCCCCCGGTTGAGCGATGCCAGATTGCAGCCGAAATCGGTACCCCGATCCGCCATCATCGCACGACCGTGATTTGCGGGACGACGACGCTGGGGCTCACAGCCCCGGGGCCGGGAAGTGCCGGCGGGGGCGCCGGGGCGACCAGCGCTCGCCGCGGCGGCGGGGGCGGAACCGCCGGAACCGCAGGTGCGCCGGCGGGCTTCTTGGGTACCGGCGCGGTGGCCTCGGCTCCGGTCGACAGCGCGCTGCGCGCCAGCGAGTCGATCCCCGGCAGCGTGCAGAGCCACGCGTATCCGCCGATGACGCTATAGGCATCATATATCGACATCGACGAATTCACGTTTTTTTCACTATTCACCTGCTCCTTGTAGGTGACCATCGCGTTGTGCACCAGGTCTTGCAGCTCCGTGTTGTATTCGGTCAGCAGCATGATTTTTCCGTAATTCAAATACGTTGCGGTCCCGAATCCGAAAAATCCTCCCGTAATGCCGACCGCTTTGGCGCCGGCGCTCAGCAATGTCATGCCCGGCGTAACAAAGGAGTTGAGTGCAGAAAGCTCGGCTGCATCATATGAATTTTTGGTGCGGGCGACCTGAAGCGCGATAAAAAACTGATTGCATTGCTGATCGGCATAGGAAAATCCCAATTTAACTAATTCCGTTCGCTCCATGGTCGAAAGTTTCGCGAGCTCGGCCTGGAATTGGACGAGGTTGTCCGCCGTCGGCACGCCTGGTGCTTGGGGTGCGAATTGCGCACAGCCCACCAACATGCCGCAGAGCAGGGAAATCTGGTAAAGACCGCTGCGTATGGTCGTCGCACATGCCCCGATGTGCCGACAGAGGGACTGCCGGGCTCGCAAATTCGGCAATTGCGCACAGCCTTTTCCCACCCTTCGCCTCGCTGAGCCGCTCTCGAACGATCAGTGCCCCTGGCCGCGGCCCGACCGCCGTGCGGTCGCTTATGGGTTGAACCTGTTTTCACGATATTATAACGTTCTGTCAAAGGTGCTCGCCACTCGAAAATCTCTCAGCTCGGGGAGGAGCGACATGAACCAGGTCCTGCTCGCGTTGCTGCTTAGCGGCTTTATGGGCGTGCTTGGTCAGGGCATCCGAGCGGCGATTGGGCTGAAGAGCGCGGCCGCGTTGGCGGCCGGCACTCCCAACCAGCAGAGCCAGTTCGACGCCGCCTATTTCAGCCTCAGCCTGATGATCGGCTTTATCGCCGGCGTCCTGGCCGGCATCGGCATCGGCCTCGACCAGGTAATCGCGGTTGATGCGACGCACATCAAGACGCTGCTAGGCATTGCCGCCGCCGGATATGCCGGCGCCGACTTTATCGAGAATGCGTTCACGCGTCTGATCCCCGGGATTGGGGCGCCGCAGCAAGCGGGCGCGGTCGGTGCTGCGGCAGCCGCTGCTCCGCCGCCGCCGGCTCAGCCGGCAGGGACCGCCGCCGGGGGGGAGATCGTCGGACTAGCCGACGCTCTGCGGGCCGCCGCGCCAAAGGTCAACCCCACGACCTGGAGCCCGGCTCTCAGCGCCGCTTTCACAAAATACGCCATGACCACGCACCGGCAGATGGCGGCCGCGGTCGGCCAATTCCTCGTCGAGGCCGGCGCGGCATTTCAGGAAACAATCGAGAACCTCAATTACACCCATGCGGAGCGGCTGCACGATGTGTTTCCGAGCCATTTCCCGACCGTAGCGTCGGCGCAACCCTATGTCGGGAACCCGCAGCGTATCGCCAATCGCGTCTACGCCAACCGGCTCGGCAATGGCGACGAGGCTTCCGGTGACGGCTGGCGTTTTCGCGGCCGGGGCCTGATCCAGCTGACCGGGCGCACCGAATACACACAATTTGCCGGGAGCGTCGGAAAAACCGTGGACGAGGCGAGCGCCTATTGCGAGACACCGGAGGGCGCGGCGATGTCGGGCTGCTGGTATTTCTCCACCCGCGGCTGCATCCCGTTTGCCGATAGTTGGCAGCTATCGGAGATCACGCGCCGCGTGAACGGCACGGCCATGCTCGGTAATGCGCAGCGGATCGCCTACGCGAACGCGATGCTCAAGGCGCTGGGCGGCTGACGGAACAGCTGGCCCGCTTAACGCACGACTAGGTTCGATCGCCGAAGCGGCGGCGAAGGAAGTTGCGGACGTCCTCGGCGCAGCGGTCGGGGACGGCGTCGCAGATATTGTGCGGCAAGCCGTCATAGACCCGGAACTCGACATCGGCGAGGCGGCGGAACGGTTCGTAATTGGCGATGCTGCCGACCGTCTCGCCGCCGGGAATGACGACGAGGGTCGGAACCCGGATGCGCGCGACCTCCGCGCTCCAATCGTAGCTCGCCATCAGCAGCACGAATTTGGCGATATAGGCCGGGTCGTTCCGCCCGGCCTCGTCGAGAAACCAGTTGATGAGGCGGGGATCGGCGTTGGAGGGCAGCCGATCGGCGATCGTCTCGGCGAGGAAGCCGCGCAGCCCCTTCGCCTGGATCTGCGGGATCCAGCTCGGCGCCTGGCTGTTCTTGAGCCCCGGGGTCGAGCCGAAGAGCGCGAGACTTCGGACCCGCGCCGGCCGGGTCATCGCCATCTGCTGGCCGAGATAGCCGCCCGCCGAATTGCCGACGATATGCGCGCTCTCGATTCCGAGATGATCGAACAGCTCGGCGACATCGCTCACGAGGCGGTCGAGGGCGAGGGGCTGGCCCTCCGGCGGTACCTGCGAGCTGCCATGGCCGCGCAGATCGAGCCGCACCACCCGGTACTCGCGGGCGAGATGCGGGACCCAGGCGAAATAGCGCCGGGCGCTGCCCATTGCCGCGTGCAGCAGGATGAGCGTAGCCGGTTGCCGCCACGGATCGGTGAAATCGTCGATGTAATAGGCGAGGCTGAGCCCGTCGCTGGTCGTGAAATGCGCCGTCTCGGTCATTTTGCGCCTACCCCCATGGGTTTTCTCCATTTACCCGTGTCATTGCGAGGAGCGGAGCGACGAAGCAATCCCCTTCACCGAGTGCACGGGGTGGGAGATTGCTTCGCTACGCTCACAATGACAGCGCCGTCTATTTCGCCGCCGCCGTCACGGGTCCGAGCGTCGCCATGAACTCGATCAGATAGGGCTTCCACAGCTTCGCGTAGTAGTGGCTGAAATGGCCGTGGGTGTCGGGGCCGGCCGGGATCAGCACATAGCGCCCGTGGCGGACCCGCTTCATGGCGCGCTCGACGGTGCCGAGCTCGGGCGGGTTGGCGTGATCCTCGGCGTCGTTGATCAAGAGCACCTTGGCCGTGATCTTGTCGAGGTCGGGCTCGGGGTTGTAGTCCTGGATCGCCTCGATCGCCCAGAGCTGGTTGTTGGCATCGCCCTTCTTCGCCTCCTCCAGCCGGCGCTCATAGAGCGCATTGGCGGCGGCGAGGGTCGGCGCCATCTCCTGGATGCGGGTCGGGCTTTCGGTGCCGAAATTGCCGGCCGCGCTGTAGACGTAGTGGCGCGGGTTCTGGTCGTAGAAGCCGCCGTTCCAGTCGGGGTCGTGGCGGATCGCCTCGGCGGCGGCGCGGCGGCCGAGCCAGTTGCGGCCGCTGATCTCGACCGGTTGGCAGGAGAGCGGGATCACGCCATCCATCAGATCGGGGTACATCTCGGCCCACATCCAGGCATGCATGCCGCCCATCGAGCTGCCGATCACGAGCCGCAGATGGGCGACGCCGAGGCAATCGGTGATCAGCCGGTATCCCGATTGGACCATGTCGCGATAGCGGTAATGCGGGAAGTTGCCTTTGAGGCCGTCCGAGGGCTTCGATGACCCGCCGCGGCCGATCGCGTCCTGCATGATGATGAAATACTGTCGCGCGTCGAGCGGCTGGCCCGGCCCGAACAGCTCGTCGGCGAGCGTAGGGCGCAGCCAGTTCGCTCCGGTCCCGGTATTGCCCTGCAGCAAGAGGACGCCGTTGACGACCTTCCCCGCCGCATCGCGCCGCGCCACCCCCATCGTGCGGTAATGCAGCCGCAGTTCCGGCAGCGATTCGCCCGATGCGAAGACGTAATTCTTAATGATGAAATCAGCTTCCTGGTAGTTCGGCCAGCGGGTGGCGGGGTCGGTCGTCGGCATCGGCGGGTCTCCCTCTTCGCGTGCTCGCGCAGCATAGACAGAGCCGCCCGCCGGAGAAACCCGTGGCCGCCGGCCGGCCTGTGCTTGCGTCGTTGCGCGAGCGGCACACATATTTGCCGCTAATCACTCGGACGCCGTGCACTATGATCCGAACCTGTGGCACGATCGATACCCCGACCGTCGATACTCGATGATTTTGAATATCTCGGCGCGTTCGGAGGCGAGCGACGTTGGCGCAGCGATGGCGGCAAGCGGCTGTACACCTGGGATTCGCTACACGGAGAAGTTGAGGTGTTTAACGCCAGGGGAAAGCACCTCGGTGCCCTCGATCCTGTGACCGGAGCATGGGTCAAGCCAGCCGTTGCGGGGAGAACAATCGATGTCTAGCCGGCATGCATTTATAGACCTCTGCGTGGAGGGCAAAGTCCCCCTGGACGACATAGACGACTTTGTCGACCAGTGGCACGAAATCCCGGCGGGAATGGAGCTTTGTGACTATCTGGGAATGACACAGGAAGAATATTCACTATGGCTACGAGTGCCTGATGCATTGCCCTACATAATCAAGGCACGGCAGGAAGCGAAGCCTCTAACAGATATAGTTCTTAAGGGCTGCCGAGACTTGCGCCTTGCCTCACAAAGCAACGGCAAATTAAAATTCGAACGCCTCCGAAAATGGCTTAAGGCAAAGGGCGAGTTGCTCTGATTTTTGTGGTGCTGGCAATGAGGGCTGTTGCTGGCGTCCTCCTCTGCTGCGCCATGGCGGGGTTCCTGAGCATAAATGCGCAGGCGCAATCCTTGTTGCGCTGCGGGAAGTTCACCGAGGCGGTGCTCGACCCGCCGGCGCCGCGCGAGGCGCGCTGGCCGGTGCAGGAGTTCGAAAAGATCAACGCCGCCGTCAAAACCCAGCCCTACCGGGTGCTGTTTCTCGGCGATTCGCTGACCGAGCGGTTCGATCCGGAGTTGTGGCGGCAGCACCTCGCGCCGCGCGGCGTCTTGAACGCCGGAGTCAGCGGCGACCGCACCGAGCATCTGCTGTGGCGCCTGCAGCACGGCAACCTCGACGGCCCGGCCCCGGTCGGCGTCGTGGTGCTGATCGGCACCAACGACCTCACCCATGACCGCACGCCCGAATATGTTGCCGAGGGCATCCGCACCGATCTCCTGTATCTGCGCCAGCGCCTGCCCCGTGCCCGCATCGGGCTCTTGGGCTTGTGGCCGCGCGCCATGTGGCCCGACGCGCCGCTGCGCGGCGCGATCCTCGCGGTCAACCGGATGATCAAGAATTGCGGCGACGACCGCTCGGTCTTCTATGCCGATATCGGCGGCCTGCTGCTCGACCCCGAGGGCCGCCTCGCCCCGGAGATCTCGCCGGACCGGCTGCATTTCAGCGCACTCGGCTATGCCCGGCTGATGCCGCGGCTCGATGCGCTGGTCGACCGGCTGCTTGGCGGGCGCTGACCGCGACACCCTGTTGATTGTTTTACCAGACTGAGCGGCTATGCTGCGCCGCTCCCGCCCCTACAGGTGACCCATGGCGCACGGCTATCATTTCTTCATGAACCCGGGGCCGACCAACATCCCGGACCGCATCCTGCGGGCGATGGACCGCGGCGCGATCGACTTTACCGGGGCCCAGTTCCGCGCGATTTCCGAGGAATGCTTCGCCGGTCTGAAGCGGGTCTTCAAGACCAAGGAGACGATCCTCGCCTATGCCGCGACCGGGCATGGCGCGTGGGAGGCGGCGCTGGTCAATCTGTTCTCGCCGGGCGACAAGGTGCTGGTCGTCGAAAGCGGCTTTTTCTCGCTGAACTGGGGGATGCGGGGCCAAGCCTTCGGGCTCGAGGTCGAGACGGTGCCCAACGACTGGCGCCGCGCCGCCGACCCGGCCCGGCTCGAGACCCGGCTGCGCGAGGACAAGGAGCATAAGATCAAGGCGGTGCTGCTGGTGCACAGCGAGACCTCGACCGGGGTCGCCAACCCGGTCGCCGCGCTGCGCCGCGCGATCGATGCGGCGCGGCATCCCGCGCTCTTCCTCGTCGACACGATCTCCTCGCTCGCCTCGATGGATGTCCGCACCGACGAGTGGGGCGTCGATGTCGTCGTCGCCGGCTCGCAGAAAGGGCTGATGCTGCCGACCGGCATGGCTTTTACCGCGGTCAGCGCCAAGGCATTGGCCGCCGCGGCCGAAGCCAAATTGCCGCGGGTCTATTGGGACTGGAAGCGCCTCCTCGGCGAGGGCTCGCAGGCCTATTGGAACGGCACCGCGCCGGTGCATTTCTTCTATGGCATGCAGGAGGCGCTGCGCATGCTGGAAGAGGAGGGGCTCGACAACGTCTTCGCCCGCCATCATCGCCTCGCCGAAGCGACGCGGCGGGCGGTGCGTGCCTGGCGGCAAAATGACGGGCCCGAGGTCTATGCGCTCGACCCCGGCGCGCAGTCGGATACGATCACCGCCGTTCTGGTGCCGGAAGGGTACGACGCCGACCGGGTGCGGCAGACCTGCCTCGACCGCTTCAACGTGTCGCTCGGCGGCGGGCTCGACCGCCTCAAAGGCCGGGTCTTCCGCATCGGCCATCTCGGCGATCTCAACGAGCCAATGTTGCTCGGCACGATCGCCGCGGTCGAGATGGCGCTCGACCTCACCGGCGTGCCGCACGGCAAGGGCGGCGTCCAGGCCGCGATGGAGTATCTCGAAGGCGAGGGCGGCTAGCGAGCAGGCGGTTCGCCCTAACCTCCGTTACGGGATCCCGGCTAAGGCCGGGATCTATTCCTCAACCGTCTCGGAAGCCGGTCAATGGGTCCCGGCCTTCGCCGGGATCACGGTTTGTAGGGCGTTGCTTACCCGGCGCGGCGCGGCTATATACCCGGGCCTCGGAAGCTGCTCACCCGAAGGGTCGCGCGATGAAGGAAGGTATTCACCCGGATTATCACGAGATCACCATCGTGATGACCGACGGCAGCACCTACCCGACGCGCTCGACCTACGGCAAGGCGGGCGACACGCTGCGCCTCGAAATCGACCCGAAATCGCACCCGGCCTGGACCGGCGGCCAGCAGCGCCTCTTAGACACCGGCGGTCAGCTCGCCCGCTTCAACCGACGCTTCCAGGGCTTCGAACGCAAGAGCTGAAGAAGGGAGGGCGCCAGTCCGCCCTCTTGACCCGGGCATACGAGTAACCATCTGACATTCGCGCGGTCGCCCGTAGCGGGGCCGCGCGCAGCAGATTGGCCCGGGCCATTGAGGCAGGGCCGCAACCCATGTTGCTCACTGGAGGATATGGTCATGGATCGCCTTGATTTCTCTCCGCTGTTCCGTTCGACGATCGGCTTCGATCGATTGGCCCGCCTGGTCGATACGGCCACCCGCGTCGACAGCACGGCGCAGTCCTACCCGCCCTACAACATCGAAAAGACCGGCGAGGATTCCTACCGGCTGACGATGGCGGTCGCCGGGTTCTCGCAGAACGAGATCGACATCACCGTGCACGAGAACACGCTGATCGTGAGCGGCAAGGCCGAGACACAGGATGAGAACGGCCGCTACCTGCACCGCGGCATCGCCCGGCGCGCCTTCGAGCGGCGCTTCAGCCTCGCCGACCACCTCAAGGTGACCGGCGCGAGCATGGACAACGGCCTCTTGCACGTCGATGTGGTGCGCGAGGTTCCGGAGGCGATGAAGCCGCGTACGATCAAGATCGTCGGCAGCGAGCCCTCCCGCCCGCAGGTGGCCGAGCAGAAGGCCGCCTAACCCGCCGCCCGAACGGCAGCATCTGATGCGAAACGCCCCCGGGAAACCGGGGGCGTTTTTCTGTGTCTCGACTTGGTTAGCCTAGAAATCGGGCTTCGGCAGGGGGCGCAGCGGGGCGCGGATCACCAGCGGCGGCGGCTCGTCTTCGGCGGCGGCCCAGCCCCATTCGAGCAAGGGCCAAGCGGTGCGGGCAAAGCCGAGGATACGGTCGACGAGTGCCGGCGATTGCATCTCGGCGTCGCTGAGCGCGGCGTGAGCGGTGAACGACTTCCAGCAGACATAGTCGGCGACCGGCGTGCCCTTGGCCGCCTCGAACCCGCGCGGCGGGCGGCTGAGGCGGTCGTCGCTGGCGATCGGATGACCCGCAGCGGCGAGCCGGCCGGCCATCGCCACGAAGAATTCGGGATCGTCGAGGATGGCGCGCCGCAGGCGGGCGAGGAGCGGGGCCTCGGGGTGCCAGAAGCCGGCCGCCACCAGCGACTCGCCAGGTTCCAGATGGAGATAGAGGAGGCCGGGGTCGCGCTTATTCCCGGAGCGCGTCAGCACCGCTCCGGCATGCGTCTTATAGAGCCGCTTGTCGGGCGAGAACCGCACATCGCGGTAGATGCGGAAGATGCTGCGCTGCGGGTCGCCGACCAGCTTCAGCCCGGCCTCCTCCAGCGCCGCGGCGACCGCGACGACCAGCTGGCGCAGCGGCACCAGCACCTCGGCCTCGTAGACCGCCTTCTTCGGCTTGAACCAGGCCGGGTCGTTGTGCTCGCGCAGCCCCCGGAAAAAGCCGAGCGCCGCCGGTCGGAACCCGGGAAACGCGCCACTCGCGGTCGTCATCGCCGCTTCTCCGAGCGCTGGGCGTAGAGGAGGAATTCGCGGTTGCCGGCAGGGCCTTGGATCGGGCTCTCGACGATGCCGATCACGGACCAGCCGAGCTGCGCATCGACCCAGTCGGCGACCCGCCGGCAAACCGCCTCGTGCACGGCGGGGTCGCGCACTACCCCGCCCTTGCCGACCTCCTTGGGGCCGGCCTCGAATTGCGGCTTGATCAGCGCGACAAGCTGGGCCCGCTCCGCGGCGAGCGCGAGCGGCGCCGGCAATAGCGTCATGAGGCCGATAAAGCTCACATCGCAGGTGATCACGTCGATCGGCTCGGGAATCGCGGCGCGCGTCAGATAGCGCGCGTTTGTGCCCTCGTGCACGACGACCCGCTTGTCCTGGCGCAATTTCCAGGCGAGCTGGCCGCGCCCGACATCGACGGCATGGACCCGCGCGGCGCCCCTCGCCAGCAAGACGTCGGTAAACCCGCCGGTCGAGGCGCCGATATCGAGCGCGATGGCGCCCTTGACGTCGATCGCGAAATGATCGAGCGCGAAAGCCAGCTTGACCCCGCCGCGCGAGACCCAGGGATGGTCGCGGCCGGCGAGGGCGAGCGGGGTGTCCGGGGCGAGCGCGGTACCCGGCTTGTCGATCCGCCGCCCGTTGGCCGAAACCAGACCCGCAAGGATCAGCGCCTGGGCCCTCGCCCGGGTCTCAGCGAGCCCCTGATCGACGAGAAGCTGATCGGCTCGCCGCTTCGCCACTTCGCCTTAGAGCCCGCCGTTTTCGACGACGAAATCGACGACCCCGTCGACCCCCTCGCCGGTCTTCAGGTTGGTGAAGAGGAAGGGGCGGGGGCCGCGCATCTGCCGTGCGTCGCGCTCCATCACTTCCAGGCTCGCTCCGACCAGCGGCGCCAGATCGATCTTGTTGATGATCAGGAGGTCAGAACGGGTGATCGCCGGGCCCCCCTTCCGCGGGATCTTGTCGCCGGCGGCAACGTCGATGACGTAGATCGTCAGATCCGCCAGCTCGGGCGAGAACGTCGCCGCCAGATTGTCGCCGCCCGATTCGATCAGCACGATGTCGATTTTGGGGAAGAGCCGATTCATCTCGGCGATTGCCGCGAGATTGATCGAGGCGTCCTCGCGGATCGCGGTATGCGGGCAGCCACCGGTCTCGACGCCGCGGATCCGCTCGGGGGGCAGCGCGCCGCTGCGGGTCAGGAACTCGGCGTCCTCGCGGGTATAGATGTCGTTGGTGATCGCGACCAGCTCGAAGCGTCCGCGCATCCTTTTGCACAGCCAATCCATCAGCGCGGTCTTGCCCGAGCCGACCGGGCCGCCGATGCCGATGCGCAGCGCTTCGTTTGGGGTCACGAGCGGAACAGCCTCATGTACTGGCTCTCGTGCGTCATCGAGGCGAGGTCGGCGGCGAAGGTCGCGGCCCCGAAATCGGCCGCGCCGCGGGTCATCGCCGCCGATGCCGCGTCGGCGACAACCGGCTCGAGCGCGGCGAGGATGCGCTGCCCGTCGGTCTGGCCGATCACGCCGAGGCGCAGCCCGGCCGAGATCAGGTTGGCGGCGAAGGCCTCTAAATAGCCGATCAGCGCATCATCAAGCGCGATTCCCGCGCGCGCCGCAACCGCGCCGAAGACGGCGGAATGACAAACATCCCCCCGGGCGAGCCATGCTTCCAGAAACGGTTCCGGCCAGGCGGCACGGCAGGTGGCGAGAAAGGCCTCGCCCTGTTGCGCGGCTTCGAGCGCCAGTTCGGCGGTGGCCCGGAAGGCGAGGCCGCGGCGGTTGGCGGCGTCGAGCGCCGCGAAATCTCCACCCGCGGCCGCCCGGTAAGCCGCGCCGAGGATGTCGGCATCGATCCGGCCGCTGCCCTGCGCGATGATCGCCGCGACCCAGCCCTGGAGGCTCGCCGCGTCGCAGACCGCGCCGCTGGCGCAGGCGGCTTCGAGCCCGTGCGAGTAGCTGAACGCGCCGATCGGGAAATTCGGCGAGAGCCACGCCAGCAGGCGGTAGAGGCCGGGGCGGACAGCCGGCTCAGCTGTCATGGTCATGGCTGTGCTGGGCTCCGGCGTAGGCGCCGATTTCCGGGTCGAACGGCGCGTCGAGCCGAGTGATGTGCCCGCCCAGCCCCTCGACCATCGCGGCGATCACATGATCGGCACGGATGCGCAGCCGCCCCTCGAGCGCCTGCAGCGGCAGGTGTCGGTTGCCAAGATGCCAGGCGATGCGCAACAAATCGGTCGGAGCGTCCGCGGCAATCTCGATGACCGGCTCGGCGGCGGAGCGCACCCGGATATAGGTGCCATTGTCGAGTTCGAGCCCGTCGCCCTCGGCAAGATGCTGGGCGCGCGCCAGATCGAGCAGAAACGGCGTGCCGGAATCGG
>Ga0187818_10000335_pt1 | contig 16301 bp, 16 predicted proteins | sample NC_wetland_sal_i_14_FD_130581 | JGI IMG/M metagenome (GOLD analysis project Ga0187818, IMG submission 130581) | Wetland sediment microbial communities from Neuse River Estuary, North Carolina, USA - SO4_3 | ecosystem: Environmental > Aquatic > Freshwater > Wetlands > Sediment | place: USA... | reverse complement strand
TCGCGTTCCGGGCGGCCCTTTTCCGTAGTGCTCATTGATCTCGATAAATTCAAGGAGGTCAACGACACCATGGGCCACTTCGAGGGCGACCTGGTGCTGGCCCGCGTAGGACGCCTGCTCGAGCAGAAGTCCCGCCAGTCGAACGTGGTCGCCCGCTACGGAGGCGATGAGTTCATCATCCTCATGCCGGAAACCGGCGCCGAACAGGCACAGGTGTTGGCCGAACGCCTGCGCCAGTGGCTGTCTACCGATCCCATGCTGGGCGAGCACCACGTGACGGGCAGCTTCGGCGTGGCCAGTTTTCCCATGCACGGATTTTCCATTGAAGACATCATTCGCGTCGCCGATGCCGGTATGTACGTTTCCAAACGTTCGGGAGGGAATCTGGTCTCGACCGCGCAGGAGTTTGCCGAGGGGCAGGACTTCGCCCAGCAGCGCCAGCAGATATCCGCTTATATCGAGGGTTTCCTGCAGCGCGAGCATGCCGGACCTGAGCAATTGGAGGAGTTGACATCCACGCTGTTCAAGCTTTGCGGCGGCGAGGAAGACTGCAATGTTGCCGTGCTCAAGGAAGCGATCGAATCGTTGAGCCGGGCCGCCGAATCGCGCGAGTTGCAGACCGCGGGCCACGGCGACCTGGTAGCCCGCTACGCGGGAGTGGTGGCGAGGGCCTTGAGCTTGTCGGCAGAGGAAACGGCCGATCTGGTCTATGCCGCCCGCGTGCATGACGTCGGCAAGATTTTCGTGCCCGAGGGCATCCTCAACAAGCCGGGCCCGCTCAGCGAAAAAGAGTTGATCCAGCTCAGAATGCATGCCCACATCGGCGCCGAGATCGTGGGCATCATCCCGCACAGCGCCATGATGCGGGAGGCGATCGAACATCACCACCAGCGCTTCGACGGCTCCGGATACCCCGACGGTCTGAAGGGGGAGCAGATCCCGCTGTGGGGGCGCATTATCGGCCTGGCCGACACCTATGCCAACATGATCACCGAGGAATCTTTCTCGTCGGCCAGAACCCCGGAGCAGGCGCTCGACGAACTGGCGCAGATGAGCGGCACGCGCTTCGATGGCATGCTGGTGCGCCTGCTGCTGCGCGGGCTGAGGTCGGAGAGGACGCCTTCGGGCTCGGGAGGCTGAACTTGCGCTGTCGAGCTTCGCTCGACCGGACAGCCGAGGGCGGCTGTCCCCACATGGCTATTTCCGGAAACCGAGACACTACTCTTGCACAGCCTCCCTTGCCATATTCACCCGGAAACGGGAAACTGATTTGTTATGTCCGTCCCTCTGTCTCTTTCCGGCAAAGTCGCTCTCATCTCTGGCGGTTCGCGCGGCATTGGCGCCGCTTGCGTCCGCATGTTTGCCGCCGCGGGCGCCAAGGTTGTCTTCAGCTATCGTAGTGCGCGCGCTCAGGCGGATGCGTTGGCTAAAGAATGTGGCGAGGCGGCCTGCCGCCCCGTTGCCCGTAACCTGGACAATCCTGAAGCCGCTCGCGCTCTGGTCGCGGAAACGGTCAAGCATTTCGGGCGCCTCGACATCCTCGTGGCGAATCACGGCGTCTGGCCGGCTGAGGACGTGCCGATCGAGCGCATGTCGGACGCGCAATGGCGCTCCACTATGTCCATCAACCTCGACGGCGTATTCGGTCTGGTCAAACACGCCGTGGCGCAGATGAAGGCTCAGCCCGGCAGGGGCTCACTGGCCGGGCATATCGTGCTCATCAGTTCCACCAGCGGCCAGCGCGGCGAGGCCTTCCACTGCGACTATTCTGCTACTAAGGGCGCGATCATCAGCATGACCAAAAGTCTCGCGGCCGAGCTGGCTTCCGCGGGCATCTACGTAAACTGCGTCGCCCCCGGCTGGGTTGACACCGATATGAGCGCGGCGGCCCTGGCGGATCCAAAGACTGGCGTTGCGATCCGAAGTACCATTCCCCTCGGCCGGGTGGGCAAGCCGGAAGAGATTGCCGGACCCGTGCTGTTTCTATGCACCGAGCACGCCGGCTTTATTACCGGGGAAGTCTTTAACGTGAATGGTGGGGCGGTCCTGGTCGGGTGAATCTGGTTGGGTAATTGGGACAAAAAAGGTATCGCCGGGCTTGCATTTTGGCCCTTTTCTGCATCGAAGGGGTAGGGGAGCTTTTACTGCTGCGGGCAGAAAGTCCACAAGAAACGCTACAATTCTGATTGGGCTCACTCACTCCTTCAAACGTAATGCATTCAAACGTAATGAAGCGGATACTACCTATCCTGGTTTTGGTGTGTTTGGTCTGGCTCCACACCCGGGGCCAGGCCCAGACCGCGCCTGCCCCGGCGCCAGCGCAGTCTCAAACAGCGCAGTCTCAAGCCACGTCCACTACCTCGGACGCTGCGGCAGACGAGAATACGCGGAAAGCCAAGGCCATCGTCGCGCAGGCGATCCAGGCCCTGGGCGGACAGGCCTATCTCACCATCCGCGACCGCGAGCAAACGGGGCGCGCCTACACCCTTCACCACGGCCAGCAGACCAGCAACGGCGTGTTGTTCTGGAGTTTCAGCGAGTTCCCCGACAAGGAGCGGTTCGAGCTCACCAAGGAGCGCGACGTTGCCGAACTGTATATCGGTAACAAGGGATACGAGATCACCTACAAGGGCGTTCATCCCATGGACCCCAAAGATCTGGAGGAGTATCTGCGCCAGCGCCACTACTCGCTCGAAACAGTCCTGCGCACCTGGGTGAACGATCCCGGCGTCATATTTCTGTTTGACGGCAACGCCACCGCGGCCCAGCACGAGGCGTTCCAGGTCACGCTGATCAACACAAAGGACGAAAGCGTCACGCTCTACTTCGATGTCGACACCCACCTGCCCATCAAGAAGGCGTTCACCTGGCGCGATCCGGTAGACCGACAGAAGAATCTGGAAGAGGAGATTTACGAGAACTACCGCCAGGTCTCAGGCGTAATGGCACCCTACAACATAACCCGTTATTTCAACGGCGACATGTCCCGCGAACGCTTCTATTTCTCCGTAACCCTCAACCAGGGCCTCAACCAGGCTATGTTCGACCCCAATTCCGGCTACGACCCCAACAAACCGCCGCCGAAACACTAACCGAACCTGAGGTCGGGCCGATCGCGTAAATTGCTGGCAGGCAGATGGTTAGTAGCCGAGCCCTGGGGGTTCCTAGGATGGTTCCCGGGCGCCACTTGGCCACGGAGTGTGGCTTTTTTGCCACAGACGTTCTTTCCGGCGCGAGCGGTAATCTGGTACGTAACAGCACACATCTAAGACCTCCTTGATCCACGAACAAACAATCCGCTCGGCGGTGGCGTGCAGCGGTGTGGGGCTGCACAGCGGGGCGCCGGTCACCATGCGCATACTGCCCGCGCAGTCGGGCACCGGTATCGTGTTTCGCCGCACCGATCTCGATGGCTTCGAAATCGAGGCCGTGAGCCGCAACGTCGCCCGCGTCAGCTACGCCACCAGTCTCATGAAGAAGGGCGTTCTGATTTCCACCACCGAGCACCTGCTTTCCGCCTTCATCGGCATGGGCATTGATAATGCGATCGTTGAGTTGGACAACCTCGAGCTGCCCATACTTGACGGCAGCGCCAAGCCTTTTGTCGAGATGATTCAGAAAGCGGGCATCCGCAAGCAACGCCGGCCGCGCCAGTACTTGAGGATTCTCCGCGAGTTGGAATGGCGGGAGGGAAATAAGTTCATCGCGGTCTATCCCTCCGACAGCTACTCGGTTTCCTATTCCATCAACTTTCCCCACCCGCTCATCGGCAAAGAGACTTTTCAGGTAGAGCTCAGCAACGGCAGTTATCTGCGGCAAATTGCGGCCGCGCGCACGTTCGGCTCGCGCCAGGACGAGCAGGCTATGCGCGACATGGGGTTGATTCGCGGGGCCTCCCGCGAGAATTGCATCGTGCTGACCCGCGATGGACTTGAGAACGGACCTCTTCGCTTCCCTGACGAATTCGTACGCCACAAGGTGCTGGATCTGGTCGGAGACCTCGCGCTACTGGGCAAGCAGATTCTCGGCAACGTAGTCGCGGACCGCGCCGGTCACGCCATGCACACCGCTCTGGTCTCGCGCATCCTGCGCGACAATACCCTGTGGGAAGAAGTGACCGCCCCTGCGAACGGCGCGGAGAGAGCGCTAGCCTCTACCTCGCAGGCGGCGGCCGGAGCCCAGCTGTAATCGGGGAAATTGCAGAGGGTTCCTAAAGCGGTTCCGGAATATGTGTGTCCTCAGATCCTGTCATCTCGACCGGAGCGTTCTCTTCCGCTTGCGGAAGGGAACGCGGAGTGGAGAGATCTGCTGTTTTGTTTCGGATACACCGACTGCGGAACCGCTCCAGCCCGCGTCAGTCCGCAGGCTCGCACGGAATCTCGCCCGCATCGCTTACGTCGATCGGCCGCTCTTTGAGCAGCCGTTCCAACTCGGCTCGCGTCTGATCAATCACCGCGGCGGCAAAGCGCTTGGCCGATTCCTGCCTCTCTGCGGACAGTTCCTTCACGCGCATGTTGAGCAGAGGAATGTCCTCCTCGAACCAGCGCAGCGTCTTCTGCACTCGGGCAATGCGGAAATCGTTGGTCAACATGAGTTCGGACTCTTCGTTTGATCTTTCAGGATGACTACGGAAGAGATTCCGCACAAGTCTCATCGGAGATACCCACAACGGGGACGGGGGGGCAATGAGCGCTAACGCCTGGTTACGACAGTTATCTTCGGCGAGCATAGCCCCTACCCGATAATTGAGCTGCCAGCCCTTCCTAAAAAGGCAAGGGAAGCGGAAAGGACCCAATGCGGGTCGCCTTATTCGCGTGGATGTTGCTGGGCGTCCTTCAACTACCCGCTCAGCAAATCACCAGTGCCAATCCCAGAGTTTCGAGCATTTTGCAAGGGATGAAAAGCCCGAATTGGGCGCAACGCTCTGAGGCGTTCGGGAAAGCAACCAACCTGTCGTCGGCACCAGGAATAAATCACTGGGACGCCGACCGCCTTCGGCTCGGCATTTTTGAGCTGCTGATCAAGGAAAGCACTGGAGGACTGAAGGAACCGGAGAATGAGACCGCCGAGAACTACGGCGAAGGATACGGCGAGGATAAGTCGCAATATTACTCTGGTCTTATTTCTTTTGTAGCGGGACTGAATGATGAACGCGCAATCCCAGCCCTACTGAGTGCTGCTGGCACGGGAGAGATGGCAACGGGAGCAGTGGCCGGATTCGGAAGGAAGGCTCTCGATGCGACACTTGCGCAGGTAAAGAGCGAAGATTCCGATAAGGCAATCGGGGCTTTGTTTGTCATTCAAGAGATGCTAAAGATGCGCACAGTTGGCGATACCGACTCGCACCTCCGAATAAAGAATGCCCTGCGATCAGCCCTTGCCTCGCCAGAGTATGAGGTTCGAGAAAACGCAATGTGGCCGATCGAGTTTTTGGATGATAGGGAAGAATTCGTGCCACTTCTACAGGCTATTGCGGAACACGACCCGTACAAATCACCATACGCTGTAGGTAACGGAGAAAACGGAGAAGAGAACCAGTACGAGGTTAGGCACCATGCTCGACTGCTGCTGCTCAAGATCGCTAATCATGAGCCGCCCGGCTCCTGAGAGTCAGGCGTCGCCTATCGCTTTCTTTTAAGCGACCTGCGGCAGAAGATTTTTCGGCACCTAGCACCGACTACTTCTGGAATGAGTCAGTTGACGTAACATCCCCATAACGCTCAAAACCTTCCAATCACATCGGTCGCTTGGGGTAAACCCGCACAATGGGATAAGGAAGGGGATGCTGACTGTGTCCGATGCCTGAAGACCGGCCAGCGCAGTCGGCAGAGTGGAGTTCAGATACTGCGGCCTATTGCAGGCTTCCCGATTCGGCGATCATATCCTTGGCTCCCGGAAGCTCTTCCTCCAGCCGGTCGTCGAGCCACTTCTCCAGAAGCGCCTGGGAGTCCTTCTCCACATGATGGAAGCGGAGCCCGGCCCGGCCTTTGACATCGGCCCAGACCACTTCAGCTTCCAGGTTCAGCTTGTGGTCCGTCTCCGGCAGGATGAATTGCAAGCGAGGCGTCGCACCCTTGGGCAGGGCCTCGCGCAACAATAGTGCGATACCGCTCTCGCTGATGTTGGTGCTGCTGGCCTTTACCTTCTTCTCGCCGAGATTAATCTGGACCGGCATTTTTACGGGATGGCGGAAGTAGCGGCGGCGTTCCCGAATCATGAAGTTCAATGCGGCATGAAAGCAGCGGTTGGCGTTCAGACTGCTGATTGGCTTCTGCAGCACGAAGTTGGCGCCCATCCCGAAAGCTTCGTGAGTTGTGGTCTTTTTCCCGTTGAGGATGGCAAAGGTCACGGAGTTCTTGTTGCTGGGCGTGCTTCGCAAGCCCTGCAGCACCTCCAACCCTCCCTTCAGGTCATCGCAGTCCACAATTACAGCGTCGAACTTCTCGGAGATCAGAATGTCGGCGGCGGCCCGCGCTTCGTGGCAGATTTCCACGTCAATGGAAAGCTTTTCCAGCGTGGGCCGGACTACGCGCACCAACTCCGGATCCTGGCTTAGGAGGAGTGACTCCAACGTCATGCTTGTGATTCTAGGGGCACGCGACACTGGCTCCAAAGTAACCAAGGTCATGCGACCACTGATTGCCGTGCCAGCCTTCTTCGGCCGGTGCGACTGAGATGCGTTCGAATCCTTTGACTCGAACCAGAATGGGCGCCCCGGACGAGCGAAAAAAACTACGAACGACCCTGCGGCATTGTGCCCACCGAGTACTGCGGAGTACAACTAGACACGGCCCCTCCATGTCCGAAGTCGCATATCTGTCCCTTGGTTCGAACGTCGGTGACCGCGAAAAAAACTTGCGCGACGCGATTGCCCGGCTCGAGACGGCAGGGTGTATCGCGGCGGTTTCTTCCTTCTACGAGACCGAGCCTGTGGAGTTCACCGGCCAAGCCTGGTTTCTGAACTGCGCGCTGGTTCTGGCCACCGACAAGACGCCCGCACAGCTTCTGGCGGCGTTGCTCGCGATCGAGCAGGAGATGGGCCGGCGGCGCAGCCAGGAGAGCAGAAAAGGCCCGCGTACGATAGACCTTGACATCCTGTTGTTCGGCGATAGCGTCGTCGAGTCGCCGGAACTAACTATCCCGCATCCCGCCATGCATCAGCGCCGCTTTGTGCTCGAGCCTCTCGCCGAAATTGCACCCGAGGCCAAGCATCCAGTGCTCAAACAAACTGTGCGGGAATTGCTCCAGGCTCTTCCCGCAGGCCAGAAGGTGCGGAAAGTGCGGTCTTAGGCGATAGGTGTTAGGTGTTAGATCTGAAGTCTGAAGTCTGAAGTCTGAGGTCCGCTCTTAACTTCCTGCTGCGAAGCCGCCCGAGTGGGCGAGGGTCATGCGGAGATATTTGTAGGGATTCACCGGGGTATCGTTGATGCGAACTTCGTAGTGAAGATGCGGACCGGTTGAGCGGCCACTGGCACCGACGTATCCGATGACGTCGCCACGGTGCACCGCTTGCCCCGCAGTTACGGCGAAACCGGAGAGGTGACCGTAACGTGTACTGATCCCGTTGCCGTGATCAATCATGATGGCCTTGCCATAGCCGCCCAGCTGATCGGTGAATGTCACAACGCCGTCGGCCGGAGCGATGATGGGATGTCCATAGCTGCTGCCAATATCCACACCGCTATGGAATGCACCTTCCCCGTTGAAGGGATCGATGCGCTCGCCGAAGCTGCCCGTTACCTGGCCTTCGACGGGCCATAGATTCGGAGCCGCGTTGGCCCGGAACCAATCCGCCGTCGTGGCGTTGCGGGTCAGCCCCATGGTCAAGCCGACCATGGTTGCGCCGGTCAGCGCTGAGGTTCGCAGGGCATGCAACTGGTCGAGCGAAGAACTGACGTCGGCGTCATGGATCTGCTCGGACGTCGCCGTCACCAGCGTGGGTTGCTGCTTCAGGCCATACAGCGCCGAAACTTCGCCCGCGATCGAGCCCAGCGACGCTACTTGCACGTCGCGCTCCTTGGCTACCTGCTCGAGCCGCGAGTAATTGTCCTTGAGCTGATCTTTTTCCGTCCGCAGCTGGTTGTAGCGGGAGACTTTCAGCAGCATGCGGGTGTAGGAGCTGGCAATTCCGGTGAGGCTCAGGAAGCCGATCGCGGCCCCCACTACGAACACGTAGAGGTAGTGTACAGGGATGGAGATCTTGCGCAGCTGCCCGTCGTCCCCGCGAGCCACGAAAAGAATGTAGAAACGCTTCTGCAAATTGCTCCTCTACTTGTCAACCAGCTTTTGAATCATCAGGTCCGGAATTCCAGGCGAAGTTCTGAGGTTGCAGAAGGCCTGTTCGGACCACCTGATTTTTCGGGCAGCGTCCCATCTTGGCAATGGAAACTCGTTCGCGCCCTACACCTACCGGAACCGGAACCAGTGGCTGAAAGCTTTTCGTCTGCAATGTTAACTCCATGCAGAACTTAGACCGGCCAAAGGTTTGTGTGAATGACTGGTTAACGGTAACAAACTGGATTCCCCCTGTCAACGACGCATAAGGCCAATTTGGGTTACTGAAGGCGGGTAAGCACAGGTCACCATGGGACATGTGACTGACGTCACACGGCCATCGCCCGGTGGAAACCGCGCCTCGCGGGCGTCTCGGCGGCTGAATCCTTCCTTGTCGGGCAGCACCTTTGGTCGCGGCGTGGCATATATTGGTTGCGCCAATGCCGCTTCCCGAAAAAGCGCTGATTGCCCAGATTCGCCGCATGGCGCGGCCGGACAGGCACCTGACTGGTGCACGAAGGCAGGCGGACAGAATTCGCCCCACACAGGCTGTTCTCACCGGAATTGGAGACGACTGTGCTGTGCTGCGCCTGCTGCCGGGACGCGACTCTCTGGTCACCACCGACTTCACGCTGGAAGGCATTCACTTTCGCCGCGACTGGCATCCGGCGGAATCGGTTGGCCATCGCTGCCTGGCTCGCGGTCTGAGCGACATTGCCGCCATGGGTGGTGAGCCGGCTGCGGCCTTTCTTTCTCTTGCCCTGCCGCGTGATTTGCCTCAAGCCTGGGTGGAACGCTTCATTCGCGGCTTGCTCAGTCTGGCGGAAAAACACGGCGTAGCACTCGCGGGCGGCGATACCGCGGAATCGCCCGACGGCATTCTTGCCGATATTGTCGTTGTCGGCGCCACCCCCAAAGGGAAGGCCGTGCTGCGCTCCGGCGCACGCCCCGGCGATGGCATTTTCGTCAGCGGGGAACTGGGCGGTGCGGCCGCGGCAGTTTTGGAGATGAGGAGCAGGCCGAAAAAGAAGCTGAAGCCACGGGATTATCCCCGCCACTTCTATCCTGAGCCGCGCGTGGAACTGGGCCGCATTCTGCGCGAGAAGGCGAGCGCCATGATTGACCTGAGCGACGGCCTTTCCACCGATCTGGCTCACATCTGCGAAGAAAGCGGCGTAGGGGCGGAAATAGAATCGGAACTGATTCCCCTCGCCCGCGTCGGCAAGCCCGCGCGCGAAGTGGATCTCGACTTGGCTCTGCACGGCGGCGAAGACTACGAACTCCTGTTCACCGCCCGCCCTGCCAAACGAATTTCGGCGCAAATCGCTGGGGTGGCGGTCACGCAAATCGGCCACATCACCCGCCAGCGCAAGATGTTCGTCATGAACCGGAAGGGCATCGGCTACGAGCTAGTTCCGCGCGGGTGGGAGCATTTCCAGCGATAGCAACTGTGGAAGGTGCGGACGTCGTGGCTTCCAGTCGGCGCGGCCGCACGATTCGTATCAGGGCACGCCTTCAGGCGTGCCGGAAGGTTGCCACACTTGTTGCGCCTTCAGGCGCTGGGCATTCCCCGCAACGCCTGAAGGCGCATTTCTTGAATGCGCTAGCGGCGGCATCGCTAAAGCGCTGCCCTGATACGAATCGCATCGAGCGGGCCCATTACCTCCGTCACTACTCAGTCTCTACCCGCGCGCGCAAAACCGGGCTACAGTAAGAACATGTCGTACACAAGATTTCTCCTTCCGCTTTTTGGGGGCCTGCTGATTGCTGCCGCGTCGGCGCAGAGCAAGCCGGTGCCTCCGCCGCCAGCTCATGCTAAAGCGCCATCGCCCGCGGTCACCGACGATTTCATTCACAAGCAATTCGGCGATAACTGCTCGCTGCTGGCCGGACCGCCGCAGTTCGTGGGCGATCTGGATGACGACGGAGTTGACGATCTGGTGGTCGCGGCCAAGTGCAAGAACCCCATGGCCGACAAGGACGAATACGGTTTTGTGGTCGCCGATCCCTACAACACTGCTCTTGGCTTTGGCGACGTCAAAGTCACCTCCACCTTCGCCTCCGATGCGCCGGAGCGGCGGGGCGTGAGCCTGCTCATCATTCACGGCGTGGGCAATGATGCCTGGCGCGCCGAGACTCCGAAAGCCAAGTTCCTTCTCATCAACCTGCCGTTCAAGGCTCTCACCGTCAAAAGGCTCACCCTGAAGAAAAGAACGATTCTCGGAATCTACATCGAAGAACAAGGCGAGGGCGAAAACACTTCCTCGGTGGTCTACTGGGACGGGAAGAAATACAAGTACCAGCAGCTAGGATCGACGCTGGAGTAGAAGCAATGGTTGATTGTTGATTATGGATTGTTGAATACAGAGCGGGCCAGTTTAGTCATTCATCAATCATCAATCAAACATTTCCCACCGGAAACTCCGCTGTTCCCACTTTGCTCACGTTGGCCTCAGCGAACTCTACAACGCGATCCAAAGAACTCTGCAGCTCGGCGGTATAACGCTCGACGTCTTCATCGCTCGCATCCGCCGGCACTCTAATCAGTTTTCCAAAACGCAGCAGCACCCGCGAGAACGGCGCGGGAATGATCATCCGATCCCAGCTGTTGAGCACCCATGCCTTGTCCACGGCCACGTGGAACATGGTCAACGCCATACCCGATGAACGCCCCAGCCCGGCCGGGCCGGGTTTGACTTTGTGGCGCGGGCCGCGCGGTCCATCCAGAGTGAAGGCGACCGTCCAACCATCTTCCAGCGCGCGGCGCAGGCCGAGCAGGGCGCGTATTGCGTTGCGGCTGCTCGATCCCTTCACCGCGACAAAGCCAAACTTGTGAATGATGCGGCCCATGTATTCGCCGTCGTAACTGTTGCTGCTCATCACCCGGATGCCCATATTGCGGAAGATATAGGTGGCAGGAATCATGCAGCTATGCCAGAACGAAGCGACCAGCGGCCGCTGGTCGAGCGTCTCTTGTCCGCCTTCCTCGCGGGAAACGCAGATGCGCAGCGTCGGCCCGATCAGACGGATGAACCAGTATCCCGCCGCGATAATCATGCGCAAAACGATGCGCTGGCGCAGGGTGTAACGCCCGGCGTCGATGGGCTGCATTGCCGGAATACTTATTTCCTGAGTGCTGGCTGAGGCCACGAGGATATTGTAACGGGATGATTAGCCTCGCACCCGCTGCTGTTTCAGGAGCTGGGAATAGGGATTCCACCGCCGAGAACGCCGAGGTCGCCGAGCACACGATTTCTTCTTTGTTTCCTCGGCGGTCTTTGCGATCTCGGCGGTAAGTGGCTCTCGGATGAGATCTAGTTTTCCAGGTAGGAATCGATCCAGATTCGGACCTTCTGGCGGCGGTCGTCGGCGGCGTCGAAGCGGACGCCGAACAGCTTGGGCCTGCGCCAGCTCACCACGCCGCGGACATTGACCCGCGGCAGGGTCAACAGAGAGAACGACACTTCCAGGTTCGTGCCCACGGTCACATCTTCGGGACTTTTCAGCGACATGCCGCCGGAACTCATCTCAATGCTGCTGGCGCTGAAGCGGTGTCCGTCGCCAACCACGGAGACTTCGGTCATGACCGGGATGCGCACGTAGCGGCGGAATTCGTGCAACACGAGTAGATGCGTGGCACGCACCAGTTTGAGCGCCGCCGGCCGCTCCAGCGGTTCATGGAACATGGCGTTGATCCCGTACTTGGAATAGCGCATGGCTTCCTGGGCGCTGCCGCCCACGCCATAGATGATTGAGCGACTGTTGGAGGGCGACGTGCGCACCGTTTCCATTAACGGCCCTGCTTCACCGCCCAGGTTGAGCACGCAGGCTTCAAACTTTTCCTTGTGCAGCCGCTCGGGAGCCTGGCCGGACATAGTCGCAGTCTCGATGCCGAACTGGCGAAAGCACTCGGAGAGCAGATTCCGCAGGGATTCGTTGAGGTCCACCAAGGCCGCGCGGGCCGCGGCTTTCCGCGTGGGGAGAGCGGGAGCGAGGACAGAGGCAAAGGCTTTATCCATGGTTCTGGGGAAGCTCCACTTTCGAAAGTCCATTGTGGAGGCTGGCCGCCCGCGTTGCAAAGACACAAAGGACCAACGCGCGAAGTACCAAAGTTCATTACTTTTTCCAAGGGGCAGGAGACAGGACATTACGAAAACTACATCCGCCATAAAATGAGCGAGTTGCGAGAGCGGGGGAAAATGCCTGCGCAAAGCTGTGGGCAATGCGGCGGCAGCGGCCCGGTGAGTCTGGGCCGCCTGGACGGGTCGGAGACCCGTCCCCACACGAGCATCGTCCCACACGCAATGCTGGTCGAGACTTAGTCGCTCCAGCGCCGGAACAGCAGGGCGCCATTGGTTCCGCCGAAGCCGAATGAGTTCGACATGGCGTATTCAAACTCGGCTTTGCGGGAGTGGTTGGGGACCAGATCCATGCCGGCGGTGTCGGGGTCGGGGTTTTCCAGATTGATGGTTGGGGGCAGTATCTGGTCGCGCAGCGCCAGGATGGTGATGCCGGCTTCGAGTCCTCCGGCGCCCCCCAGGAGGTGGCCGGTCATGGATTTCGTCGAGCTCACCGCGACTTTGTGCTCGCCGAAGAAGTTGCGGATGGCGTGGGCTTCGAGCGTGTCGCCAATGGGCGTGGACGTGCCGTGGGCATTGACGTAGCCGATCACGGTGGGCGTGACGCCGGCGTCGCGGGTGGCATTGCGCATGACCCGGAATCCGCCTTCATGCTCGGGAGCGGGCTGGGTCATGTGGTAGGCGTCGGCGGACATGCCGTAGCCGACGACTTCGGCGAGAATCCGCGCGCCGCGACTGCGCGCGTGCTCCAACTCTTCGAGGATCATGATGCCCGAGCCTTCGCCGATGACGAATCCGTCGCGGCCCTGGTCCCAGGGGCGGCTGGCCCTCTGAGGATCGTCGTTGCGCGTGGAAAGCGCGCGCATGGCAGCGAATCCCCCGACACCCATGGGCGTGATGGCGGCTTCAGCGCCGCCGGCGATCATCACGTCGGCATCGTTGTGCTGGATGATGCGAAAGGAATCGCCGACGGAATGGGCGCTGGTAGTACAGGCCGTGGCCGTGGCTTCGTTCGGTCCCTTGGCGCCGTAACGCATCGAGACTTGCCCGGCGGCCAGGTTGATGATGGCGGCGGGGATGAAAAATGGGGAGATTTTGCGCGGCCCGCCTTCGACCAGCGCGGCGTGCTCGCGTTCGATGATGTCGAATCCGCCGATGCCCGACCCGATGTGCACGCCGACCCGCTCGTCATTCTCAGACGTGATCTTCAGGCCTGACATCTTCATCGCTTCCTCGCTGGCGGCGATGGCCAGGTGAATGAAGCGCCCCATTTTTTTGAGCTCTTTTTTTTCGATGTACTTCAGCGGGTCGAAGTTCTTGACCTCGGCGGCGATCTGGCAGGCGAAGTTGCTGGGGTCGAAACCGGTAATGCGGGCCACGCCGCTCTGGCCGGCAAGCAGCGCCTTCCACACCTCTTCGGTGGAATTGCCCACGCCGCAGATCAAGCCGAGGCCCGTTACTACGACTCTGCGTCCCAACTATTTCGCCTTCCCGTGCTTGGAGATGTAGTCAATCGCGTCCTGGACGGTGCGGATCTTTTCGGCGTCTTCGTCGGGAATCTCGATGTCGAAGGCCTCTTCGAAGGCCATGACCAGTTCGACGGTGTCGAGCGAATCGGCGCCCAGGTCGTCCACGAACGACGCGCTGGCGGTGACTTCGCCTTCATCCACTCCCAACTGCTCCACGATAATCTGTTTTACCTTTTCATCTACGGCTGCCATGTTTTTCCTCGCTTGCCTCTATCTAGATTTGAATTCGGTGCTGCGTCTTGCTCAGCCAGTATGTCTGTCGGACTCCGCCCTCGACAACCTTACACGATCTTACGTACGGCGAACGGAAATGAGCGAGTGTGTAGTGTAATTGTCCCGATGAATTAGTGTAAAGGAAGGGGTGTGCCGTTTGGGGCAACGCCTCTGCTGGCCTGGAATCGCACTCCAGAATCCTAACGGCTGGGAGTTGCCGGGGTCAAACGCCGGGCGGGTTATGATTGCGCCTGGGGGAAGCGCTCCCGGAAGGCGAGGGAAAGCGGAATCGTATGCGAGCCGTGGTGCAACGCGTGAGCCGGGCCAAGGTCACGGTCAACGGATGGACGAGCGGCGAAATCGGCCACGGGCTGCTGGTTCTGCTGGGAGTGGGACACGGGGATACGGAAGCGGACGCGAGCTACCTGGCCGAGAAGATTGCGGGTCTGAGAATCTTTGAAGACGCCGAGGGCAAGATGAACCGCAGCGTTGTGGACGTGGGCGGGAGCGTGCTGGCGGTGTCGCAGTTCACTCTGTATGGAGATGTGCGCCGCGGAAAGCGGCCGTCGTTCGACGCCGCAGCTCCGCCGGAACAAGCCCGGCAGCTGTATGAATTCTTTGTCGAGCGCGTGCAGGCCGCTGGCCTGCGCTGCGAAACCGGCCGCTTCCAGGAGATGATGCAGGTGGAGCTGGTGAATGAGGGCCCAGTGACGATACTGCTGGATTCGGGGAAGGGGTTCTGAGGTCAGTTAGTGCGCTTGCAGAATCGCGTCTGCCACACGCGCGGCTTCGACGGCCGGTTTGACATCGTGAGTGCGCAGGATGTGTGCGCCTTTCAGGATCAGCGCGACCTGGCTGGCTAAAGTTCCGTAGAGGCGGTCTAGCGGCGGGGCATCTGCGCCGTTTTTCGCCAGGGTGCGTCCGATGAAGGATTTTCGCGACGTGCCGGCGAGCAGCGGAAAGCCCGCCGCCTGCAGCTCGCTGAAGCGCGCCAGCAATGGGTAGTTCTCGTCGAAATTCTTGCCGAAACCGAACCCGGGATCGAGCACGATGCGCTCGCGCCGCACTCCCGCGAACACGGCCTTCTCAGCCCATTCTCTCAATTCCCGTTTCACCAGCAGCACAATGTCGCCCGACGGCGGCAGCGTGCGCCATTCTTCGGGACGCCCGCGCATGTGCATCAGGACTGCGCCACATTTCAAAGCGGCGACCGTCTTCGCCATCTGCGGGTCCCAGCGGAATCCGCTGACGTCGTTTACGATCTCAGCGCCCGCGTTGACCGCGGCGCGAGCGACGGTGGCTTTGTAGGTGTCGACCGAAAGAACGGCGCTGGGATGTTCCTTTTTCACCGCGGCGATGACGGGGAGCACGCGATCGAGTTCCTCTTCGGCGCTAACGGCGGGAGCGCTGACAGTGGGCCTGGGACTCGAGGCCCCCACGTCTCGCAAAGGCGGCGAGACCCGTTCGGCAAGCTCAGGGCGGGCGTGGGGCACCCCACCGAGGACGACTTTCGCGCCGGGACGGGTGGATTCGCCGCCAATGTCGAGGATGTCGGCGCCTTCGTCCAGCAGGCGGTTGGCGTGCTCGACTGCCTGGTCGCGATCGAGAAACTGGCCGCCGTCAGAGAAGGAATCGGGCGTGACGTTGACGACGCCCATGATCAGCGTGCGCTTGCCCAGTTCGAGCGAGCGCGATCCCAGGTTCCACTGGAAGACGGGCCTCATGCGGCCTGATTCTAAATGACTTTGGATACTCCCGCCGTTTCACAAGAATCCCAACCGCAGAGGACACGGAGGAGCACAGAAAATCCAATCAGGTTGATGTTATCTGCGGCGTACCGCGCGCTGCCGCACAGCCGAGACGGCGCCGGGGCCCGTGCCCGTCGGAGGCTTGCGCATCCCGTCGAGCAATTCTTTGAGAACGACTGCGTTGTTGCGCGTTTCATTTTTCGAAGCGAAGAGAAGAGTCAGCCGTTTCCGTTTGTGGGCATATTGATAGAGCCGGCGCAGCGCGTCTTCCGCTTCCGCGCGGGTAAGCTCTTTCAGATATCTCTTGCGAAAGGTCAGCCAGTTGTCGGGCCGGGCGTGGTACCAGTGCCGCAGCTCGTCGGAAGGCGCCAGATCGCGCAGCCACTCGTCCAGCGCGGCGCTGGCCTTGGTGAGACCGCGCGGCCACAGCCGGTCGACGAGGACACGCGCTCCGTCGG
>Ga0187818_10000334_pt1 | contig 16305 bp, 13 predicted proteins | sample NC_wetland_sal_i_14_FD_130581 | JGI IMG/M metagenome (GOLD analysis project Ga0187818, IMG submission 130581) | Wetland sediment microbial communities from Neuse River Estuary, North Carolina, USA - SO4_3 | ecosystem: Environmental > Aquatic > Freshwater > Wetlands > Sediment | place: USA... | reverse complement strand
GAATGATTCGATGTGGGAATCAACGCTGCGGATACGCCGCCACAACTGGGAATTGCAGAAGATAAGAGGCTTCCAAAATGGAAGCCTCTCTTCCGGAATTTTTTTCGGGCGGATCGAAGCGCTAGTGCCGTTCCAACTTGCTGAAGCTAAAGCCAGCCGGGACTGTAACGGTGCAGTTTGCCGTGTCCACTTACCGGCAGGTGGGTACGGCAATTTTCGTGCGAGGGTCTGTTTTAGCAGCAAATAGTTGGACCGGCACTAGGGGCGCTTGCGATACTCTTCGTAAAGCTGCCGGTGGCGGTTGTCAGTGCTGGTTTGCACGCCTCGAATGAACAGATAGCGAACCTCGGTAGTCAATTCGAGGGGGTCGCCGTTCGTAACGATGAGGTTCGCCATTTTGCCGACCTCAATCGTCCCCAATTCCTTGTCCACGCCAAACATCTGCGCCGGATAGATTGTCAAAGCCTTCATCGCTTCGTCATGCGAAAGCCCGAAGGCGACGGAGTTCCCCGCCTGCTGCGAGAGGCGGCGCGCGAACTCGTTGCCGAAGCTGCCGAAGGCGATCTTGACGCCTGCCTTGGAGAGTTCGCCGGCAAGCGTCAGCGAGAGATCGTAAGGATCGTCTTCGCTGCGGACGAGAGTCAGCGTCGGACGAAGCACGACCGGAACGTTCTTCTCCTTGAGCAAGTCCTTCACTTCGCCCGCAGCGGTTCCCGTCGCAAGAATCATCTTCACTTTTTGCTTGTCGCAAAACGCGACCGCCTCGCGGATCTGGTTGGCCTGATTGGCCATGATGAAGAGCGGCATCTCTCCTTTGATCACAGGGACAAGCGCTTCGAGCTTGAGGTCGCGCTCGAAATTCGCATTCGCCTGCTTGGCCTGCGCATAGTGCCGCGCGCGGTCGAGCCATTCGGCGAGCTCCGCGACGCGCCGGTCGTATTCCTGGCGGGCATTGGCGCCGGCGGCCGCGCCGCCGCCCGGCAACACCGGCCAATTGACCGTCATCGCGGCCGAGCGCCGAATCTGCATTTCGTCCATCGTCCATCCCGCAAGATTGAAGAGCGAGGCCTGGCCAGGGATGACGGAACCTCCTCCGCCTCGTCCGCCGCCCGCGCCCATCGCGGCGATGGCGTGCGTGATGCCTTCGGCGCGCGTGACGGGAATATGGGCGCTCGCGGGATTGACCGCCGTAGCCGAAACGAGCTGCGGGTTGTATTCGCCGAGCTCGGTCGTGTCCACGGAAGCATCCACGGCACCGATTTCGTTGAGGCCGAGTTCGGTGATTGCATTGAACATGCCGGGATAGACTTCAAGGCCCTTCGCGTCAATCACTTTCGCTCCCGCGGGAATCTTCACGCCCTTGCCTACGACCGTGATCTTGCCCTTTTCGATCACGACCGTCGCGCCCTCGATCGGCGGCCCGGAGATCGGATACACCTTGCCGCCCGTGATGGCGTAGGTCTGCGCGTGCGCCGCCGGGACGCCGGCAAACCCTGCCGCCAAGACAAGCGCAAACAGAACGAAAAAATGTGCTTTGCGTGTTGGTTTCATGGCGGCTATTCCTCCCGATCCTCAATCGTGCTGCCCGGACCGCGGCCCGGCCCCTGCGGCTGGGCTCCGCGTCCGCCACGTCCGGCGGTAGCCTGGCGCTCCTTTTCGATGAGCGCCTGCTTTTCCTTTGCCAGTTCTGGGCGCATGGCGATGTCCCTGTCACGATCGAAGTACACGTTCCCGTCAATGATTGTCTTTTGGACGACGGCGTAAACGCTCAGCGGGTCGTGGTTGTAGATAACAAGGTCGGCGTCCTTGCCCACTTCAATCGAGCCGACGCGGTTCTCAATGCCGAGCTGAATGGCCGGGTTGATGGTGAAAAGCTTCATGGCATCGTCGTGGGACATCCCGCCATACTTGATGGCCTTCGCGGCTTCCTGATTGAGGTGGGTCGCCTCTTCAGCGTCATCGGAGTTGACCGACACGATGACGCCCTTTTGCGCCATCAGCGCCATGTTGTAGGGAATCGCGTCGAAGGCTTCAAGCTTGTAGGACCACCAATCGGAAAACGTCGAAGCGCCCACGCCGTAGGCCGCCAGTTCCTTCGCGACTTTGTATCCCTCGAGAACATGCTGGAGCGTGCGCACCTTGAATCCGAATTCGTTCGAGACGCGCAGCAGCATAAGGATTTCGTCGGCGCGATAGCAGTGCGCGTGGACGTAGCGCTTGCCTTCCAGCACTTCGACGAGAGGCTCGAGCCGCAGATCACGCCGAGGCGGAATCAGATTCTGGTCGCCGGCGGCCTTGCGGCGGTTGTAGTCATCCCACTGCTTTTTATAATCGACCGCCTCGGCGAACGATTGCCGAATGACGTCTTCCACGCCTTCGCGCGTCGCCGGGTAGCGGCGCACCACCCCGGGGATTATGGTCGTGTTCGACCGCTTGGGATTCTCGCCAAGCGCGAACTTAATGCCGGGCATGGCGCCCTCGAACACGAGTTTGTCCGCGGGCAGGCCCCAGCGGAGCTTAATGACCGTTGTCTGCCCGCCGATGGCATTCGCGCTGCCGTGAAGAACATTGGCGACGGTGACACCGCCGGCAAGGTCGCGGTAGATGTCCGGATCTTCAGGGTTGATGACGTCGCGGATGTTGGCCATCGAGGAATCCGACACACTGCCTTCGTTCACGCCGCCTTCAATCGCGATGTGCGAGTGACAATCTATGACGCCAGGAGAAACAAACATTCCCGTTGCATCAATGACGGTCGCGTCCGAGGGCGCATGGATGTTTGCGCCGACTTCGGCAATCTTGCCATCGCGAATCAGGATCGAGCCGTTCTTAATCGTCCCTTTCGTGACGGTGAGGATCGTGGCGTTCTTAATCAGCGTCACGTTGGAGGTCGCTTGCGCCCGGGAAGGCCAGGAACTGACTCCGACGGCCACGGCACAGAGCGCCACAACCGCAAACGCAAAGGCGAGTTTGTTGTTTCTGAGCTTCGTTCGCTGCCTCATTGCCGCACCCCCTCGCCGCCCGAATTCGGCCGACTTCCGGTGAAGTCCAACATGTAACCACCCACATTGATCGTGCCGGTGATCTGATTGCCCGCGACTTTGCCGCTAAAATCAACTTGCATGTCCGCCCCGTTGATTTGCATCGAAATGCTGAATTGAAAGCTTTGCCCATTGAGGCGGCCGCGCGTGAGTTGAGCCGTCCCCATATGCGAGCTAATGGTCCCGCCCAAGGTTCCATCCGGCGCCATTTGGAGAACCGCAGTCGCCGTGTCCGGGCCCTGCTCTGTCTGAAACGTAAGCGTCCACGTGCCGGACAGATCCTCGCCGCCAGGCCCGCCTCCGCCTCTTCCGCCGCGGCCGCCGCCTCCCGGGGCTTCCACCACCGGAGGTGGGATGTAGAGCTTGCCGTCAACGAAAACGTACTTGACGTTTGTCCTGTCGGCGAAGATGTCACCGTCGGTGACGACTAGATTTGCGATCTTCCCCGGCTCGATGCTGCCCAGGCGATCGGAGACGCCGAGAATCTCTGCCGCGCCGAGCGTCAATGCGCGCAAGGCCGCATCCGCCGGCAATCCGGCGGCAATAGATTTCGCGACGTTTCGCAGAGTGTCCTTTGGATTCGTCACGCCCCCCGACATGAACGCAATTTTCACGCCGGCCTTATTGAGAGCCGCCGGCGTCGAAGGCGCGCGGTCGCGGAATCGAAGCGTGCGCAACGTGTCGGTTTCTTCTCCGCCGCGTCCGCCGCCTCCGCCGCGCCCACCGGCCGCACCCCCGGCCGCGGCAGGCGCCGGCCAATTCACATTGATGAACACGGGCACATTCGCCGCCGCAATTTCATTCGGCACAGCATAGCCCTGTTGCGCGCCGCTGAGCGCCCAGCGTGCGCCCAGCGTCGGCGCGAGTCGAATCGCGCGGAGGATCTGCGTATCCGTTTCCCCCGGCCAGATTACGAGCTCTTTATTTGCCAGCACGTGGCTGATAACCACGTCGGTATGATCGTACGCAGGCCGCTCCCTGCCCTGCGGATGCGCCTCGTAGGCCTGCATTGCCTGCGTGTACCACTGAGCGTCAATAAAGACCTGACGCACGTAAGAGAGCTGCCCCATCAGCGCGCTCGGGAAACCTTGATATTCGCCGCGCCCGCCTTGCAAATTGATCGGCAGCGCTGCCGGCGTTTTCACCACGAGACTTTCCGTGCGCTCCGCTGTGCCGAGATCCACGACAGCCGCTTGGCCGGGAAAATAGCCGGTGCGGGGGATTACCAGCGCGGTCGTGAATCCGGCATTGCGCCAGCTTTCGATGCGGGCATCGTCCGAGTGCAGCATGCCCGCAGCGTTTTCCCACGGAGTCGTCGCGGGACGGTCCTCCGGCCCCATCGAAAGCGGCACATTCGCGGCAATCGCGCCGCGTCCACCGCCGCCTCCGCGCCCGCCACCGGCGACAGGCGCGGCAACTGCGCCTAGACCAACGTCGCTTCCCGCGTCAACCAGGCCGGGATAAACAGTCATTCCCGCGCCGTCAATTACGCGCGCCTCGGGCGGAACGCTGACGTTCGCGCCCACGGCCTGAATAACTCCGCGCGAAATGACAATCGTCCCATTTGGGATCGGCGGCCCGGAAACGGGCACGATGCGCGCGTTTTTGATGGCGAAGAATGGCGGCTCATCCGCACGCGCGTGATGAGCAGCTACAACCACCCACACGATTAGCGCGCACGCAGCGGCCATGAGCGCAGGAAGAATCCTGCCGACTCCTCGGACTCGCATGACAGACTCCTTCGAGATTTGGCTTGAACGGTCCAGCTTCAGGGCCCCGGTATTAGCTCATGCAGACGCGCGATGCTATCCGGCGATTTCCACTGTGTCAAGCAAAGCTTGGGTACGAATGACGCGCGCCGCCCCGCTGCTTCTAACGTGGGCAGTGGCTGCCATGGGATGAATGCGTGATTCCCCGGCAGCCGATGTACAATCGCCCCTTCAATGCGCCGGATCGTCGCGTCCTCCATTGGGAATTCGGATGGCCAACGCAGGCTTGCGCGAGTACATGTCGCCGAATAAGAAAACCAAACTTGAGGCGCCAGCCCAGCCTGCGAAGCTGGGCCCCACCCGCAAAGAGCGCATGGCCGCGGGAAAAGTCCTCCGTGAAAAAACCCCGCGCACATCTCATGCAAAATGGAAGCCTCCGGACTCGCGCGGAGACCCTGTCGCGCAACTGGAATCCGCTGACAAGGGACGCGTACGCGAACTCCTCCCCATCCGTTACGGCCGCATGAGCCAATCGCCTTTCGCGTTCCTTCGCGGCGCCGCTGCAATAATGGCGTGCGACCTTTCCGGCACGCCCATCACCGGAATTCGCGTGCAGGCCTGCGGCGATTGCCACGTCTCGAACTTCGGCGGGTTCGGCACGCCCGAGCGCGAGCTTTTCTTCGATATCAATGACTTCGACGAAACCCTGCCCGCGCCGTGGGAATGGGACGTCAAGCGGTTGGCCGCGAGCATCGTAGTCGCGCGGCGCGTTGCCGGCTCCCGGGAGAGGCAGTGCGCCGAAGCCGCGAGGATCGCTGTCGAGTCCTACCGCACACGCATGCGCGAGTTCGCCGGGATGCTCGCGCTCGACGTCTGGTATTTTCATCTTGGCGTGGATGTTCTTCTCCGCATGGCAACGGCGAGTTCCTCCAGAAAGCTTTGGCGGCGCCTTGAAGATAAGGCCCGCCGCGGCACCGCCGCGCATTTCTTGCCTCGATTCACCGAGCTTTACCGCGGCCGGCGCCGCGTAGTGGACCACCCGCCGCTTGTGTACCATTCGCGCCAAGACGCAATCATTGAACCCCATGTCCTCGAAACATTCCGCCGTTATCGGCAAACTCTTGCGGCGGAGCGCCGCGTGATTCTCGACCGCTACACCGTCGTAGACGTAGCGCGAAAAATCGTCGGCGTCGGGAGCGTCGGGACGCGCTGCTCCCTGATTCTCCTCATGGCGGACGATGACGACCCTCTATTCCTTCAGGTCAAGGAGGCGTGCGCCTCGGTATTCGAACCATATGCAGGGAAGAGCCGATTTGCCAACCATGGTGAGCGCGTGGTGACCGGACAGCGGATGTTGCAATCCGCCAGTGACCCTTTTCTGGGGTGGACTCGGCATGCCGATGGCCATGACTTCTATTTCCGCCAGCTTCGCGACATGAAAATGGCCGTGGATCCAGTGCAACTTTCAAAAGAGGACTGGGCCGAATACGCCGCCATTTGCGGTTGGGCGCTGGCGCGAGCCCATGCACGCACCGGAGACGCTGCGAAAATCGCCGGCTATCTTGGCAAGAACGAAGTGTTCGACGACGCCATCACCAAATTCGCAGCCGCTTATGCCGACCAGACCGAGCGCGATTATGCCGCGCTTCTCAAAGCGATCCGCGCGGGACGGATTCGCGCCGCCCGCGTCTGACGTCCACATTGGCGCTTTTCATTCACGCGGTTGCAGCGTACCTTTTTTGCGAGGCTTCCACCTATGACCAAGAAACGCACCGGCGAACCCTGGATGCCGGCGGATGACTACGGCCGCTCGCTTCCCGCTTTCACCGTCAACTTAATCGTCCGCGATATCCAGCGCTCGCTTCCCTTCTACACGCAAGTGCTCGGCGCAACGGTTCATTATTCGGATCCTGATTTTGTCGCGCTGCGAGCCGGCAGCGTGGAGTTCATGCTCCACGCCGACCATACCTACGATCACCATCCCTGGAATGCGGCACTACTAAGCGATGCTGCGCGCGGCCTCGGCGCTGAACTTCGGCTCTTTCATTTGGATGCCGACCAGGCTGAAGCCAAAGCCCGCGCACTTGGCGCCACAATTCTTCAGCCCGCTCAAGATAAACTTCACGGCTGGCGAGACGTGATCGTCGCCGACCCCGATGGCTACACGTGGGCCGTGGGCACTCCAACAGCGAAATAGACTGCCAATCTCTGGCGGCGAATACCGATTGACAATTTTGGTTCGAGGTATAGACTCCCCCACAGGTTCGCAGACCTCGCATTCAGGTTTGATTAATTCTAATTAGGAGAGAAAACAAATGAAGAAGCTCATAGGAGTAGTTCTATTGGTCTGCGCTTGTGTTGGGCTGGCATTGGCCCAAACACAGACGCCACCCGCCGCAACTCCGGCCAAAGCCCCGAGCGTGTCGCAAACTGTCAAGCAACTCGAACACGATTGGACGGACGCCATGAAGGCCGGCGACGCGGACAAACTCAGCCAGATCCTCGCCGACGATTGGGTCGGCATCGGTCCGGACGGCTCCAAGGAAACAAAGGCGACTTCGCTTGCGGAGATTAAATCCGGCGCATCGACACTGACGTCGTTCGAGTTTGGTCCCATGGACGTAAAGGTGGTGGGAAGCGTTGCCATCGTTCAGGGCAGCGACACTGAGAAGAGCACCACCAAGGGAAAAGACTCCAGCGGGAAATACGTGTGGATGGATGTGTTTGTGAAGCGCGGTGACAAGTGGGTGGCCGTCCGCTCGCAAGACGCAATGGTGAGGTAGGTCCCTCTCGCGAATCCCACGAACGCCGAAGAGCATCTTGATCTACTGCCGGGCGGACCCAGTCTGCCCGGCCTTTCTCTTGCAAAACCCGGTAAGCCCCACAGGATACCGCGAAGAGGAAGGTTCTAATTCCTCAGCGGCTTGCCGGTCTTGAGCGTGTGCGCGATGCGTTCCTGCGTTTTGCGCTCGCTGCAGAGGGAAACGAAGGCTTCGCGCTCAAGGTCAAGCAGGTATTGCTCGGTGACCTTTTGTGGCGCGGAGAGCGCTCCTCCGGCGAGCACGTGCGCCAGCTTCCGCGCGACGTGCGCATCATATTCGCTGACGTAGCCGCCACGCAGCATCATGTGGATCGCGAGCTTCGCTCCGGCTTCGAGTTGCTCGCCGAGCACGCGGACTTCCGTCCGCGCCGCGCCTTCGGCCGCGCCCGGCGCAAGTGGTTTCCAGCCCGCGCGCACGAGACTGAGCGCCGTCGCCTTCGCGTCAGCCACAAGCCGGTCGCGGTTGAGAGACACGAGATCGCCGGGGCGCAAGTAGCCGAGCCCGCGCGATTCTTCGGCGCTCGTTCCGACACGAGCCATGGCAATGTTCTCGAAAATCGGCTTCATGGCGTGGAAAAGGTCGAGATCTTCGCCGCCCGCGGCGTGTTCATTCGCGCGGATAACCATCTCTTTCGAGCCGCCGCCCGCGGGGATCAGCCCGACGCCGGTCTCGACGAGGCCGATATAAGCCTCGCTCGCCGAATGAATTCGCGCAGCGTGCAGGCATATTTCGCAGCCGCCGCCGATGGCGAGACCCTGCGGCGCGACAACGACCGGCCGCAGCGCGTATTTAAGCGCCATCGTCGCGCCCTGGAATTGGCGTACGGCAAGATCAATCTCGTCCCACTCTTCTTCTTGCGCGGCGATGAGGAGCAGCATGAGGTTCGCGCCGGCGGAGAAGTTCGCGGCCTGGTTTGCGACGACCATCGCATCGAAGTCGGATTGCAGGCGATTCACGCCCGCATAGAGCATCGCATTGATGTCGCCGCCGAGGGCGTTCATCTTGGTGTGGAACTCGCAGCAGATGACGCCGTCGCCAAGGTCAATGAGTGTCGCGCCGGAATTCTGCTCGATTACCTTGCCCGCTTCCTTCAGCGAGGAAAGGAGAATCAGACCCGGCGGCTCCGCGGCGGGCTTGTAGTTGCCGGCCGCGAGATCGAAGCACGACATTTTGCCGCGCTCGCTGCGATAGAACGATTTGTTGCCGGAGGCGAGCACCTTCGTTACGATCGGCGGAAGCGCTTCGCCTTCCTGCGCAAGCTTTTTTGCGACTGCTTCAACGCCAAGCGTGTCCCAGACCTCGAACGGCCCTAATTCCTGCGCGAAGCCCCAGCGCATCGCGCGGTCGATGTCCACGATGTTGTCGGCGATCTCGGGCACGCGCCGCGCGGCGTAGAGGCAGGCGCGCGAGAGCAGACCCCAGAGGAATTCCTGGGCTTTGTCGCCGCTCTGCCCGGCGAGCATGGGACCGAGGATGGCGCGCAGCCGCTCGCGCGTGTCGTCAATCGTGCGGCCCATCTCGATGCTTGGGAAGCGCGCCTTCTGGCGAGGGCGGTAGTCCATCGCGCTGGGATCGAGCGTGAGAATTTCGCTTTCGCCGTCTTTCTTCACGCGCTGATAAAAGCCGCGGCCGGACTTTTCGCCGAGCCAGCCGCGCTTGAGCATCTCTTCGATGAGCGGCGGGATGCGATAGGTCTCGCGCGATTCGTCGTTCGGCGCATTGTCGTAAATGTTGCGGACGACGTGGACGAGCACGTCAAGGCCGACGATGTCCGTCGTACGAAACGTCGCGGACTTCGGCCAGCCGAGCGCGGGGCCGGTGCAGGCGTCCACCTCCTCGATGGTCATGCCCAGCTCGGCCATCAATCGTAGGGAATTCATCACGGAAAATGTGCCGATGCGGTTGGCGATGAAGTTCGGGGTGTCCTTGGCGATGACGACGCCCTTGCCGAGCGCCACATCGCAGAAGCTGGAGAGAGTCTCGATGACTTCGGGCAAGGTATCCGCGCCGGGGATGATTTCGACGAGCTTCATGTACCGAGGCGGATTGAAAAAATGCGTGCCGGCCCAGTAGCGGCGGAAATCCTCGCCGCGGCCTTCTGCGATGCGGTTCACGGGCAGCCCGGAGGTATTTGTAGTGATGAGCGTGCCGGGCTTGCGGTGTCTTTCGACTTTTTCGAGCAGTCCGCGCTTGATGTCCAGATTCTCGGCGACGACTTCGACGATCCAATTGGCTTGGGCACACCAATCGAGGTTGTCCTCGAAGTTGCCGATCTGGATTCGCTTCGCGGTTTCGGCGGTGAAGAAGGCCGCGGGACGCGATTTCAGCGCGGCGTCAATGCCCGCGCGCGCAAATCGGTTGCGCACTTCCGGGCTTTCGATGGCTAGCCCGCGAGCCTTCTCGGCGGCGTTCAATTCCGGCGGCACGATGTCCAGCAGGAAAACGGGCACGCCGGCATTCGCCAAGTGCGCGGCGATGCGGGCGCCCATCGTGCCCGCGCCAAGGACTGCGACTCTTTGAATGCGATGTTTCATTCCGGGGCCTTTCCGTCAACTTACGAAGGGGCCAAGTCAGGCGCAAAGCAGGTTACAGAAGCGACAAGGCGGGGTCAACCGAAGCCCCAGGCATCCCGCAAGCCGGTTACGCTTTCCAATATGGTAAGGAGAAGAAAGGCTATGGGCGCCGTGATGGATTGGCTCACCGGAGGCGTGGGGCGCCTGCGGGATTTCGCCTACCACGAAAGTAAGCGGAAGTTGGCCATGCCGCGCGTGGGGCTCGCGCTCTCGGGCGGGTTTGCGCGGGGAATCGCGCACATTGGGGTCCTGCGCGTGCTCGAAGAGCACCACGTCCCGATTGACGTGATCGCGGGGACGAGCGTCGGCGCGCTGATCGGCGCGGCGTATGCGTCCGGTACGACGCTCGATGAAATGGAAGCACAGGCGAAGATCACGCGTTTCACGGATTTCGGGCGGTGGACGCTTTCAAGATTGGGACTTGCCACGAACCAAAAACTCGAAGAATTCCTTGCACGAAACACGACGGCGAAACGATTTGAAGATTTGAGCATCCCGATGGTGATTGCCGCGACGGATCTCGGCGCGGGAAATACGGTTTATTTCACGAAGGGCGATTTGGGCACTGCCATCCGCGCTACGTGCGCGTATCCGGGACTCTTCGTGCCGATTCACCTGAACGGCCGAATCCTGGTGGACGGATTCCTGACCGAGCCCGTGCCGGTGGAAGGCGCGCGTCACGCCGGGGCTGATATCGTCATCGGCGTGAATCTTTCGAGCCGCGTGGTGGAGGCTACGCCCAAAAGCATGTTTGAAGTAATCGGCAGGGCGTTCTCGATCGTGCAGCAGTCCGCGGACGTTACGTGGCGGCGCTACGCAGATGTTGTAATCGAACCGCAGGTCATGCAGGTGCTGTGGGATGAGTTTAGCCGCACGCCGGAATTGATTGCCGCGGGCGAATCGGCGGCGCGTTTGGCGCTGCCCGCGATTCGCGCGGCAATCTCTTCCTTCCATCGCGCGGAAGCAACGGTTTCCTCGACTGCCAATTAGCGGCTGGCGGGCGGAACAATCCCATTCATGCGAAGGTATTCGACCATCTGTCCGTAATGGTCGGTCGCGTGCCAGACGGCGACCATCACCAAACCAATTTTCGTGTTTGGCGCGGCGTAGCGGCCTTCGACGTGGTCGAGCATGTTCTGCGGCGTAAGCTTCGCGATTACTGTGTTCGAGTAGTCGTACGAGTCGCGCAGATACTTCATCAGCTCGGCCTTCGTCTTCATCGTGTTCGGATCCGGGCCGCCCTTTTCGCAATCGGGAGGCGGCGCAACGCCCCCGATCTCATTGAAAAAGGCAAAATTGGCGCAGGCGAGGTGCTTGACTTGTTCCGCGAATGTGCGGACTCCGTTGAATGTTCCGTTCGTGGGGGCAAAATTGTACTTCTCGGCGGGCATGGCGTCCGCCAGCTCGATGACCTCCTTTTGCATGAAATTCCAGTTGTCCATGATGGCGGTGGGCAGGGTTGTAAGCTTTACCGGCGCGGGCCGTTGCTGCGGGCCAGCCGGGGCGGCGGCGATAGAAAGAAATATGGCCGCGGCAAGAACGTAAAATCTCTTGTTCATTTTCCCTCCAAGATTCTCAAGGATCGTTTCTCATACGATTCAGTAGACTCACCAAGAGCGTCAAATTGTGCGGATTTCCACACGGACGGATTTTCCGTTGCCTTTGCCGCGCTGCTTGAGCCAGGCCTCTAGCGCTGACGCGAAATGCTTTGGATCCACGCGGAAGCTCGCTTCGAGGCGGCCTTCGCCAGTGGGGAGCGTATCGTCAAACGCGGCGTCGTTTGTGAAGTTCCTCATGCAGAATGCGTCAAGCCATTCGAGCGGGCAGGGCTTTCGGTCTCCGCCAATGAGAACCTCAACGGCCAGTTTCTGTGCATACACGCTGCGATTATACATGCGCTGGCGATGTGATTCTCACACCAGCGAGTGACAGCCGTCACAGACTCAAGTACCAGGCTGAGGCACGATGATTGCCTGCGGCTTGCTATGCCGCGCGTGGTGATTTAGACTTTTTTCGTCAGGCTGCGCGCATGGCGGAATGCATGTGTCGCAGCCGGGCTTCCCTCGCCCGGTAAGTCCCATGCAGCCCGGCGATGTTTGCAGCATTTGGCCCAGGAGGCTTGGTGTCCACACCGCTGGAACAGTGGGTTGAACAGGCCGCGCGGATGACGCGCCCGGAGCGCATCGTCTGGTGCGACGGTTCAGAGGGCCAGCAGCAGCAATTCTTCGACGCGATGTTGCGCGAAGGCCGCACCGTCGCTCTGAATCCGAAGACCTACCCGAATTGTTATCTCCACCGAAGCGACCCGAGCGACGTCGCCCGCACCGAAAAAGTTACGTTTATCTGCACATCCAAACAAGAGGATGCCGGGCCGACGAACAACTGGATGGCGCCCGCGGAGGCGAAAGAGAAAATCGGCAAGCTCTTCGAGGGCGTGATGGCGGGGCGCACGATGTACGTGGTCCCCTACATCATGGGCCCGGCGGATTCTCCGATCAGCCGGATCGGCGTAGAAGTGACGGACAGCGCCTACGTCGCGGCGAACATGAGGATCATGACGCGCATGGGCCGCGTCGCGCAGGAGAAGCTGGGCCGCTCGGATGACTTCGTGCCCGGGCTGCACTCGCTCGGCGACCTGAACCCGGAGCGCCGCTTCATCGCGCACTTTCCCGAAGAAAGACTGATCTGGAGCGTGGGCTCCGGCTATGGCGGCAACGCGCTGCTTGGGAAAAAGTGCTTCGCGCTGCGGATCGCGAGTTATCTTGCGCGGGTGCAAGGCTGGATGGCCGAGCACATGCTTATTTTGGGTCTCGAAGATCCCACGGGCAAGGTGACGTACATGGGCGCGGCGTTCCCGAGCGCCTGTGGGAAGACGAACCTCGCGATGATGGTCTCGGCGCTTGAAAATTTGGGCTACTGCGTTTGGACCGTGGGCGACGACATCGCCTGGATGCAAATCGGCGCGGATGGCTACCTGCACGCGATCAATCCCGAGGCGGGATTCTTCGGCGTCGCGCCGGGGACGAGCACCAAGACCAATCCGAACGTAATGAAGGCAGTGCACAGCAATTCCATATTTACCAACGTCGGGATGACGCCCTCGCGCGAGCCCTGGTGGGAAGGAATCGATATCACTCCCGCGGCGGGCCTGCTGGATTGGCAGGGGCGTCCGTGGGATCCATCTCTTGGGCCGGCCGCGCATCCGAATTCGCGATACACCGTGCCGGCACAGCAATCGTCAAGCATATCGCCGCACTGGGAGGACCCTGCGGGTGTGCCGATTTCAGCGTTTCTTTTCGGAGGCAGGCGCGCGCGGCTCGCACCGCTTGTTTACGAGGCGTTCGACTGGCCGCACGGAGTCTTCGTGGGCGCGACGATGGCATCCGAGACAACGGCGGCGGCGACGGGCAAGGTCGGCGTGACGCGGCGCGACCCGATGGCGATGCTTCCCTTCTGCGGCTATCACATGGGCGATTATTTCGGACACTGGCTGGACATGGGCAAGCGCATTCCTCATCCGCCGAAGGTGTTTCACGTGAACTGGTTCCGCAAGGGCGCGGACGGCAAGTTCCTGTGGCCGGGGTTCGGTGAAAACGCCCGCGTGCTGAAGTGGATCCTCGAGCGCGTCGAGGGCCGCACCGAGGCTCAGGAGACACCGATTGGATTTGTGCCCACGCCGTCGTCGCTTACTCTCGACGGACTTTCCATTTCGCACCAGGCAATCGCCGAGCTTCTCGAGGTGAACTCCTCCGACTGGGGCGCAGAGCAGGACGAAGTTGGCGCGTTTCTTGCGAAGTTCGGCGACCGCTTGCCCGCGGAGTTGCGCGAAGAGAAGTCCCATCTTGCGAAACGGCTCGGCGCCGTAAGCACGGCTTCTCGATAGACCAAGACTCCTACATTCCTTTTACATCTTTAAAGATCAGAGGATCTCGGCGATCGAGGCGTCGATGGAGACGTGCGTGTAAGGGAAGGCGTTGATGGAATAGGACGCGGACGCCGCGGCGCGGGTGGAAGAACCGGCTGCGCCGGCGCCAACGCCCGCCGCGTTTGCGGCATTTGTGAAATGGAAGAATCGGCTGATGTGATAGTCCTCGTCGAATACGCTGAAGACGCGTTCGGTGTCCTCACGCGAAAGGCCGAAACGAGAGAGTTCAACGGGTTTGCCGAAATCCCCCGCCAGCGACTTATATTTTTCGACGATTTCGCGAAGGTGCATTGAATTTCGCCAGACCGCACAATTCCTGCGGCGTATTCTCCGGTAGCGCTATCTTGACGCAAAACGGGTGCGCCGCGCCAATGGTTTCGGCGGCGGCGGCTGCGTACCGGCGGAATTGGTTACCCTTGTGGGAAACCATTCGGAGGTATACAAGCATCCATAGGCGCAAGAGAGTTGCCCAGGAGTCTTTTTGAGACAGTATGCGAAGTAAATGGATCCGCAGGTTAGCTTTTGCTGGACTTGTTGTTGCAGCTCCGCTGCTGGCGCAAAGCATTTCCGAAGATGAAATCCGCTGGGGCAGCAGGCCCTATGTTCCGCGGCCTCCCAATGCCATCCGCGTGCAAACCAATTTAGTGCAGGTTCCGGTGATTGTGCGGGATACCAATGGGAAGGCCGTGGGCGGTCTGAAGAAATCCGATTTTGAGCTTTATGACAACAGCCACCAGGTCGAGATTTCTTCATTTTCTGTGGAGAATGCGCCGACGCTTCCATTGCAAAATGTGCCGACCCCGCACACATTGACCGTCGGTCAGCCGCCCACGCCTCCTTTAGTCGCACCGACGCCCACCCCGAGGTATATCGCTCTGTTTTTTGACGACACATCCATGCGCGTGTTTGACGTGGTGATGGCCCGCAAGGCAGCTGAGAGCTTTGTTAAGACAAGCCTCAAGCCGGGCGACAAGATTGGGATTTTTACGACGAGCACGACGGTCTCATTGAATTTCACCGATAACGTGCCGAAACTTCTCGAGACGCTTGGGCAACTTCGGACGCACCGAAGAAAGGCCGACAGCGGAAGTATGTGCCCGATGAACCCGTATCAGGCATATCTCATCACGCAGTTCTACCTTGTCCATTCAGATGCGCTGGATCTCGCTTTGAACACACCAGGCTGCGGTGATGTCCACGACATCCTTACTTTGGCGCAAAACATGATGGGTCTATCTGAGCAATTCGCACGGGACACGCTCGGCATCATCAGCGATGTGATCCGGTATCTCGGCAGGATGCCGGGCCACCGAATGCTCGTGCTCGCATCCTCGGGTTTCCTCACGCAGACCCTCGCGGATAAACAGGACAAGGTGATCAACGAAGCGGTAAAAGCTAACGTAATCATCAACTCGCTCGATGCAAAGGGACTCGTCGCTGAGGTTCCTAATGTCGACGAAGACGGACGACCCCTTGGGCTAAGGGATAAGTGGGTTGCCTTACATGACCACTTAGCGAGTCAAAACCGAGAATATCAGAACGACCCGCTCGCATTGTTGGCGGAAGGCACTGGTGGGCGCTTCTATCACAACCGGAACGATCTGGATGTTGGGCTGCGAGAAATGGCCGCCGCACCGGATGTCTCTTACGTGCTTACGTTCTCGCCCGTGGACCTCAAGGTCAATGGGGCGATGCATACGTTGAAAGTGAAGCTCCCCAATTCGCACGGCATGACCATCCAGGCGCGGCGTGGATATTTGGCTCCAAGTCCGCGCCCAACAGACTCGGAAAAGAAGCAGCGCAAATTCGATAGGGCCATCCTTGCCGCGGACAATCCCGCGGCGCTTCCCGCGCAAGTGACGACCGCGCCAGGAATCTCAGGCACCGGTAAACCCATCTTGAAAATCATGATTCATGTGGATGTAAGCAAGTTGCCATTTCAAACGCAGGGCGATCGCAAAGTCGAGAGGCTAATCTTTGTGACGGCGCTGTTCGACTCGCAGAACCATTTCTTGACCGGCGTCCAGGGAGTGATGGATTTGAGACTAAAGAGCGAAACGATGGCGACGATTTCCAGCGCGGGTCTGGACGCGAAACTCTCCTTGCAGGCTCCTCCCGGCAATTACAGGCTGCGGCAAGTCGTCGAGGAAGTCGCCGACGGGCGCATTGCGGCAATTAGCCGCCCGGTCGAGATTCACTGAGAATTTCGCGCCAGTGCTATGATGTCCTGCCTTG
>Ga0187818_10000333_pt1 | contig 16313 bp, 12 predicted proteins | sample NC_wetland_sal_i_14_FD_130581 | JGI IMG/M metagenome (GOLD analysis project Ga0187818, IMG submission 130581) | Wetland sediment microbial communities from Neuse River Estuary, North Carolina, USA - SO4_3 | ecosystem: Environmental > Aquatic > Freshwater > Wetlands > Sediment | place: USA... | reverse complement strand
GCGCGTTCAAGCACCAGGACGCGCCGGCCCCGCTTGCCGGCTTCCATGGCGCACATCAGGCCGGCAGCGCCGGCTCCGAGGATGATGACGTCGTATTTCTGATTCACGCAGAAATGAGCTTAGACCACATTCACGATTGATGTACCCTGTTCCAGGATCGAGTAGGCCCGGACGCCCTACTCCGACTATCGTGTGGAAGCGGGGCTACGCCCCGCTTGGACGGGGCAAAGCCCCGTCCCCACACGCTATGGAATCGGATCGCCCCACTTCCCGGCAAATACCGTGCGCTGCATGGCGAAGCGTCCGGCGAAACGCTTGTCTTCGCCTTTGCGATGGCCGATGGCAAGTAGTGCGACGACCCGAACGTGGGCGGGAATGCCAAGCGTCGCTTTGACCTGGTCTTCGTAAAAGCCTTCCATGGGCGCGGTATCGTAGCCGAGCACTTCGGCCATCCACATCATGGTGGTGAAGGCGATCATGGTTTGACGGTTGGCCCACACCGCGAAATCCGGCGCTAATCCGCCGGCGGTGCCGGGAGTGGAGCCGAAGAAGCTGGCGATGTTCTTGCGCATGCTGGCGTAGCGGGCCTCATCGCCGTAGCCGTGTTGCTGGGCAAGACGGATGATTTCGTCGAGATCGCCGTTGCGCCAGCCCTCCAGATCGGCGCAGGCCACGATGACCACCGGGGCCTCTTCCACCTTGAGTTGCTTCATGGCTGCCTGACGTAATCGCGCGCGCTGCTCAACCTCGCGCACCACCACGAATCGCCAGGGCTGAAGATTGTAGGCACTGGGAGCGGAGAGCCCCGCCTCTAGAATTTTCTTGAGGTCATTCTCCGGCACCGGATCGGGCAAAAAACTGGGCGTGGCTCGACGATCCTTGATGGCTTGGGAAAGCGTCTTCTCGGGGTTGGAGCCGGATGCTTGCGTCATGTTCTCGTTTCGAACCTCGTCTCTCTGTCCTCCGGCCGCCCTCAGTCCGCAGCCGCTTGCCCTTTGAATTTTTCGCGCAGGCCTTTTCTTTCTAATCGTGGAATGACCTCATCGCGAAAATAAGGAAACTCTTTTACATAGTCCACAAAACTCAGAGTCGTCCCGGCAAAGCCGGATGCGGGAATCTTTTCCATCTCTTTCACGATGGTGTCGGGATCCCCGACCAGCGGATAGGTGCCGTGTCCGGCGGCGAAACGGTCGCGCAGCATTTGCAGCGCCTCCGCCGGGAAGGATTGCGCGTGCATGCCCTGAAGCCGCATCAGGTTGTCGACCGCGCCCCAGTCGGCATTGTCATGAGCATAATAATGGTAGTAATCGTCGGCTTCCTTTTTGGTTGGGCGGCAAACCACGTGGCACAAGGTGAAGACGCCGGTATTCCGCCCCAACTTGGCGGAGTTTGCCTTGATCGCGTCCACTTCATGTTTGGATTTCTCGAGATCGACGGAGATGGCGAACAGAAAGTCGGCGTTGCGCGCCGCAAATTCGCGGCCCTCGCCCGATCCGGCCGCGTTCATGATGGGCGGAATGCCGTCATAGGGACGGGGGAATCCGTACACGCCCTTCAGGTGGTAGAACTTCCCGTTCCAATCGGACGGACCATTGTGGCTCCAAATCGCTTTGACCACGTCGAACCACTCTTGCGCGAGCGCGTAGCGGTCGGCGTGCTTCTCCGGCAGATCAATGCCGAAGGCATCGTACTCGGGCTTGTTCCATCCGGCAACGATGTTGAGACCGAGGCGCCCGTGGCCGAGTTGGTCGGCGGTGGCGAGTTGCTTGGCGGCGACCACGGGATGGATAAACGCCGTGTGGACAGTGGAGAAGACGTTGATCCGTTTCGTGTTCGCCAGCAGGCCCGTCGCCCACGTGAGCGTTTCCAGCACGCTGCCGTGGAAGTCGGTCTCACCGCCGTAACCGATCCAACGCGCGATCGGCAGCAGGAATTCGATGCCGGCTTCGTCGGCAAGCTGCGCCAGGCGGATGTTGTTGTCCCAGGAATTGACCCAGCGCTCGGGAACTTTCGTGACCGACATGCCGCCCGAGCAGTTCGGAGAGAAGAAGCCCAATTTCAATTGGTTGTTGTTCAGGATGGGAGACTGTTTTCGGCCCATGAAACCTCAAGCGACTCGGTTGCTGGATTTTACCCAATGGATAACCTGCGCATTATGCCTGAAAATTCGAATTGTTCAAGTATCGTGGACGATGAAGCGGTGGTGGGATAAACATTTCGGCGGGCTTTGAAACCTCGCTGGATTCCACGGCTTAGGAAGCTTTGGTAGCGCTACCGGGAATCGAACCCGGGTTTGAAGATTGAGAATCTTCCGTCCTAACCCCTAGACGATAGCGCCCCTCAGGTGGATTGCGACGAAATCCGATTATAACAAAACTGGTTCTAACCAATGGGTGCCCCAGGTCTCGCGGTTTTCGAGACCTGGGAGCGGTTGTGGCCGCTTTCGCTCGCGAAATTTTCTCCGCAAAGCGCTGTAAAACTGTGCAGCGCGGACGCCCCCGTCCGCGGCCGTTGCATTTCCGGCTCATGATTCGCCCCGAACCCCCTTGACAATGGCAGGCCGAGAGGAGATACTTATATAGGCGAATAAAAAGCGAAAATCGCAGGCCTCGCCCGGGCTGATCCCGCCCTCTGCGTTCCCTGACAATTGCGAGAAAAGTATGTCTGCCTCTCCGTTTTTTTCATCGGCGGCCACGGGCCGCCATTTCATTTTTTCTCCGCGGCCTTCCCCGCGCTCGACCGCGAAGAAGGCCTCAAAGGAGATGACCGCAAAGGAGATGACCACAAAAAAGACCGCGGAGATTTTGGCCCACGTGGGCGCCATCCCCAAACTGGCCGCGGTCGTTCCCGCTTCGCGCCTCGATGTGCGCCCGGCGCCGGAAATGGTTTCGAGCGGCATTCCGCAACTGGACTTGCTGACCGGCGGTCTCGCTCGCGGTTGCCTCACGGAAATCTGCGGCACGGCCTCATCGGGAAGAACCAGCGTGTTACTTTTCGCGCTGGCCCGCGCCACCCAGCGCGGAGAAGTTTGCGCGCTGGTGGATTCGAGCGATGCGTTCGATCCGGCGTCAGCCGCGGCTGCGGGCATGGAGATGAGCCGTTTGCTGTGGGTGCGATGCGGTGCACAATATCCATCGCGTACACATCCTTCGGCTGCGCTCACAGGCTGCGGAAAAACGGGTGATTCGTATCAGGGTATGCCTTCAGGCATACCACAAGTCGCCGAAAAGGGATTCGGCTTTAGCCGCTGCGATTCTACATCTCTTCCCCAAACAGCATTTTTTCGCAACCCGCTCCGCGCAGGCTCCCGCGCCGCGGAATGTTCGGGGTGGAACAATCGGTGGAAAAATCCGGAAGGCCAGCGCTGGGAATCGCAGTTGGGACAAATGCTGAAAGTCACCGATCTGCTGCTGCAAAGCAATGGTTTCGGAATGATCGCTCTCGACCTCGGCGATGTTCCGGTACCGAGCGCGCGGCGAATTCCTTTGGCATCGTGGTTCCGCTTCCGCCGCGCGATTGAGCACACGCCCACGGCGCTGCTGGTTTTGGAACAGCAGCCAATAGCAGGGGGTTGCTCGTCGGTGCTGCTGAAGGTGTCAGGTGCCAGGTCTCAGGTCTCAGGAAAAAGGCTGTCAGCTGTCAGCTCTCAGCTATCGGGAAATCGGCCGGCGCATTCGGAACTGTTGGATCAATTCGAGATCACCGCCGAGTTGTTGCGCTCGCGGTTGGAACGCAAGCCGGTGCAATCGGCAGCGAGTTTCAGCAGCCGAGCGACATGGGCGGGATGAAAACCCACCCTTGCGCAAAAAACACACGATGAGCACCCATGGATTTCTGAAACAAGTTCGCTGATTACAAAGAACTGCCAACTGAGAACTGAGAGCTGGTCCCCCATGTTTGCCTGCGTCTTCATCCCCGATTTTTCTGTGCAAGCGATCATTCGCTTTGAGCCAGAGTTGCGCGCCCGCCCGGTCGCGGTGCTAACGGGACGGCCTCCGCTGGAGAAGGTGGTAGTGCTCAACGAAAGAGCGCGGCAAGCGGGCGTGGAGGTAGGCGCGACTAAGTCGCAACTGGAAGCTTGGGAAGACCTGGAGCTGCGTGCGCGCTCGGAATCGCAGGAGACATCCGCACACGCGGCGCTGCTCGATTGTGCGCAATCGTTCTCTCCGGAAGTGGAAGACACGTCGCCCGGCACCGTGCTCCTGAATCTTGCCGGGCTCGAGCCGTTGCTGGGTCCGCTGCCGCAGATTGTCCGCGATTTGGCGCGGCGGGTCTCGCAGATGGGACTGGAAGCGAACATTGCCGTGGCCGCGAATCCGGATGCTGCCTTGCTCGCGGCCCGCGGTTTTCCCGGCGTGACCTTGATTCCCGAGGGGCGCGAAGCGGAGCGGCTGGGAGATCTGCCGGTGGATGTGTTACTGGAAAGTTTTTCTTCCGATCTTTCTTCCGATGCCGAGGAGGCCGCGCGCTGGGCGGAAACGTTCGATCGCTGGGCGGAAACGTTCGATCGCTGGGGTATCCGCAAGCTGCGGGCGCTGGCGGCCCTTCCCGAAGTTCCGGTCAGCGAGCGCATGGGACAGCGGGGAATCCGTCTGCAACAGCTGGCGCGGGGCGCGGCGTCGCGCAACTTGCGTGTATTGGAACCGCGGCTGATTTTTGCCGAGAGTGTGGAACTGGAATATCCCATTGTGCTGCTGGAGCCGCTGGCGTTTTTGCTGAACCGCATGTTGGAGCAAGTGTGCGCGCGATTGAGAGCGCGGGCGCTGGCGGTGCAGGAGTTGCGTCTGAATCTGGAACTCGCAGTTACGCAGCCGAACGGTTGCGCATCGTTTACCCGCACTTTCACTCGCACCCGAAAGTTCACGCGCACGCTGCGGCTGCCGACGCCCATGCTGGACGCGAAAGTGTTTCTGAAATTGTTGCAGCTTGATTTGCAGGCGCATCCGCCGGGAGCGCCAATCCTGAAGATTCATTTGTCGGCGGATCCGGCACGCCCACGAGCTCTGCAGAGTGGATTATTTCAGCCGGTTTTTCCCGAACCCGAAAAGCTGGAACTTACGCTGGCACGCATCGCAGGCATTGTTGGCGAGGGAAGAGTGGGGTCGGTGGAATTACTGGATACGCATCGCGAAGGCGCGTTTGCGGTGCGGCACTTTGCGCCTGTAGCACCTGCAGAGCCCGCGCCCACAGAGCCCAAAACGAAGCAGTCTGGAAATCGAAAGAAAGATATGTCCATGCCAGAAAATGACAGTGCCTGCCCGGTCGAGGAAAATGCAGAGGACAAACTCGAGGAAAGCGCGAAAGAAAAAATGAGCGCGGTGATCGCCCTGCGCCTCTTTCGTCCGCCGCTTGTCGCGAGCGTCACTTTGCGCGAAGCCAAGCCGGTGCGGCTGCGATGCCTCGAGCGCGAGGACATTGCCGGCGAAATCGTCTGGACCGCCGGCCCCTGGCGTTCTTCCGGCGACTGGTCGGAACAGGAAGGCTGGTTGCGCGAGGAGTGGGACATCGCCGTGTCCGCCGAAACTGGACCCGTGTTGTATCGCTTAGTGCAAGACAAGCTAAGTGGAAACTGGTTTGTAGAAGGAACGTACGACTAAGAGCCCGTGGTGAAAGTCGAGTCCGGAGCGGTGCGTGAGCAACACCTTTCATGACTTTGTCATTCCGAGCGAAGCGAGGGATCTGCATTTTGCGGCGAACTGCAGATCCCTCGCTTCGCTCGGGATGACAAAGTTTTTCGGGATTAGCAAAGTCTTCGCCACGGGTTGCTAATACAACTAATGTACATTGAACTCCATTCCCGCTCCGCGTTCAGCTTCCTCGAAGGGGCTTCGATTCCCGAGGAACTGATCGCGGTGTGTGCGAACCTGGGAATGCCAGCGATGGCATTGCTCGATCGAGATGGAGTGTACGGCTCGCCGCGCTTCCATCTCGCCGCAAAAAAGGCGGGGATCAAGGCGCATATTGGCGCGGAAATAACGTGTACTGCGTTTTCACCGCGGAGACACCCTTCGGTTGCGCTCAGGGCAGGCTCCGACACGGAGGACTGCAGGGAAACTTCTGAAGAAAGTAACTCCTCTGTGACTCCGTGTCTCCGTGGTGGATTTCGCCTTCCGCTGCTGGCGGCTTCGCGCGCTGGATATCAAAATCTCTGCCGCCTGATCACGAAAATGAAACTGCGCGTTGGACGTAAAGAAGGAGCCTTCGCGTCGAGTTCGGATTTTATTGAACATGCCGATGGTTTGATTTGCCTGACCGGTGGAGAGGAAGGACCGTTGGCTGCGGCGCTCACGCAAGGTGGATCGCAAGCGGCGTTCGAAGCGGTGAAGCGGCTGACGGAGATCTTTGGCCGGTCTAATGTTGGCCAGTCCAATGTCTACGTCGAATTGCAACGGCATTTTCATCGCGAGGAAGAATATCGAAACCGGGTTGCGATCGAGATCGCGGAAGCTTTGCAACTGCCGCTACTCACAACCAATGGCGTGAACTATTCGACGCCCCGGGAGCGCGAGTTGGCGGATGCGTTCACCGCGCTTCAGCATCATCGCACGCTGGCCACTGCCGGACGTCTGCTGGCGCGCAATGCGGAGCGCTATCTCAAGTCTCCCGCGGCCATGCGAGCGCTCTTTGCGGATGTTCCGAACGCCATCGCGAATACGGTTGAACTTTCTTCACGGCTTGAGTTCACGCTGAACGATCTTGGATACGAGTTTCCGCGTTATCCCGTGCCGGAAGGAGAAACTATGATGTCGTTTCTGCGGGAGCGCACGCGGGAAGGAATGCTGAGCCGGTATGGCCGGGCGGATGCGGAGTTGAAGAAGCGCGCGCGCCGGCAGATCGAGCGCGAGTTGAGCGTGATCGAAAAGCTGAATCTTGCCGGGTATTTTTTGATTGTTTGGGATCTCGTGCGCTTCTGCCGCGAGCAGAAAATTCTGGCGCAGGGACGCGGATCGGCTGCCAACAGCGCGGTTTGTTACTCGCTCGGCATCACGGCGGTGGACCCGATCGGCATGGAATTATTGTTTGAACGATTTCTTTCCGAGGAGCGCGGCGAGTGGCCCGACATCGATCTCGATTTGCCCAGCGGCGACGAGCGCGAACGCGTGATCCAGTATGTCTATCGACGTTATGGACAGCGTGGAGCGGCCATGACCGCCAACGTGATCACGTATCGCAATCGCATGGCCGCGCGCGAAATGGGCAAAACGCTGGGGTTCGATCCGGAGACGCTGAAGCGAATTTCGGCGGCGGTGGCCACCTGGGAATTCCAAGACGAGAACGATGCGCTCGATCGCCGTCTGCGCGATGCCGGACTCGATCTCACGCATCCGCGGATTCGCAAGTATTTCGAGCTGTGTCTGGCCGCGCAGGATCTGCCGCGGCATTTAGGGCAGCACTCGGGCGGCATGGTCATCTGTGAGGGCCGTCTGGATTCCGTCGTGCCGCTGGAGCCCGCTTCCATGCCGGGCCGCGTGGTGGTGCAGTGGGATAAAGAAGACTGCGCCGACATGGGCATCATCAAAGTCGATTTACTTGGCTTGGGCATGATGGCGGTGCTGAAGGATTCTCTCGAACTGATCAATGTTCATTATAAGAACGTTCATTACAAGCATGATCACTACAGAGAAGAAGTGGATCTGGCGCACCTTCCGCCGGACGATCCCGTCGTATATTCCACGCTGCAAAAAGCCGACACGGTGGGGATGTTCCAGGTGGAGAGCCGGGCGCAAATGGCGTGCCTGCCGCGCCTGAAGCCGCAGCGATTTTACGACATCGTCGTGCAAGTGGCGATCATACGGCCGGGACCGATCGTGGGGAATATGGTGAATCCATTTCTTAAGCGGCGGCAGGGCCGAGAGGCGGTCACATATCCGCATCCGTCGCTTGAAGCGGTGCTGGGCCGCACGCTGGGCGTGCCGCTGTTTCAGGAGCAGTTGCTGCGCATGGCCATGATCACCGCCAACTTTACGGGCGGCGAAGCGGAAGAGTTGCGCCGCGCCATGGGCTTCAAACGTTCTGAGGCGAGAATGAAACCGATTGAAGAAAAGCTGCGCGCCGGCATGACGCGCAACGGAATCCTCGGTGAAACGCAGGAGCAGATCATCCAGTCGATTACTTCGTTTGCTCTTTATGGATTTCCGGAATCTCATGCCGCCAGCTTTGCCCTGATTGCCTATGCCAGCGCCTATTTGAAATGCCATTACCTGGCGGCATTCACGGCGGCGCTTCTGAATAATCAACCGATGGGTTTTTACCATCCGGCGACGATTGTGAAAGACGCGCAGCGGCACGGATTGAAAGTGTTGCCGATGGATGTGACGCGGTCGGATTGGAAGTGTACGTTAGAGCCGTCAGCTGTCAGCTCTCAGCTCTCAGTGCGTCTGGGATTGAATTACGCGCGCGGGTTGCGCGAGCCGACGGGGCAGGCTTTGGTTCGGGAGCGCAGCCTGGCGCCGTTTGCATCGGTTCAGGATCTGGCTCGCCGCGTGCCCGAGTTGCGGAAGGATGAGTTGACGACGCTGGCGGAGATCGGAGCGTTGAATGCAGTTGCCAGTAGCCAGTTGCCAGTAGCCAGTGAAAATCGGACCAGCAAAATACATCGCCGCGATGCGCTGTGGCAGGTGGAGCGGGCGGTGCGCTGGTCGGGGCCGTTACTGGATGAGCTGCCGGAAATTGATGGGGAATCTCCGCTTGCGGCCATGACGGATGAAGAGCGGCTGGTGGCGGATTTTCGCGCCACTGGGCTGACGGTCGGCCCTCATCCCATGCAGTACCGCCGGGCAGAGATGAAGCGGATGGGGATTTATCGCGCTTCCGATCTGGCGCGCATTCCGAATGGGCGCCGATTGCGAATCGGCGGATGCGTGATTGCCAGGCAGCGCCCGGGGACGGCCAAGGGAATGATGTTCATGAGCCTGGAAGATGAAACGGGGATCGCCAATGCCATCTTCACTCCCGATCTGCTGCAGAAGAATCGCGTATTGCTAATTTCCGAGCGCTTCCTGATGATCGAGGGAATTCTGCAGAATCAGGACAACGTAATCCACATCCGCGCGGAAAAAGTTTCGCCGCTTCGCGTCACGCGGGCAGAGACGGCGTCGCACGATTTTCATTGACGCGGGTTGCCAGACCTTACCGGTATCGTGCCCCGCAAGTTCGTGGCATAAATCCACACTGTCATCCTGAGCGAAGCGAAGGAACCATGCATTTGAATCCGCTATGCGCGAGATTCTTCGCTTCGCTCAGGATGACAACCCAAACTTATGCCGCGCATTAACGGGACACCACACTAGGCCGTCGAGAGTTTTCTGGCGTTGTGGCGCAGGGAGCGGCCTTCGGATAGGCCGTAGAGTTCTTCCGCCAGATTCTTGGCGTGATCGCCGATGCGCTCGAGCGCCTGGGCGGCGAGCAGGATGTCGAAATTTTTCTGTCCGCTCGGAGTGTTCGGCTCGGCTAGATGTCGTTGAAACAGGGAATGGCACAGGCGGTCCACTTCCGGATCGGATTGCAGAACAGCCTGCGCGTGCGCCACGTCACGTTTGAGGAAGCCTTGATGAACCTGCTCCAGCATTTGGCAAAGCAGGGAAGCCATCTCCACCAACTGACGGGAGTCCGCCGCCGGCAGTTTTTCGCGGCGCGATTGTAGGTGCATTACCGCACTGTAGGCGAGGTCTCCGATGCGTTCGAGGTCGGTGATGAACTTCAGACACGCCAGCAACTCACGCGCCTTGGCTTCCCCTACGCGCGTGATGGCTTCGGGCAGTTGGTCATCAATCTTGCGCTCGATCCGGTCGAGTTCTTTTTCGCAGTCCTTGATCGCAAGAAACGCCAGGCGGGAACCGTCGGCGAGAAAATCCCTGACGTTGAAGACCGCGTCGCGGGCGATCAGGCAGCCGCGGACGACTTGGGAGGTCAGTTCATCTTCGGGCAAGTCTTCGTTGCGGGTATCGGCGGGACGGGGACGAGTTCCCGCTCGCGGGCGCGTCGAAGTCGAGCGGCGCTTCGGTCGTGAAACCGAAGACGGTTGTTTTCGGGCCATGGGGACTCACGCTATTCGAGACGCACTGTAAAGAAGCTAGCATAAAGCGGGAATGTGAAAGGAATGTAAATCGCACAAACGCTGTACCCCGATTGCACCCTGCGAGCTTCGCTCGGCTGCCCGCGTCCTCAGCTTCGTTGTGTGGGGACGGGGCACAGCCCCGTCTCCACACAAAACTCCAAATCACGACGCCGCCATCTCCGGCGTTGCCGCCAGCAGCTTGCGTGTGTAAGCGTGCTGCGGTTGGCCAGTGATCTGTTCCGTGCTTCCGATCTCGACGATCTTGCCCCGATACATCACCGCAATGCGGGTCGAGAGATAGCGAACGACCGGCATGGCGTGTGAGATGAACAAATAGGTGAGGTCGAAATCGCGTTGGAGTTGCTGTAGAAGATTCACGATCTGGGCGCCGACGCTGACGTCGAGAGCGGAAACCGGTTCATCGGCCACGATGAACTTCGGCCGCGGAGCGAGAGCGCGGGCGATGCCGATGCGCTGCCGCTGTCCACCGGAAAACTCGTGTGGGTAACGGGGCATGGCGGATTCATCCATTCCCACGGCACGCAAGAGTTCCCGCACGCGCTGGCGGCGGGCATCGCGGCTGAGGCTTTCGTCCCCGATCTTCGCCTCAACAATCTTCTGGTCAACGACTTTCTGATGAAGCGTCTTCTGATGAAGAACGAGCGGCTCGGCGATCACGTCCTCTACGCGGAAGCGCGGGTCGAGCGAACCGAACGGGTCCTGGAAGATGATCTGCATGTCGCGCCGGAGACGGCGCAATTCGGAGCTATTCGCCCTTAGCAGATCGATGCCATCGAAGAAGATGGTGCCCGAACTCGGCTCGAGGAGGCGGAGGATCAGGCGTCCAAGCGTGCTTTTGCCGGAGCCGGATTCGCCAACCAAGCCGAGGGTTTCGCCTTCGTGGATGTCGAGGGAGACATCGTCCACGGCGCGTACCTCGCCCGAGCGGCGGCCTCCGAACGGAGATTCGGCGAGACCAAAACTCTTAGTCAGTTCGCGAACTTCAAGCAGCGCCACGAAGCCAGAGTAGCAGTGGATAGTGGATAGTGGATAGTGGTCGCAAGAACGGGCAATGGTGGCGATCCACGCTGTGCACTACAATTTCGCTAGAATCCACAGGACGCTGAGGATTACCCGGCAATGGCAGTCGGCCTAAGCGATCATGTTTGGAGTCTGGAAGAAATCGTGATGATGGCTGACAGCTACCTGCCGAAACCCGGTAAACGCGGCCCGAACAAAAAGAAGTCTGAATGACACTGCGAAATAAGGCCCAGAAGGCGATGGCGATAGGTTGGGGTTCAGTGTTGGTTCTCTGTGTAGGCGCTATCTTCTTTCCTGATTCACGGATTATTGGAATCATTGGCGCGATTATGTGAGGAGTGGCGATTGTCTTGCGGAGCACCCATCGTCGTAAGCCAAAAGAACGGGCACGCTAAAATTTCAAACTGAGGCACTGCCCAAGATCGCCAGTCGCCAGCAACTCTCCACCAACAACCATCCACTATCCACTTTCTTCACCCCGCAATCATCGGCACCGCCGCCAGCGCGGCCACCATGCCGATGGTCCGGGCGCGGCTGAAGTGCTCGTGGAGAAAAATGCGAGCGAGCACAACGGTAACTGCGGGATAGAGCGAGCTGAGCACGACCGCATCGTCCAGGCGTCCGATTTGACTCGCGCGGATGAAGACGGCAGTGCCGGAGATGTCGAGGATTCCGGCAGCCAAGGCAATGCCCAGTACCGGAGCGGCCACCGCGCGCAGGTGTCTTCCTAAAAGAACGATAGTTCCCGTGACCAGCAAGGCACCGAAGCGCGAACAGGTCGCGATCCACAATGCGGAGCCGTTGCCCGCCCGGTGGATGCAGAGATAAAAACCAGCGAAGCCGATTCCCGCCAAAACGGCCATGCCTAAGCCTTCGGGACGGCCAACGCCAGTTTCGGTCCGCGAGATGAGCCAGACACCGATTCCAGCGAGAATAAAACCAAGCACGTGCCGGTAGCCCGGAAAGCCCTCCGTGAAAGCGGTCACGATTGTGGGAATCGCCGCGCCGAGAACGGCCGCCACCGGCGCGACCAGTCCCATGTTTCCGCTGGCCAATGACCGATAGAACAAGGCCAGGGCCAGACCCCCGACCGACCCGGCGATCAGTGCCCAAACCAGGCTCGCGTTTCCCGGAAATGGCGCGTGCGTCATCAGCGCAAGAGCGCCGACCACGACCAAGCCGCTGATGTGCACGATGGCCGTGAACAGGAACGCGTTCGCGCGCCCTGCACCCACACCACCCAGAAAATCGCTGGCACCCCACACACCGAATGCGGTCAGGCTATAGGCAGCAGGAATGTATTGGGCTGCGACAGACATGGGAATTTGAGATTAGCACGCAGCGAGCACGTGGCACGTCGGGACATGTTACACGTAGGGACGGCCGCCCCCGGCCGTCCAGCCGAGCAAAGCTCGGCACAGACCCCTGAAAACTCAGGTTTGTATCTGGGCATCCCTTTCGGTTTCGTATCAGGGCATCGCTTTAGCGATGCCGAACGTGTTCGAAATCAGAAGCCCCTTTAGGGGCTGAGCTAAGCCGTGACCGCTTCCGGCTGCGTCTTTCCCGCCAACAGTTGCCGCAGTACGTACTGGAGTATGCCTCCATTGGCGTAGTACAGCGCTTCCTGCGGAGTGTCGATGCGAACCACGGCCTGAAATTCCGCCGTCTTCCCACCTTTCACGCGCACCCTAATCTTGCGGCCGGAAGAAAACTTCTCGACCACCTCGCGAATCCCCGCAATCTCGAAGACTTCTTCGCCGGCCAACTTCAGCGTCTCGGCATTTTCTCCCGGCAGGAACTGCAGTGGCAGAATGCCCATGCCCACGAGGTTGGAGCGGTGAATGCGTTCGTAGCTTTCCGCAATCACGGCGCGAACGCCAAGCAACCGCGGTCCCTTGGCCGCCCAGTCACGCGAAGATCCAGAGCCGTATTCCTTGCCCGCGAGAATCACGAGCGGCACGTTTTCGGCATGATATTTTTCCGACGCTTCGAAAATCGACATCTCGGCGCCATCGGGCAGGTGGCGGGTGAATCCACCTTCGGTGTTCACCATTTTATTGCGCAGGCGGACGTTGGCGAACGTGCCGCGCACCATGACTTCGTGATTGCCGCGACGCGATCCATAAGAATTGAAATCCGCAGGTTCCACGCCGTGGGCAATCAGGTATTTGCCGGCGGGGCCATCCTTCTTAATGGAACCCGCGGGTGAGATGTGGTCTGTGGTGACGCTGTCGCCGAGCACGGCCAGCGCGCGCGCGCCCGTGATGTCCTGAACGCCGGACGGTTTGAGCGCCATGTCGTCGAAGTACGGCGCCTGTCGAATATATGTGGAATCTTTTCCCCACGCGTAAGTCTCGCCTTTCGGAACCGGCAGCCCGCGCCAGCGCTCGTCTCCCGAATACACCTCGGCATAGCTCTTACGGAACATCTCCGACGTAATCGCGCTCGCCATCGATTGCTCGACTTCCTGCTGCGACGGCCAGATGTCGGCAAGGTAAACCGGCTTGCCGTCTTTGCCCTTTCCGACCGGGTCCTTGCGCAGATCGATGTCGATGCGGCCGGCGAGAGCGAACGCCACCACCAGCGGCGGCGACATCAGGTAGTTGGCGCGCACTTCGGAACTGATCCGGCCTTCAAAGTTGCGATTGCCCGAGAGCACCGAAGCGACGACCAGATTCTTCTCTTCAATTTCCTTCGACACTTCCGCGGGCAGCGGACCGGAGTTTCCGATGCACGTGGTGCAGCCGTAGCCGACGATGTGGAACTTCAGCTTCTCCAGATACGGCATCAGCCCTGCTTTTTGAAGATAGTCGAAAACAACTTTCGATCCGGGAGCGAGCGAAGTCTTCACCCATGCCGGCACTTGCAGCCCCCGCTCGACAGCCTTTTTCGCCAACAGGCCAGCGGCGATCAGCACGGACGGATTCGACGTGTTCGTGCAACTGGTGATCGCTGCGATCACCACGCTGCCGTGATGCAAATGCCCGTTGGCGGGAATTTTCGGCTCGCCTTTCGTGGCCTCGCCTTTCGTAACTTTGATCAAGCCCGGCAAAGCTTTCTCGAACGACTCGCCTGCTTTCGACAGCACGACTCGATCTTGCGGCCGCTTCGGTCCGGCGAGACTCGATTCGACGGTGGCAAGATCAAGACTCAGCAGTTCGGAATATTCAGCTTCGGGAGTTTTCGCATCGTGGAAAAGACCCTGCTCGCGAGCGTAAGCTTCGACCAGCGCGATCTGCTCGTCACTGCGTCCGGTGAGTTTCAGGTAGCGCAGGCTCTCCTTGTCGATCGGGAAAATGCCGCAGGTGGCTCCGTACTCGGGAGCCATGTTGGCGATGGTCGCGCGATCGGCCAGCGGCAGGTCTTGCAGCCCGGGCCCGAAGTATTCGACAAATTTGCCGACAACACCGTGCTTGCGCAGCATCTCGGTGATGGTAAGAACAAGATCGGTTGCCGTGGCGCCTTCGCGCAGTCGCCCGGTGAGCTTCACGCCGACAACGAGCGGGATCAGCATGGATACGGGCTGTCCCAGCATGGCAGCCTCGGCTTCAATGCCGCCCACGCCCCAGCCCAGCACGCCGAGTCCGTTGATCATGGTGGTATGCGAGTCGGTGCCGACCAGCGTGTCGGGATATGCGGTGCGCTTGCCGCCTTCGTCATCTTTATGCACAAAAACCACGCGCGCCAGATACTCAAGGTTGACCTGGTGGACAATGCCTGTGTCCGGTGGCACGATGGCGAGATTGCGGAAGCCGGTCTGCCCCCAGCGCAGAAACGCGTATCGTTCCTTATTCCGCTGGAATTCCAGCAGCGCGTTCACATCAAACGCTTTGGACGACCCGAATTCATCGACCTGCACCGAATGGTCGATCACCAGTTCGGCGGGCTGCAGCGGATTGATGAGCTTGGCATCTCCGCCCAGGAGCTTCATGGCGTCGCGCATGGCGGCAAGATCGACAACCGCGGGGACGCCGGTGAAATCCTGCAGCAGCACGCGGCTGGGCGTGAAGGCGATCTCTTTCTCCGGTTTCGAATTCTTGTTCCACGCTGCCAGCGCGCGAATTTCCTGCTTCGTCACGTTCCGCCCTTCTTCTGTACGGAGCAGATTCTCCAGTAGAATGCGCAGCGAAAACGGCAAGTGCCGGGTGGAGATGCCCTGCCTGTCGAGCGCGTCGAGCCGGTAGATCTCGTATTCTTTTTTGCCGACTTTGAATGTTGCGCGGGCTCCAAAACTATTCGATGACATGATGACCTTCCTTCATAAGCTCCGGCATAGGACCGGGAAGCAATGCAGACTCGGAACTAATAGTGTAATCGGTTCTGAAGGCTCGTGGAGGGGCGGACGTCCCCGCCCGTCCAAGGTTGCGTAGGGACAGCCGCCCCCGGCTGTCCAAGCCGAGCGCAGCTCGGCCTCAAGCGGCAAGATGCGGTACGCCCCCCTGATTGCGATAAAGTAAGCCTAACGATGAAGCAGACCTTGGGCCATGTCGCACTAGTCGTCCGGGATTACGATGAAGCCCTGGCATTTTTCACACGCACGCTGAACTTCCGAGTGGTCGAAGACACGCGTTTGAGCGAAGACAAGCGTTGGGTACTGATCGCTCCGCCGGGCTCTCAAGGCACAAGCCTGCTTCTGGCCCGTGCAGTCACGCCGAAACAAGCGAGCCGGATCGGCAACCAGACCGGCGGTCGCGTCTTTCTTTTTCTGCACACCGACGACTTCTGGCGTGACTACCGCGAAATGACCGCGCGGAACGTGAAGTTCATACGAGAGCCGCAAGAAGAGGCGTACGGTACAGTCGCAGTCTTCGAAGACCTGTACGGTAATCGATGGGATCTATTGCAATTGAAAGACAGTTCTACCGCATGTTCGTCCAAATCTGATAGAGCACCACGCCGAGCATGAACACCAGGTAAACCCTGAGCGCCCAGAACAGCAGCATCTCGGTCCGAGTCAGCCGCCTCCGCGGACAATGATGGTGTTCCTTGGTGGAAATCAACTGATCCGGCTCCAGGGATGTCATCACCGAAGTGAAATCTTCACGGCTCAGTTCAGCGGCGGTTGCAGACTCAAATTGTTTTTCCACCTACTTGCCTCCGATCAGCGCCAGCGCATTGGGCGCGACCACACTGATTCCAAACAACAGGCCGGCGCCGATCAGTACGGTCACGACTCCGAGCGCCAGCACATTTGCCCACAGCGGACTAACCAGCG
>Ga0187818_10000332_pt1 | contig 16340 bp, 14 predicted proteins | sample NC_wetland_sal_i_14_FD_130581 | JGI IMG/M metagenome (GOLD analysis project Ga0187818, IMG submission 130581) | Wetland sediment microbial communities from Neuse River Estuary, North Carolina, USA - SO4_3 | ecosystem: Environmental > Aquatic > Freshwater > Wetlands > Sediment | place: USA... | reverse complement strand
TGGCAGAAACTCGAGTCCAGCATTCAGGACGTGGACCAGCACCTCGACGGCGTCATGGGCGTCGCCATCGAAGACCTCACCACCGGCGATCACTTCTTCCTGCACGAAGACGAAGTCTTCGCCCAGGCCAGCTCGATCAAGATCACGATCCTCGCCGGCCTTTATTTGCAAGCGGAGCAGGGCAAGCTGAAGCTCACCGATCTCTACACGGTGCAGTCATCCGACCTCGTCCCCGACAGCTACATCATGAACGGCCTCACGCCCGGCGTTACCCGCGTCACGCTGCGCGATCTCGCCACCATGATGGTTGCGGTCAGCGACAACGCCGCCACCAACGTGCTCATTGACCGCGTCGGCACGCCGAACGTTAACGCCATGCTCGATTCGCTCGGCCTCACGCACACCCGCCTGCGCCGGAAGATGATGGACCTCGAAGCCGCGAAACAGGGCCGCGAGAATATCTCGACTCCGCGCGAAATGATGACTCTGCTCGCCGCCATCTATCGCGGCAAGTTGCTGAACAAAGACTCGGCAGCGGATTTTTTCAAAGTCCTGAGCACAGGCAAAGATTCCTGGATTCCCCGCGATCTTCCCGCGGACCTCAAGATCGCCGACAAACCGGGCGCGCTCGAAGCCGTGCGCAACGATTCCGGCGTTGTCTTCGTCGAAGGACGCCCCTACGTGATCTGTGTGATGACGGCGTTCCTGCGCAACGAGCGCGACGGGGAAGAGGCGATCAGCAAGATATCGCTCGACACCTGGCGCATGTTCGACCGCCTCAGCCGAGCCACCGAGTACGGCAGAGTTGTCTCCCCGGGAAACGGCACCCGCTAGCTCGACCTAGAACCAAGCGCCGCAGGTGACTCTGGCTAGCTCCTAGCTTTGTCATCCCGACCCCGCTGCGGGGACTCTGACTCACTCCGGACTTTGTCATTTCGATCTGAGCAACGCGAAGGGAGGAACCTGCTTTTCTTTGGTCCCGACATGACATTCCGCATGCAGAGGTCCTAGCTTCCTCCCATCCCAACTCCCCGTGCTGGAGCGACCTGCTGGCGCATGAACTGCAACGCGGCTTTTGCCTCGAGCGGCTGCGAAAAGTAATAACCCTGCCCGAACTCGCATCCCAATTCGCTCAGGCGCTCGGCTTGCCGGGCGGTCTCGATGCCCTCGGCAATCACTTTCAGGTTCATCTTGTGGGCCAGCGTAATGAATACCTCGACCATATCGGCAGCGGCGCGGTCGCTCTGCATCTCCCGGATCAGCGACCGGTCGATCTTGAGCGCATCCACCGGGAACTGCCACAGGCCGCGCAGAGAGGCCGATCCCACGCCGAAATCGTCCAGGATCACTCCAATTCCCATGTGCCTGAGGTGCGAGAGCACGGTGATGGTAAGTTTTGCATCCGCGGAAGCCACGCTCTCCGTCATCTCGAGTTGCAGCCGGGAAGGGTTGACGCCCGTGTCCCGCAGCGCGTCCTGTAAATCGTTGGCCAGCCGCGCATCGGCAAACTGCCGCGCCGATACGTTTACGGTGACATTCACCGGCTGTCCGGAAGAGTTGTTGACCTCCCACTCCTGCAATTGCCGGCAAACCTGCAGGATCAGCCAGTGCCCGATGGAGACCAGAAGCCCGCTATCCTCGGCCGCTTCCAGGAAGCGGTAAGGCGAAGTCAAGCCTTGTGTGGGATGGTCCCAGCGCAGCAAGGCTTCGAAACTCACCACGCGCCGCGTGTCGAGCTGCACCACCGGCTGGTAGTAGATGCGAAACTGGCGCGCCGCGATGGCGGTACGCAGGTCCGCTTCCAGCCGCAGCCGGCCCTCGGCGCGCGTGTGCATCACTTCGTCAAAAACCTCGCAGCGTGATCCGCCCAATCCCTTGGCGCGGCGCATGGCCGCGTCCGCATCTTTCAGCAATTCTTCGGGCTGGCTGTGTCCGGGCAGGCTCAGGGCAATGCCGATGCTCGCCGAGGCCCGAACTTCCCGCGATACGATGAAGATCGGCTCGGCCACCGCGCCCTGGACTCTCCTCGCAATGCGCATCGCATCACTGGGATCGCCCACGCCATCGAGCAGGATGGCGAACTCATCTCCGCCCAGCCTCGACAGCAGCGGCTCGAGCGTCGGGCCCCCGGTTCCGCGGCGCGCAATCGTGTCCGCGCTTCTCAGGGAGCCTCCCATCCGGTTTGCGATCTCCAGCAATATCTGATCGCCGGCCGCCGTTCCCATGCTTTCGTTGAACGCCTTGAAGTGGTCCAGATTCGCCAGCAGCAGAGCATAGGGGAGCGCCGGATCCCGCTGCGCGCGCAGGAACAGCTGGTGCAGCCGGTCGAGGAACAGCCCCCGGTTGGGCAAGCCGGTCAGCGGATCGTGAAAGCGGTTATGCTCCAGTTGCTCTTCCGCCCGCTTGCGCTCGGTGATGTCGCGATTCACGATGACCAGCTTCGCGACTTCCCCCTTGGCGTCACGGACGGCGCTGGCCACCGACTCCAGCACCCGCCAGCTTCCGTCCTTATGCCGGATGCGGTACTCCAGCCGCTTTCCGATCCCGCTGGTGCGCGCCTCCCGCGCCGCTTCCAGAACCTTGAAACGGTCGTCCGGATGAATCTGCTCGAAGGCCGAGGTCTCGCTCAGTTCCGCCGGGGAATATCCCAGAATCCTCTTGTAGGCCGGACTGTTGTACAGCCGCTTTCCTTTCACGTCCACCAGCGCGATCATGTCGGCGGCGTTCTCGGTGACGATTTGGAACAGTTCTTCGCGATTCCGCGAGCTTCTGCGAATGTGGTAAATCCGCAATTGCTGGTAGAGGGCCAGAAGGCCCAGCGCGCCCAGCGCCCCCAGCGAAATCCAGAACGATTCGAGGAGCATTCACAGTTCTCCTGCGTAGATCTATCGGCGAAATAGCGCAGAGAATTGAGTCGGAGGATGCGGGTGGTCTGCAAGAATGCTGTGCGAAATGTCGAGCCTCAGGGATTAGAGGTCAAGAGTTTGAGAATAAATGACTTAGGCGGTTTGCGTCGGGCGGCTATCGGGTGCTGGTGCTCCCCAAGTTTGTGGCAAAAGTGTCCCAGGGTCCTCGTTCAACAATCAGAAATCAACAATTGCTTCACCGGTTCGCGCCCTAAGTGAAAGCCCGAAGACAAAGGGCCGACCAAGGCTCATAATGTCCGCATGTCGAATCCGTCAGTCCGGCGCCTCAAAACCTACGCCGGAGCCCAGGGTTATGTCTACCAGTACTACTTCGTGGGCAAGCGCCCGGCGCTGGCGGACGACCCCGAGGCTCCCGCCACGGAATTCATTTTCGACGTGACTTCCGACCGCAAGTTAACCTATGCGGTCAGCGTGTTTCTTCCTCACGGCCCTCTCGCTGCATGGAGTCAGGTCCACGGGCGTCCCCTGAACGACGCCGAGCAATACGCCGCCGCCAAACTACGTCTGTTTCGCGCCTTCGACGAACTCGAAGACGTGAAGACTCACGGACGCCGCCTGACCATTGACGCGGCCTTGCTCGAGGAAGCGCTGTCGAGCCTGGGCGTGGACTGACCGTATGGGCTGCCGATCCCGTGTTGATCCATCCCGTCGCGTCAGCATATAGAATGCAGGCGGAGTTCTTAACGTGAAAAAACTCAATCATCTGTTCACGGCCTCGATCCTGGTCGTGCTGGTCTCATGCAGTGCCGTATTCTCGCAAACCGCGCGCTGGTCGGAAGAGAAAGCCAACCAGTGGTATGCGCAGCAGCCCTGGCTGATTGGCAGCAATTACGTCCCGAAGTCCGCCATCAACGAACTGGAGATGTGGCAGGAGGCGACCTTCGATCCCGCCGAGATCGACAAGGAACTGGGCTGGGCCGAAGCCATAGGCATGAACACCATGCGAGTGTTTCTTCAAGACTTGCTCTGGCAGCAGGACGCAGCGGGATTTCGCCGCCGCATCGATCAGTTTCTGACCATCGCTTCCCGGCATCATATCCGTCCCCTGTTCGTACTGTTTGATTCCTGCTGGGATCCGCTGCCGCAGCTGGGCCCGCAGCATCCTCCGATTCCCGGCGTGCACAACTCAGGCTGGGTGCAGAGTCCGGGGGCAAAGGCGCTGGCCGATCCCAGCCAGTATCCGCGGCTCAAGGCCTACGTGCAGGGAATGGTGGGAGCGTTCGCCAACGACGACCGAATTCTCGGCTGGGACGTCTGGAATGAGCCCGGATCGGATACCACCGGAAGCTATCCCAAGACGGAAATGAAGATTGCCGACAAGATTGCTCGAGTTGCGGCGCTGTTGCCGCAGGCATTCGCATGGGCTCGCGAGATGAATCCCACGCAGCCTCTGACCAGCGGAGTCTATGAAGTGGACACCTCTGCCGACGAATCCGCCCTGGAAGAGATCGAGCGCATTCAGGTCCGCGAGTCCGACATCATCACCTTCCACAATTACGGTTGGCCGGAGGACTTCAAAGCAGAGATCGCATGGCTGCGCAGATTTCACCGGCCCGTGATCTGCACCGAATTCATGGCGCGCTCGATCGGCAGCACGTTCGACACCATCCTGCCCATCGCCCGGCAGGAGCGCGTGGGCGCGGTTAACTGGGGATTCGTCGCCGGCAAAACTCAAACCTACTTACCCTGGGAGTCATGGCAGCGTCCGTATATTCTGAGCCAGCCGCCGGTGTGGTTCCACGAAGTGTTGCATCCCGACGGAACCCCGTACCGGCAGGCCGAAGTGGATTTGATCCGGCAACTCACTGGGCGGCATTAGCGGCCTCGATCCCGCGGAAAAGCAAAGCGGGTGAGCACGGTCACACTCGAATGTGCCGGCGATCACTGCGGCAGTCGAATCGAGGAGTCAGCATACGCGGCGCTAGTTGTTCCCATTCAATTCAATCACCCTGATTCGGGATTGGGCTCGCAAAGGGCCGTCTCGAAGGGAGGCCTCTTCCGAGCCTCTTTCCCTCAAGAAAGGAGAGTCTCCCATGTTTGCACGTGTTCTGGAGTTCACCCCGAAGCTGGAAATGAAAGACGAACTGATCAAGACGGTTCGCCAGGAAATTCTCCCCATTCTGAAGAAGCAGCCCGGCTTCATCGAACTGCTGCCTCTGATCCCGGAAATCGCTAACGAGAAGATCGTGAGTATTGGATTGTGGACCGACAAACGTGAGGTGGAGCGGTATGTGAATGAAGTATTCCCGAAGGTAGAGCAAATCCTCAAGCCCTTCCTGACTACCCCGCTCACCATCAGGATGTACACGGTCGAGACTACGGTGTGCCAGCACCTGGTAGACCTGTTGGCCGCGGCTTAGCCTCCTACGCTACCGTTTTCGAGCCGGAGCAGAAACCGCTCCGGCTTTTCATTTACCCGAAACAGCCCCATAGCCGGGCGGGGGATCCGTCGCGGCCTTATTCGTACCGCAGGGCTTCGATGGGATCGAGATTTGCCGCGCGCATCGCGGGCACCATGCCGCTGATCAGACCTACGATTACCAGGATGGAAGTTGCCACCAGCAGAACTCCGGGTGAAACCACCAGGCGAATGTCCCCGGCTTCGGCGTGCTGGGCGATCGCGCTATAAAGCGTGAGACGTCCCACGGAGACCGACACCAGGTAGGAGAGCAGAATCCCGAGTACTCCACCTACCGCCGTGATGACCATGGCCTCCGCCAGAAACTGGAAGAGAATGTCGTGGCGCCGCGCCCCCAGCGCCTTTTCCACGCCGATCTCGCGCGTGCGCTGGGTTACCGAGACCAGCATGATGTTCATCAGGCCAACTCCGCCGATCCCCAGGGTTATGGTGCCGATGAAAGCCAGCAGAACTTTCAGCGCCATGGCAATGATGCCGAACTGGGCGAGTTGCTTCTGGGCATCCATCACAAAAACGGCGCGCTGATCGTCGGGCTTGAAACTGTGCGCTGTGCCCAGAGTCTCGCGGATGGTCCGAGCCATCTTGTCGTGGTCAAGGCCGGCCGAGTCCAGCCAGATTCCGTCGAGGTAGTGGTTGTCCTTGATGACGTCCATCGAGTTGTAGGGGACGTAAACCACGCGATTGATGTCGTTGTCACCTTCCTGCATGCGGGGTTTTCCCACGCCGATCACTTCAAAAGTGACACCATCAATGCGGATCGTTTCGCCCAGCGCTGGCATGCCAGAGAACAGTTTGTCCCGCGCCTCCGAGGCCAGCACCGCGTAGAGCCCGTGCTGCAGGTTGTCGGCATCGTTCAGGAAACGTCCTTCCGCGATGTCCAGATTCCAGATGTCCTGGACTGCAGGGTCGAGCCCCATCACGGGGAAGGTGAACGAGCGGTTGTTGTTCTGCACCGTCGAGTCCTTGTCGGCTTGGCGCGCAATGTGGCGGCAGAGGGGCACATTGTTGCGCAGAAGTTCGATATCGTCGTTGGTGAAATGGACAATCACTCCCGCCTTGTTGCCGCCGGCCTGCTGCGAGGTGCGGCCCGGGAAGACGCCGACCGACGTCGCGCCAAAACTCTCGAAGATATTCTGAATGGCTTGCCCAAAACCGTTGCCGTACGAGAGCAGCAGAACCACGGTGGCGATACCCCAGGCCATTCCCGCCATGGTGAGCAGAGTGCGGCGCAGGTCGTGGCGCATGGCCGAAACCGCTTGTTGGAGCATATCGCGGTGCATGGTTATTCCTTGCGCAGGGCCTCCACCGGTTCGAGCGCCGCGGCGCGGCTCGCGGGATACAGGCCGGCGGCGACCCCAGCAACCGCCAACGAGACGACCGCCAGTATGGCAGTCGAGGGCACCAGCGTGGGCGCGTCGAACCCCGGTCCGAGTTCCACGCCCGAAAACGGCGCCATTATCGCGGCGGCGCCGGCGATCCCGATCCCACCGCTCAGCAGCGTCAGAAACGCTCCCTCCACGAAAAACTGAAACATGATGCTGTTCCTGGTCGCGCCCACGGCTTTGCGCAGCCCGATTTCGCGGGTCCGGTCCGCGACCGCAACCAGCATGATGTTGACGATGCCGATTGCTCCCAGTGTCAAGGTGACCAATCCCACGCTGCCCAGGAACAGGTTCATGGCGTCGAAAATCTTGCCCACCTGATCCACCGTTCTGACCGTGTCCCACTCGTCGAAGGAGTCGGGATCATTGGGGTCGAAACCGTGATTGCGGGCGATGACTTTGTGAACTTCTTCCCGCGCTTTCTCGTGCAACGCCCGCGACCGGGGCTGATAGTTGATCATCGAGATCGTGTCGGTGCCGATTCCGGCATTCAGCGGGCGAAAATAGTTCTGCATGGCATGAAAGGGGACAGCGCTGCGCAGGTTCTGATTCATGTTGTCGCCGTGCCCGATCCTCTGCAGGGTTCCGATCACTTCGAACCGCACACCGTTGAGCAGAATGGTGCTGCCTACGGCGGGGCGGCCGGGGAATAGCGTCCGCCGCACTTCGTCTCCGATGACGATCACGGCGCGCTTCTCGGCGTCGTCCATCTGGTTGATCCATCGCCCTTCGTTGAGGGGCATGTTGCGGATCTGGTTGTAATTGGCCGGCACGCCCATGATCTGGCCGCTCGCCTGAAAGAAATCGCTGACGGCGCGAATGTCGCCGCGCGAGATGACAGGGGCGGCGGCCCGGACGCTGGGGCACTCGCGCACAATGTCCTCGTAATCGCGGTACGTCAGGTAATACTGGCGCAAAGCCGTAAAGCTGCCCTGTACGACCGGGGCGCGGCCCGACCAGATGAACAGGACATTTTCGCCGATGGAATCGAACTGCTTGCGGTTGCCGGTGCGGAATCCTTCGCCCACCCCGACCAGCACCAGCAGCGACCCCACCCCCCAGGCAATCCCAAACATGGTCAGAAACGAACGCAGCTTGTGCGCCCAGAGCGTGCGCAGGGTCTGCCCGAAAATGTCGAAGATGTGGCGCACTGCCTGAATTATACGGAATGGCCGACCTCAGACCTCGGGCGTCAGACCTCGGACTTCGGACCTCGGACTTCCAGGCGTCAGACTTCGGAATTCGGACCCAGGTCAGGCCTAAGACCTAAGACCCAAGACCTGCTGGGCAGGCGGCACGGACACTTCTCAGCGTCGGCCTGAGGTACGAAGTCTGAGGTCCGAAATCAGATTTTCGTTCCGAATCGCGCGCGAGTTGGTTATTCTCTAGGCGGAATGACCATGCTGGCCCTGAGCGAACTGCTGGGCGCCCCGGTCTACGACCCGTCCGGCGCCGCCAGCGGGCATGTGCGTGAAGTAACGCTTGCCCCGCAGGAGGACCGCGCCCGCATACAGTCGTTGATCGTGAAGACCAAGTCGGGCAACCGCGTGCTGCCCTTTGCCGCTGTGTCTGCGATCAATGGCGGTGTCCGCGCAGCAACGGCGGCAGCGGAATGGCAGGCGGCCAACGGCACGGAAGGACTTTTTCTGCTGGAGCGCGACCTGCTTGATCAGCAGGTGATCGACATTAACGGTCGCAAGGTGGTGCGGGTGAATGACGTAGATCTGCAGATGGACTCGCCGAAGGACGCGGGGCAGACGCGTCCCATCCTGCGCGTGCACTCCGTGGACGTGGGGGCGCGTGGCGCCATCCGGCGCCTGTTGCGAGGCGTGGCGCCCAAGGCGGCCCTGCACGTCCTGCTCGACCGCATTCCCCCGCGCAGCATCCCCTGGAATTTTGTGGACGTGATCGAGACTGATCCGGCCCGCCGCGTAAAGCTGAAGATTTCCCACGATGGCCTGGCCAAGCTGCACCCGGCCGACATCGCCGACATCGTCGAAGATCTTGCTCCCGACGAGCGCCAGGCGGTGTTTCAAACCCTCGACGAAGGAGTGGCCGCCTCAGCCCTGGAGGAAGTGGAACCCAAGGTTCAGAAGGCCATTGTCGAGTCGCTTGGTTCCGAGCGGGCGGCCGAAATCGTCGAAGAGATGGACCCGGACGCCGCCGCCGACCTGCTGGGCGAACTGCCGGAAGATCGCACCGAACAAATCCTGGTCCAGATGGAGCCCGAGGTTCAGCAGGATGTGGTCGAGCTGCTCGAACACGCGGAAGAAACCGCTGCCGGCCGCATGACCACTGAGTTCCTGGCTCTGCCCGTAAGCGCGACCGTGCAGAATGCCGTGGATTCCATGCGCGAATTCGAAGGCGGCATCGAGGCGGTGAGCACGATCTACTTGGTGGACTCTCACGGCACCCTGGTCGGCGCCGTGCCTCTGCCCAGGCTGGTCCTGGCCCAGACCTCGACTCCCATGCTCTCGCTGACCCAGGAACCTCTGGTCCTCGCCCACGAAGGCGTCGCGGAAAACGAGGTCGCGCAGCTATTCGACAAGTACAACCTGGTGACCCTTCCCGTCGTGGACGAGCACAACAAGCTGACCGGGGTCATTACCTCAGACGACGTGATCAGCATGCTGCGCGCGAAGCTGTAGGAAGAACAGCCGTCGAGGCTCCAACCGTTAATTTACGGCTAGAACCACCAGGGTTGCGTCGTCCTCGAATTGCGTGCCGCAAAAATCCGAGACCTGCGCCAGCAGTTGCTCATTCAACTTGGCTGCGGAGCTGGCGGCGTGCCCCTGGCCAAATGCGGCGACCCTCTCCACTCCAAACTCTTCGCCCTGCCCGTCCTCGGCTTCAGTGATGCCGTCGGTAAACAGGAGCAGCCGGTCTCCGGACTTCAGATTAACCTTGGAGTCCTGGTAACTCCACGAGGGGAAAACGCCGAGCACCGCGCCGCCCTGATCCAGGGTGCGCGGGGCACCGTCCGAAACCAGAATCGGATAGGGATGGCCGGCATTGCAGTAGCGGAATGTGCGCGTATCGGCGTCGAGAACGCCGCAGAAAAACGTTACGAACTTGTTCGCAGCGATGCTTTCGCACAGCATGCCATTCACGATGCTGCACACGCGCGCCGGACTATCCAGGTCGCGCACCGATGCGCGCAGGCTGGCCTGGACATTCGCCATCAGCAACGCGGCGGGAACTCCCTTGCCGGAGACATCGGCAATGCAGATGGCGAGCCGGTTGCCGTCGAGCCGCAGCACATCGAAGTAATCTCCCCCAACCTCGCGCGCCGGGCGCCAGGCGGTGGCTACGGCGATTCCGGGAAGCTGCGGAATTTCCTTGGGCAGAAGCGACTGCTGGATTTCGCGGGCGCGTTGCAATTCCTGTTCGTGAATTTCCAGCCGGGCCTCGCCCGACTGCACCATGCCCTGCAACTCGACGTTGCGGCGCTCGAGACGACCCTTCGTCTTGTTGTAGAGAAAATTCGTCACGCCGTAGACGAAGGTGATTAGAAAGGGCAGCTTCCAGCCGGTGACGATCAACTGCCCAAGCGGTTGCGGACTCGGCGGGGCAAACCACCAGACAATTACGCTGGTCGCCACGTAGACGGGAAGCATCACGACGCATAGCACGGCCAGGAAGATCAGCCAGTCATAGGGAGACGGCTTTTCGTACAGGACGTGCAGCCACTGCACCGGAGGCGAAAGGAAATTGCCGATGCACAGCGAGTACAAGATGATGGTGAAAGGATTTATGGGCTGGCCGATTGCCCAGAAAACCGCGCCGACCACGAGAGCAAGGAACAGGTAAATTCCCTGATTGCGGAAGAAAACGGTCAACGATTTGGAGTCAATGGTCATCCGGACGGATCACAGCGCAACCCATTGTATGCCCCCTGACTTAAGTGCCTTGATCTTGGGACTAAGTTCAAGCGTTGCCGGCCCCCGCCCACGACCAAAGGCCTAAGGCCCAAGACCTAAGAGCCAAGACCTATACCCGTACCAACTCCGGCATCCCCAATCTCCCGTCCGGCACACTTTTTCCTTTGGCCAGATTCCCCGGCTGCGTTTATCCTGTTCGGTCGTTTGCTGCCGCTGTCTGTTCCATCGCCATGTCTGCGAAAAGTGCGCATGAGGTTCCTGAGGCATTGGAAGACCCGGATTCTGCTGTTCTTTGCCGTGGTGGGACCGGGGTTCATCACCGCGAACGTCGACAATGATGCCGGCGGCATCTATACCTACTCGCTCGCCGGAGCGCAATTCGGACATCTTTTGCTGTGGACCATGATCCCGGTCACCCTGGCCCTGATCGTGGTGCAGGAAATGTGCGCCCGCATGGGCGCGGTTACGGGCAAGGGATTGAGCGACCTGATCCGCGAAGAATTCGGCCTGCGCATCACCTTTTTCATGATGATCGGGATTCTGATCACCAATTTCGGCAACGTCGTGACCGAATTCATCGGCATCGCCACCAGCCTCGAACTGTTCGGCCTCCCTCGCTATGCGACCGTGCCGGTGTGCTGTGTGATCGTTTGGGTGATTGTGGTGTACGGGCAATACAAGAGCGTGGAGAAGGTCTTTCTGGCGGCATCGTTCTTCTACGTGACCTACATCTTTGCCGGTGCCCTGGCACACCCGGCGTGGATGAATGCCACCAAGCTCACCTTCGTCCCGCCCAAGCTGGGTGCCTTTCGCGACCAGGCCTATCTCTACATGGTGATCGGCGTCGTCGGGACCACCATTGCGCCCTGGATGCAGTTCTACCTGCAGTCCTCCATCGTCGAGAAGGGCGTGACCAAGCGCGGATACAAGGCTTCGCGGCTGGACGTGATCACCGGCTGCATTTTCACGGATGTGGTGGCCTGGTTCATTATTGTGGCCTGTGCCGCCACCTTGTACGTTCACGGTTACCGCGACATCAAGAGTGCCGCCAACGCCGCTGAAGCGCTGAAGCCTCTCGCCGGCCAGTACGCTTATATCCTGTTTGCCGTGGGGCTGTTCAATGCGTCGCTGTTCGCGGCCTCCATTCTGCCGCTTTCTACCGCGTACACCGTATGCGAGGGACTGGGCTTTGAGTCGGGCGTCGGCATGAAATTCGGCGAGGCCCCGCTGTTCTACTGGCTCTATACCCTGCTGATCGCCGCCGGCGGGGCTGTCGTGCTGCTCATCCCGGAGGCACAAGCCTTGAAGATCGCGGTTCTCTCCCAGGTGGTGAACGGCATCGTGCTGCCTTTTGTTCTGATCTTCATGCTGCTGCTGATCAACAAGAAGGAGCTGATGGGCGAGTACGTCAACACCCGTACCTTTAACGTAGTCGCGTGGCTGACGACGGTGGTGATGATCGCGTTGACGGTCGCATGGTTCTGGACGCTGCGCTCGGGCTAGAGCAGCTTTCCGGCGGCCAAATCTCGAACCAGGGTGAGATCCGCCTCCAGGAAGTCGAATTTAGGCAGATCCTTGGGCGCAGCCCACTGGATGTCTTTGAAGATGCGGTTCTCGAGCTCTCCCTGGTACTCGCGCACCACGAAGAATCGCAGCTCCACCATGGCGTGATTGGGATATTCGTGGCGAATGCGTGCTACTTCGTCTCCAATCGTCGCCAGTACTCCGAGCTCTTCCTCCAATTCCCGGCGGAGGGCGTCGCGCGGCTGCTCTCCGTCCTCAATCTTCCCCCCGGGAAACTCCCATTTCAGAGGCATGGTTTGATGGCGCGTGCGCTGGCACACCAATAGCTTGCCGTCGTTCTGGATGAGGGCTGCGACCACGCGCTTCATTTTCCGGAGGTTTCCAGTTTCTTCCCCACCACCATGGCACAGTACTGCACCAACTCCTGGTGTTCGGTCGTGAAGGCGGCGGCGAAATGGCTGTCAATATCCAATTCGCCGACCACGGTGCCATGAACGAAGATGGGCACAACGATCTCGGACTTGGTCTCCAGCGAACAGGCCAGATAGCGCGGATCCTTACTGACGTCGTCCACTACGACGGTCTGCCCGCTCGAAGCCGCTGCCCCGCAGATTCCCTGGTTCAGGGGAATGCGCGTGTGCGGCGTCATGGCGCCCTCGAACGCGCCCAGCGCAAGCATGGGAGGTTCCGCTCCCGGTTCGAGCAGATAGAAACCTACCCAGTTATATTTCAACATGCGCTCGTGCAGCATTTTGACCATCTGCTGCATGAGATCGTGGGCGGTGGGCGCACCCTGCGCCAAATCCCTGACTTCGTTGCGGACCTCCTCGATCCTGGTGGCTGCCAGCATGAATAAAATCTTACCCCATCGCAGGCTTGCGGTCCTGTGGAAGCCTGAACCTCAGTAATCCGTCAGATTCCTTTGGTGCGGCGAGCAGGCAACTTCTGCGCAAGTACGATTCGTATGAGGGCATCTAGGACTCGTATCAGGATATGCCATTCAGGCATACCGCAAGCGCGGCGTTATTGTCGCGCCTTCAGGCGCTGGGCTTGCGATTCCAAGCCCCGGCCCGGCTAATGCCCGTGCTGGCGCAACCCGGCCGCGAGCGCGTCCAGAGCCAACTGCGCGGCGTGCGCCGAGCCTTGCGGCAGTCCGCCGACCGCGGCTGCCAATTCGTCGAATGTGACGCTCCGGGCATCCACCACAGTCTTTCCGGCAACCAGTTCGGTCAGCGCCGACGCGCACGCCATCGCCGCCACGCAACCTTTCGCCCGGAAGCGGATCTCTTCAATTCGCTTGGCTTCAATCTTGAACGTCAGCCGGAGCACATCTCCGCACACCGGATTCTCAATTTCTGCGACCGCATCCGCCCCCGGGACTTCGCCGGCATTGCGCGGATTCTGAAAGTGGTCGAGCAGTTGCGCGGAGTACATGGCTGCAATTCTAAACAAGGTACCAGGCCACGTTAGCAATCGTTGCGCAGGTATGCTTCGTATCAGAGTATGCCTTCAGGCATACCGGGAGGGCCGCGTTATCATTGCGCCTTCAAGCGCTGAACTTGCGATCCTGATTTTTGCCGCGGCCTGTTAAGCGGCAAACTCGTCGCTCAGCGCGCCGTTCCATCCGGAAAGTAAATCGGCCACCGGCGTTCGCGCGCGGTGGCTTCCAGATCCGGGTTGGGGTTGATGACGAACGGATGCCGGGCCACGGCGAGCATTTCCGTATCCCAACGCGAGTTGCCAAAAGCGGCATCAACTGCTTTTCCGACGACTTCCCGCAGAGCCTGCGGCTTGCCTTGACCCGAAGGGACCCGCACCAGGCGGCCCGTCACAATCCCATCCTCCAGCTCGGCTTGCGCCGCCAGGATGCGATTCTCGGGAATGCCGAACGGCTTCATACCAGCGCGGATCACCCATTCGTTAGACGACGAAACCGCCCAGACTTCGCAGCCGTTTTCCTGCAGGCGCGCAACCAACTCCTGCATTTCGGGGAAGATGAAACCGGGAAAAAACCGGATCATGAATTCAGACGCGGCCTGCATCATGGCTGCGTCCGATATCCCCATGTGCATCGTGACCATCTCGCCGCACATTTCGTCTTCGCTGACCTTGCCGGCCTTGTATTCGACATAGCGCGCGCGCATGGCCTGTCCGACTTCCGCCGGGACCACGCCGTTCCTGATCTCCCAGTCGAAAAAAGTTTCCCCGGCGTCGCCCGACCACAGCGTGCCGTCACAATCAAATGCGGCGACGCGCGGTTCGAGCGTGAGAACGGATGCTAGAAAATCCTCTTTGGTGGAATGAATTGGCTGTGTACCCGGAATCTTCATGCACTTCGACAATAACGTGGGGAAGGCAAAACGCGCAATCGCGGCGGCGAGAATTGAAGATTGAAGATTTCAGATTGCAGATTGAACCTAGGATCCGATTTGAAACCGAAAATCTAAATCTGAAGCCTGAATTCTTCATCCAACCGGCGTCTTCGCCAGCAGCGCGGCGTAATCCTCCGGAGTGTTGACGTTCACCGTGACCAGCGGGTCATTCACCGCGACATACTGAATGTGCTGCTGATAGCGATGCTCGATGTCGCGCGCCGAGGCCGTGGGCGGCGCCTGCAGAAACGCCTCGATCAATTCACGCCCAACCATGTAGGGATGGCCGTGCTGTCCCGAAAACTCCGGCACCACCGCCCAGATGTGCGGCGGCGCGGCCTCGAATGCGGCGAGCAGGATTCCAATCGTGGCGGCGCCGACCGGAGGCCGATCGACCAGCGTAATCACGGCCGCATCGCGCCCACGGTTGAGCACTTCGTGCAGTCCCACCTGCAGGGAACTGAACTGCCCCCGGCTGGGGTCAGGGTTGGTGACGATCGCCGCTCCGCTGGCATAGACCAGCGGCGCCAGCGCGGATTCATTCTGTCCCACCACTACGGTCACGAAATCGGTGGAAAGAGTCAGTGACCGGATAGCCGCTGAAAGGAACGTGTCCTTCGAGGCGGGCTGCCCGGCGACCTGCGGAGGCCAGGGCAGCAGCGCTTTGTCCGTGCCCATGCGCGCGGATTCTCCCGCGGCCAGAATAACTCCTGCAAAGCTCACAGAGCGGGACATGTTGCGCAAGATAACAGAAAGCGGACAGAAAGTCAGTGAGCAGGATCAAGGCTAGTGAGTGAACCTGCCCGTTGCCGACTTCTTTCCCGCGGCGTCATCCTGAGCGAAGCCGTTCTTCAGGCGGAGCCAAGGATCTTGCGCGCACAACGGAGACGCGGTCGTGGGCCCCGCGAGATCCCTCACCCGGCTGAACGGCTCCGGGTTTCGGGATGACGCCCCCGAATGAATTCAGATTCAGACTGAGCCACCAAGATCAATCGTGCCGGTCGTCGTCCTCTTCCGCTACTCCAGCCGCTGCCGCACCGTCCTCCCGCTGCCCACGCTTGAACCAGCTCAGGTGCGGCAAAGCACCTGTCGCGTGGCGGCGGATCGCAATCAACTCCGCCGTGATCGCGACCGCGATCTCCTCCGGCGTAATCGCCCCGATGTCGAGGCCGATGGGCGCGTGCACCCGCTCGAAAAGCTGGGCCGGCACTCCCTCTTCCTCAAGCGTTTTGAAAATCTGGATGACTTTGCGCCTGGACCCGATCATGCCCACATAGCGGGCGCGCGTCTGCACCGCCCAGCGCAGAATGCGCATGTCGTCGCGGTGGCCGCGAGTCACGATCACAATGTAAGAAGATTCGTCCGGATCGAGCTTCTGCATGGCCTGGTCGAAATCGAGGGCGTGGACTTCGCGCGCCGCCGGGAAGCGCTCCTTAGTGGCATAGGAGGAGCGGTCGTCGCAAACAATCACGTCAAAACCCGCGCTTGTCGCCGTCTGGCAAACGCTTAGCGCAACGTGACCTGCGCCGAAAACATAAAGTAATGCTGGAGGTAAGATCGGCTCAATGAAAACCTCCAGCGTCCCGCCGCACACCAGTCCCGTGTCGTACTTCGGATCCTGGTTCAGGTCAAACGTCAGGGTGCGCGGCTTCTCCGACTCCATGACCTCGCGGGCAGCCTGCCAGACGTCGGCCTCGACGCAGCCCCCTCCGATCGTACCCACAATCGAGCCGTCGTCGCGCACCAGCATTTTCGCCGTCTTGAATGACGGGATCGATCCCCGCACGTTAACGATCGTGGCCACAGCCCCACGCCGTCCTGCGCGGCGAAGCTCG
>Ga0187818_10000331_pt1 | contig 16343 bp, 19 predicted proteins | sample NC_wetland_sal_i_14_FD_130581 | JGI IMG/M metagenome (GOLD analysis project Ga0187818, IMG submission 130581) | Wetland sediment microbial communities from Neuse River Estuary, North Carolina, USA - SO4_3 | ecosystem: Environmental > Aquatic > Freshwater > Wetlands > Sediment | place: USA... | reverse complement strand
CCGCCCCGCCGGAACTCACCGCGTGGAATTGCCGCAAATTCAACGTCCCGGCACGCGGTCCAACACCGTCTGCACCAAATCGCCGAGTTGTTCAGCCGTGTATTCGTTCCCCTCGAGATTCACTACGAGATCCCGCCGGATCGACGATCGCCGTGTGTAAACGTTCCGTTGCAGTTGTTGCGCAGCAGCGACATCCGCTGGGGTGCCTCCCACGCTCCTCGCAGCATCAGAATGTCCAGGCACCCGTCATTGTTGTAATCCGTTTGAATCATGTTCAGGGCGCCTAGTTGGCCGGAAAGGCCGGCCTCCGCCGTCTTGTCGGTGAAGATGCCGTTTCCATTGTTGTGAAAGAAATGCATCGGCGCACACATTTCGAAACTCGACGTCACCACATCGAACAACCCGTTGTTTTCCAGATCCTCGACGACGAGTCCTCCGGCCATCTCGAACAGGTTCAAGCCCGCTTCCGTTGCCACGTCTTCAAAGCGCCCTACGTCTTCCTTCGATTCGAACAAGGAAATCGGCAAGAGGTATTTCGGCGGAACACCCGCCGGATACTTCCCTACCGTCATGTACGCTAGATTCAGCAGCCATTTCACGTCGAGCTCGCCGGGTTTCTTATCCAAGTATTTCTGAAAGTAGACGATCGACTTCTCAGAATCCTCGGTCTTCTTGTACGCGTTGCCGGGACGCATCGGAAACAAGCACCGCTCGCCGGGCTCGCGGTACACATCGTTTTCCATCTCCGATTTGTGCAGGTACATAATCCCCAGAGTCTCTTCCATCTGGGGAATCTCCTCTGGGGCGTCGGAGCGCGCAACCTGGTAGGCCTTTTCGAATTCGGGAAGCGCCAAATCCATCTTTCCCTGGTACGCATACAGCTCAGCCAGAAAGTAGTGCAGCTCCAGAACGTCCATCGGCCTGCGGGATGCCAGCGCGGTTTGATTCTCCGGCGCGAGCACCTTTTCCATGTGCTCGATCTCGCCCGCAAGCGACCCCTTGCGCGCAGCGCACGTTTTATGCGGATCAAGCTCCCAGCCGTCCGGCTTGGGATACCGCCGCAGAGCCTCCTCTGCCTCCGGCAGTCCAGACACCAAAAGCATCTGCTTGACGCTCTCCCGGGCGGCCAAGGCCAGCGTCCCCGCGGGGTCGCCATTCCTGGCGCGCAGGCGCGCCACCCATGATTTTCAGGATGGCGTAGCCCTCCGGTATGCGCGCCACCTTGCTCACTTGCCCCGGCGCCATGCCTTGCAGCGCGTCTCTCAACTCGGCGCGCAGCTCTCCAGGCGCGAACTTGCCCATGTAGCCGCCAGCGCTCGCCGTGGGATCGATCGATTTTTCCTTCGCGAGTGTGGCGAAATCCTCGCCGTTCTCCAGCCGCTCCAGAATCTGCTGCGCCTCTTCATTCGAGCGCACCACAATCACTTGTAAAGGGACTTCATCCGGTGTGGATGATGTGGAACTCGTGGCGGCGGAAGGCAGCGCGGTCTGCGCCAACGTGGGCGGGCCCTGGGCCAATAAGGCCACCGATGCCGCTAGGAGAAAGCACGTTTTTACTAACGGTCCCGGCATGCGTAAACGGTACCCTTAGCAATCGCGGCTTGTCTATGGCAATAGCTACGGCAGCGTCTTACTCGGGTTCGCCCCGCGTCCAATTCGACTAACCGGGAGGTAGCTGCATGGCCGAATTATGACGCGCGTTTGCCTGCCTGGAGGCGCTGGGGTAAACTCCAGAACAAGTGGCGGACACTTCGTCTATCGTCGGTCGCACCATCTCCCATTATACCGTCCTCGAAAAACTCGGCGGCGGAGGTATGGGCGTGGTCTATAAGGCCGAGGACACGCGGCTCGGCCGGTTTGTTGCGTTGAAATTTCTTCCCGAAGACATTTCCCAGGACCCTCAGGCGATCGAACGATTCCGTCGCGAAGCGCGCGCGGCATCCTCGCTGAATCATCCGAGCATTTGCACGATTTACGGCATCGAAGAATTCGAAGGGCGTCCGTTTATCGCCATGGAGCTGCTGGAAGGCCAGACGTTGAAGCATCGCATCTCCAAAAAGTCCCTCGCGCTATTCGAACTCTTGGACATCGCCATTCAAATTACCGAAGGCCTGGAAGCGGCTCACGCCAAGGGCATCGTCCACCGCGACATCAAGCCCACTAACATTTTCCTCGTCGACCGGGGTCCGGCGAAGATACTGGATTTTGGCCTGGCGAAATTCACAGCGTACCGGCAGCCTGCGACGAAGGATGTGAGCGAATCGTCCATGCCCACGCAGATGCACTTCCTGGACGAGGAGCTGCTGACCAGCACAGGCGCCTCCATGGGCACGGTCGCGTACATGTCGCCGGAACAGGCGCGGGGCGAAGAGTTGGACGCGCGCACGGATTTGTTTTCGCTCGGCGTCGTGCTCTATGAAATGGCCACGGGCGTGCTTCCATTTTCAGGCGTGGTTCCTGCTTTGATCTTCGACAACATCCTCCATTCCTCAGCGACTCCCGCGACGAAGGTGAATTCGCGTTTGCCCTTGGCTTTGGAAAATATTTTAGCCAAGGCGCTGGAGAAAGATACCGACCTCCGTTACCAGACCGCCACCGAACTTCGCGCCGACCTGAAACGCTTGCGGCGCGATACGGATTCGGGTCGCTCGGGAGTGATCGCTGCTCAACCGGGCGCGCTTGAACAGGATCGCGAAACCCACGCACATCGACAATGGCACACTTGGGTCGTGGTGACCGCCGGCGCTCTCATCGCCATCACCGCAATTCTTGGGTATGTTCTAACGCGCCCGGTGGCACCGCCGCGCGTGCTGCGAACCGTCCAGCTCACCAACACGAATCGGCCCAAATCAGACATAGTAACGGACGGTTCGCGGCTCTATTTCATCGAGGGCCAATCGGCTCTTTCGCAAACCTCCGTGAGTGGTGGCGAGACATTTCCGATAACGACCTCATTGGAGGACACCGGCTTTTCGAACGTTTTCGACATCTCACCAGACGGGTCTATGCTCCTGATGAATACTGCCCGAGGAACGTCTCTTGACGGCCCTCTTTGGGCAGTCCCTGTGCTTGGCGGTACGCCCCGTCGATTAGGCAATCTTGAGGGCCACGCCGGAGCGTGGTCGCCGGACCGCAAGATCATTGCCTACGCCAAAGCGAACGAGATATTCCTGGCGAACAGCGACGCCAGCAAACCACGCCGACTGTTGGTCGCGGCCGGGACGCCGAGCGACCTTCGCTGGTCGCCCGACGGGTCCATTTTGCGTTTCACTGTGAACGATCCTCGGACCAATGCCCGCTCCATCTGGCAAGCTTCCGCGGACGGCAGCAATCTTCGTCCGCTGCTTGCGGGTTGGAACAGCACACCCAACGAATGCTGTGGCAACTGGACACCGGACGGAAGGTATTTCGTGTTCCAGGCGTTCCGCGACGGAACGGCAAACCTCTGGGCCCTGCACGAACAGGGCGGCCTTTTCCTCTCCACTCGCCACGAGCCGGTGCAGTTGACGACTGGGCCCATGAATGTAGGGAGTCCGGTCCCGAGCCGCGATGGCAAGAAGCTTTTTGTCCAAGGCTGGCAGCCCCGAGGAGAATTGGTCCGCTACGATGCGAAATCAGGGCAATTCGCGCCTTACCTTTCGGGAATCTCGGCGATGGGGATGGACTTCTCTCGTGATGGAGCGTGGGTCGCCTACAACGACGCCAGCGATGGCACCATGTGGAGAAGTAAGGTAGACGGAACTCAAAAGCTTCAACTTGCTTTCCCGCCTATGCTGGCCTATCTGCCTCGATGGTCTCCGGACGGCAAGCAGATCGCGTTCTTTGGTCATCCACCCGGCGAACCCTGGCAAATCTATGTGGTTCCCGCCGGGGGAGGCGCACCCGAATTGCTCTACCGCAGTGGAACCAACCTGGCGGACCCCAGTTGGTCGCCCGACGGAAAATCGTTGGCCTTCGGAGAGAATTCACTGAACAATGAAGGGTCAGCGGTCTACGTTCTCGATCTGAAAACGCGAAAGGCTTCGAAGCTGCCCGGGTCCGATGGCCTTTTTTCTCCGCGCTGGTCCCCCAACGGACGCTACGTAGCGGCCATTACGCTCGATTCTCTCAAGCTCATGCTTTTTGATTTCACGAGTCAGAAATGGACCGAGCTCGCCAAGATTTTCGTAGCCTATCCGACTTGGTCTCGCGACTCGCGCTATTTGTATTTTGACGGGATTCTCGACAACCAAGAGGGCTACTACCGCGTGCAAATCTCCGACGGCAAACTGGAACGCATCTTCAGCCTGAAAGGGTTTCAGGCGGCCGGAGGAGCCTTCGGAAACTGGAGCGGCCTTGCCCCGGACGAATCTCCGCTGCTTGTCCGCGACGCCAGCATCCAGGAAATCTACGCTCTCGATTGGGAGAGGCCTTAATCCACATCGCCGGATCAATGGCCCGGGGGCGCTCACCTACGAAATCGCGCTGTCTTGGCAGGGCTCACAATGGGTCTGTCCCCTCCGGGACACGGTTTCCCTTCGTGCCCAACGAGCAGGTGCTTGAGCACGGCGTTGATGCTGTTGTGTTTTTCGCGGTTCAGTTCGGCATCTTCATAAAATGACACGTCTCTGGTCCTGCGAATTTTCCTCGCCTCATGGAGTACATGGACCGCCTCACGTTTCAAAGCCTTGAGTTCTTCGCACATACATTTCGCTCCAGCGGCGGGCGATTCTACGATCCAAGTGCAGCAGCGCAAGGGTACTTTTGTACCTGGCTGTGGATTACAAGTGGAATGGCTCGCTAGACCACCGCGGGCAGATGTCCGGTTGCCCGACTTCACAGCGAATGAAAGAGAATCGATTGAAGCCGGGCCGAATTCCCCAGGAGGCAGGCTCGTCAGTTGGCTTCCGGCGGATCGGAAATTGGATGGAACCCGTCGCGGCCATCAGGGAACGTCCCGCGTTGTGCACATCCGTAAACAAGACCGTGTCCCCGTTTATTCGATCTCTTTGATCGCATTGTGAGGGACCAGAACATCCTTGGCATTCGCAATGAGCCCGGGCGCCAGCCAGCGAAACAGAAGCGTGGCGGTGATTCCCCCGAGGAATTGGGCGAGAATGAACCCGGCTACATCCGCGGGCCTAATACCGGCGAAGGTGTCGCTTAGAGACCTCGCTATGGTCACCGCAGGATTAGCAAACGAAGTGGATGCCGTGAACCAGTATGCAGCGGTAATGTAGCTCCCGACGGCGAACGCAACCACGCTGGAACGAAGCCGGGAGCAGCCCCAAATCACAGCCAGCAACCCGAATGTCGCCACGAATTCGCTGAACAACTGTGCCGTGCCGCTGCGCGCGTGCCGCGACGCCGAAAGGATCGGAAGTCCGAACATCATGTGTGCGCACATGGTTCCCGCTACGCCACCCAGGACCTGCGCGACGACGTATGCGGGTGCTTCCTTCCAAGGGATTCCCCGTTCCAGAGCGTCGGCAAACGTCACTACCGGATTGAAGTGAGCGCCCGAAATCGGGCCAAATGTGAGTATCAGCGCGACGAGCGCTGCCCCCGTCGCAAGGGTATTGGCCAGCAGCGCCAAGGCAATATTCCCGCCGGACAGCCGCTCCGCCATGATTCCCGAGCCGACCACCGTTGCTACCAGAAGCGCCGTGCCCACCGCTTCCGAAGTTACTCGTTTGGCCAGCGATAGACGTGGTTTACACTGCGAGTGGTTTTCCGCGCCGCTCAACGGGAGGGCCTCTCTTCGGCAGTTAGGCTGCAATCGCGCAGGCGAATATACAGAATCATGGCCAGAACACAAGTCAATATCATGTTTCGAGCATTTTCAGATCGCACCCGGCTCCGCATTCTTCGCCTGCTTCTCGAAGGAGAGCTGTGTGTCGGCGATCTGGTGACGATCCTCCGCGTTCCTCAACCTACGGCCTCGCGGCACCTGGCCTATCTGCGCAAGACCGGCTTAGTGACGACTCGAAAGAATGGCCTATGGAACTTTTACAAGCTGGCTCCGGCCAAGTCCTCGTTTCATCGCAAGCTCCTAGAATGCCTCGACGATTGTTTTGGCTCGGTGCCTGAAATGACGCAGGACACAAGAGCCGCCGCGAAGCTCAAACGCTCCGGCGGCTGTTGTCCGCGCTAGGTTGCGTTAAGCGGAAGCTGCCGAGTCCGGCAGGTGTCTCCCGATGCGGTCGATTTCCTTCTGGATTGCGAGCTTATCGAGGCTCGCTAGCGGTAAGCACAGCAGCAGACTGATCCTGCGGTCCAGGACCATAAAAGCTTCGCGAAAGGCGCGCTCGACTTGCTCCAGGCTGCCTTGGACTCCCGCTGGGTCCGGGATTCCCCAGTGCGCTGTCATCGGCTGACCCGGCCAAAGCGGGCAAACCTCTTTGGCCGCGGCATCACAAACCGTGAAGACAAAGTGCAAGTTCGGGGCGCCAGGCTCAGTGAATTCGAGCCAATCTTTGCTGCGTAGACCCGCGACGGGCAGACGAGCAACTTCAAGTTGGTGGAGAGCCTGCGGATGAACGAACCCTGCGGGATGGCTGCCGGCGCTGTAGGCCATGAAATTCGGCCGGCCTTTATGATTCATGATTGCTTCGGCCACGATGGAACGAGCCGAGTTTCCCGTGCACAGGAAGAGGACGTTGTAGCGTTGCACCATGGACTCACCTGCCTTGCGTTCAACGGAAAGAGCTAAGCACGCTATATTCGCATACGCGAATGTAGCGTACGTTACGCCGTTCTGTTCGATGTGTCAATATCTGCGCTCATGGCAGCGCCGAACGAACCTGCCATCAGAGCAAACGCGCAACGGAAAAGGACCCACGATCGCTGTAGCGGCGCGCTTTACAGATGGACGCGCATTCATTACCCTAAACGGACTATGTGGAATGTCGAAGAGCGATTTTCACCAAAGGCGATCGAAAGTCTGGCGGCGCTCGGCTTTGCCGTCGGCAGCACCCGCGGCGTCGTGCGCGTGGAAAAATACGGCTCCGGCGCGGAGTTCCGAAAAGGGACGGACGGCCTCTACCAAATGACCATCCTGCCGACGATCATGCTCAAAGGCCGGTTCACGCGCCTATGGGACGCCGGTTACCAAAAATTCTTACTCACAGACGATGGGCAGAAGCTGCCCGCACTGGCGCAGCACTTGCAGAACTTGCGAAAGTTCAACGAAGAGCTGCGTACCGCGCTTGGCGTGTCTACCTTTTACAATGAGGCGCTGGGCTCGGTGAGCCAAGTGTCTGTCTACGATCGCGTCAAGGGCCGCAAGGGCGACGTGCCGGACGAGACCGTCGGCGCGCACTCGGGCAGCGACGGTCATTAATCGTTGCAACTATCCGGCATGGCGTAGTTGCCTCCGGAATTGAGCGACGTCCACTCGATGTTTCGCGGCTTTCCGCGTACCGATGAAGATAACCGGGACGTCCCACCCGTAGCGCTCGTTCAGAATCGGATCTTCGTCGATGTTGACTTCGCGCAGCGCCGCGCCAAACTCCAACAACAACGGCGCAATGGCGGCTTTGGCTTCGTCGCAGAGATGGCAGCCTGGGCGAGTATAAAACGTTACGTCGCGCGGGCCGGCGGCCGAGAGCCGCTGATCCTCGCTAAGGGAGTTACGGGGATGTTCGCTCACGGTTTTGGATTCGAGTACTTCTGGAAAGGGCCGGAGTGCGGGTGGAACGCACGGGCCCGATAAAGCTCGGCAATTTGGCGGAGATGCCCGAGGTCGTGCGAAGCCCATTCGTTGAGCATTTGCGACAGCGTGATGACGCCGAGTTCCGAATGCTTCGCGGTGCGAGCTCCCACCGAGGAGGGTGCGCCCTTCAAGAAGACGACAGCGGCCCGCCGCGTCGCCGCAAAGCGCGCCAAATGCTCCGCCGCAGAACCCCGCGAGTAAGCACCCGCTTCCGACGGGCCCGGCTGCTCGTACTTCTGCAGTGCCGGCGAGTCCTCGGCAATGATGCGCCGGACCCGCTCGGAATACACTTTCTCGATGTCCGCGAGGTGCGCCAAAACCTCCGAGATGGACCAACGGTCCGGCGCGGGCTTCCATTGCAGCAGATCGGCGGGTAAATCCCCAAGCAGCGTTTCGAGGGCAACCGGCGTCTTTTCCAAGAGCGACACTGCGGGCTGAATGTGGGTTACGAGAGCCGTTTGCACGGAACACCTCCGATCCAGGCGTTCATTGTATCTGCGAACCGCGCATGAAAAGAAGAACCCGCGCATAATCATAATGAAGAGGCAGGACAAATGAGAAAGGCGGAACGCATGGCGAGAGTAGTGGCCTTGATGGACGACTTGTTCTTTCAGATGAAAGTGGCGGAAACCGCGAAGCACCTCGGCCTAGAGCTAAAGGTCGCCACCAACGGCGACGCACTGATGGCGCTTCTAGCATCCGCGCCAAAGCTGGTGATCGTGGATCTGAACGCGCGTTGCCAGCCGATTCAGGCCGTCGAGCGCCTCCGCGCGGAGAAAAACGGCGCGCGCGTCGTGGCTTTCCTCTCACACGTACAGACCGAGCTGGCCGCACAGGCCCGGGCGGCTGGCTGCGACGAAGTGATGCCGCGATCGGCGTTTACGCAAAACCTAGCAGCGATTCTGTCGACTGCGAAAGACTAGCGTGGACTGGCTCTCCATGTCCGTGCGCGCCCGGTTTCTTCTCGTGGCAGCCCCCATGCTGCTGATTACAAACGCCGGCAATGCCCAGGAGTCCAGCTCGCAACCAAGCGCCACCCCCTCGAGCGTCGTTAACGGGCCGAGCGCCGCCTTGCGCGATGCACTCTCGGCGGCGTGCTCCCAAAGCGAGCGGAACTTCGCAAAATTTCTGACCGCGCGCAACACCGAAGCGTTCGCCGGACTGACCCCGGCCGCTCGCGTGGCCCTAATGAAACGCTTCGTGCTGTTGGACGAGCCGGGAAAAGCATCCCTGGTCACCAGCCCTTCCGGCAGGCCTATCGTGCGCTGTGAAACTCCCGGCGGCGCTGCCGAGTTGCAAATCGGCGGCGCTGAAGTCGCCGACAATCTCGCGTTCCTCCCGGTCGAGGTTCGTGATGCCACCGACACCGTGGGTACCAACGTCATGCACGTGAAGATGGGGTTGGTCCGCGAGAATGGCGAATGGAAGCTGCTCTCGGTCGGCCTGGTCCTTCTCGACCTGCCTTCGCTGGCCGCGGAATGGGATGCCGCGGAGATCGAAGCCACCGAGCGAGCGGCCATTGACGGGCTGAAAACGATCGGCGATGCCGTCGAAGTCTACCGCCGAGCGTATGCGCATCTTCCCGATTCACTGGCAAAACTGGGGCCTCCTGCGCACGGCGCAGTCAACCCGGAAACCGCCGGCCTTCTCGATGTGGACTCTGCTTCCGGCGCAAAAAACGGCTATGTGTATCGCTATGTGATCGCCGGCGCCAGCGCGGTCGGCGCACCGGCGAAGTTCGAACTGGCGGCGACGCCGCAAACCTACGGACGCACCGGACGCCGCTCGTTTTTCCGCGACGCCAGCGGCGGCCTGCATGGCGCGGACCACCACGGAGCAGTCGGCAGCGAAGTCGACCCCAAGATCGAGTGAACGGCCCAGGCCTTCGAGCGCCAGTTGACGAATTGTGTGGGCGCGCCTCGCTTCGCACTTGCTCCGCGCCGCCCTCGATCACACAATAGGGAAAGGGCATCTATCCACCCGCGGCGCTCTCTGCAGAGAGAAGCGCTCGCGACCCAGCGGTCTCTCTAGGGCATAAGGAGACCTGCACATGTCAGACGTAATGGCCGATCGGCGTGACGCGCTCCGCTATGCGCTGATCCTCTCGGCGGAAGTAGTCGAACTAGCGACTTCCGCGGTTTTGACCGCCCGGTCTTCCGACGTCAGCCGCAGCGGCTGCTACATCGACACGCTCAATCCTGTCCCGGTCGGATCGCAAGTGAAAGTGCAGCTTCGCCGCGGAGAAATTGTCTTCGAAACTTCCGCGCGCGTCGTCTACATCTGCCCGGGACTAGGCATGGGCCTGCACTGGGGCAAGAATCCCACGCCGGAAAAACTGGCCATCCTCGACCGCTGGCTCATGGAAGCGGCCCAGGGCCAAACCTAGCCGTTACGTTGCTTGTCCCTTCAATCTCCCCGGAACCTCGCACCAACAACATTTGTGCCCTGATACACTTGACGCTACTATCGGGCACTTCCTAATGCGCCGCTCCACACCCACACACGCCGCCCTTCTGTTGCTTGGCTTCGCGTTGCTGGCGCCCGCGCCGGCCGCGGCGCAGCCTCAAATCGATTCGCAATACGGGCCGCTGCCGGTCTTCGAGCTTCACAGCGGATTCTGGATCAACCTGCATCACACGCTGTACTTGCAAGCGCGCCAGTCTCGCGACGGTCGAGGCGGTCCCTCCGGCACAAGCGCCCCGACGCGCCGCACCGCCAGCGAACGCCTCGCCTGGGACGCCGCGGTCTCCTACTACCAGGCCAACTACGCCGACAAAGACCTGCTCTTCAATACTGAGCTGATCCTGCTCAAAAATCAGCTCGCCGATTTCGAGGGCTGCGACGAGCTCTCCGGCACCAAGCAAAAAATGTGCGACGCTGGCCTGCCCGCAAAATTAACTAAAATCCTCGAAGCCGCCGCCCCGGTCTATCGCGCTCACGAGTGGCCCGGACACGATCGCGCCAACCGCATCTGGATCGCCGGCGTCGCGCCACTGGTGCGCGAGAAAGGCCTCGGCCTGGCCGAGCGCCTGGCCGAGGTCTATCAAGCCCGCTGGCCCAAGGAAAAAATTCGCGTCGATGTCACCGCCAATGCCAATTGGGCCGGTGCCTACACCACCCTCGATCCCTTGCGCGTCACCATTTCCAGCACCGACCCCAGAAACCAAGGCAGCGCCGCCCTCGAGGTCCTTTTCCATGAGGCTTCCCACGGCATCGCCGAACCCGTTCAGCAAGCCATCATCCGCGAATGCCGCCAGCGCGAAAAAGCCATTCCCCGCGATCTGTGGCACGCGCTGATGTTTTACACCACCGGTGAAGTGATCAAGCCCGTCTTCAGTGCGCAAAACGGTGACGCGCAAGACGCTCAGTACACTCCCTACGCTATCCGCGAACGTCTCTACCAACGCGGGTGGGACGACTACCTCACGCTCCTCAAGCGCTTTTGGCAACCCTATCTCGACGGCAAAGCCAGCTTCGACGACGCCATCGCCCGCATGGTCTCCGCTCTTTAGATCTCTGTCCCGGTGGCAAACCCGCCGCTACTCAATTTCGTTGCTTCTGCTAGTCTGACGAGCATGAAATATCTCCTTGTTGCAGTGACTGCTGCGGTGACGGGAATGGCCGGGCTGGCCACCCTGCTTGCCGTGCCTCAGGCAGGCTCGGATGCGCGCGCACGCGAACTAATCCGAACGCTGAAGCTCGATGTCTTGCCCAGAGAATCGGGGTATCTCGGGATTATCGGACGATCCGGGCAGATGGTGACCTTGGACGGCCGCACCCTGGCAGTGCAAAGCCAGAACTATTACATGCTCACGCGCGACCGGCCCGTCAATTATCTCCATTGGCTCGCCCCGGACGATACTCACATCCTCATCGAGGGCGGCCCAGTGGACTATTTCATTTTTCATCCGGACGGGCGCACGGAAAAAGTTACGCTGGGCATAGACCTCCGTGCTGGGCAGCGGCCGGTGGTAGCGGTGCCAGGTGGTTGCTGGAAGGCACTTCGGCTCCACGACGGTGTCAGTTATGCATTGATGGCCAACACGCTGTCGCCGGAGTTTACCCCCGACCTCGTGAAGATTGGGGCCGGTGCCGGCTGGGTGAAACGCTACGCGGGTTCCGCACCATGGGCGACCCCAAACGCATTGCGCGAACTGATTGGTCCGAATTGGATACCGGAGTAGCCCGGTGCTAACCGCTCTCGGGAGCGATTTGACCCCTCCGGTAAACGCGTCACACGTCCATCTGGAAAAGTGGGAGCGCCAGCGTGAGTTGTACCGGCGCGGGTCTCGAAACACTCCGTTCGCGTGTGGCGGGCTCCTTCCTTTGTTGCTGCTCTTTTTTCTAGGCGCAGGCTTCGCGCGTGCTGAGAGCCTGAGCCTTACCGGCAAGGTGACGGACCCTCAAGGCAATGCCGTAGTGAATGCCACGGTGAGCCTCGTTGCTGATAATGGGAAAGCGGTCCGGCAAGGGGCCACCGGAAGCGATGGGCAATTCACCTTTACCGGAATCCCTCCGGGCAAATACACACTGAAGCTAAATGTGGCTGGCTTTGATCCAGTGAATCAGCCACTCGTTGTCCGCGACGCCGAGACTTTGGCAGTCGATGTACAACTGAAACTTGCGGCGGCAAAGGAAGAAGTAAAGGTTTCGACCGACGTGGTGGACGTGAACGTGGTCACCCCCGATCCCGCTCAACGCTTAGTCATTCGACAGGAAACCCTTGACGCGAATCCGGGACACCCTGGAGCACCAGTTTCCATTCCGGGCCTGCCCATTGAAACCGCGTCAGGCGGAATCAAAGCGCCGCAGTACTTCGCGCCGGGCGTGGCGGGAGATCATGGAGAACCCATCGCCTCCTACATTCAAGTGGGAAGCTACCTAGTTTCCAACAACCTTTCCGCCAATGCGCACGGAAACGGCTACGCGGATCCCAATATTCTCGTTCCGGGGGTCATTGGGAGTGTTCAGGTAGACGGGGGCGCTTTCAATGTGCGCGAAGGGGACCATTCGTAGAATCTTTCGGCGACGTATGGACTGCGCTCGCGGCTGGATCCCTTCATTACGCTAACGGGCGACTATCGAGACGTGGATCTCGTCGCTGGATGGAGTCCGGAAGGACCCGACACCCGCTCGTGGATCGTGGTGCAAGCCTGGTATGGCAACGGTTTTCTGGATCGGCTTGAGCATCGCCAGCAATATAAAATAAATGGCTCTCGAGAATTCAGTTCGGCAAGCATGTGCTTGCGCTTTTTGGCATCGGATACTACGGCTTTTCCTTTGTGCCGGGCCTGACCCCCATCGATGTTCCTAACCTGCACGATACGATTGACCCTCGCCAGAAAGATCAGACCCATACGGGATTGATCGCACTGAATGATGTTTGGCAGGTGACCAGTTCTCAACAGGTTCAGCTTTCCGGTTTTTTTCCGAACCTACAATTTGGCGCTCTTTTCCGATTTTGGCGATGGACTCATCCGGCAGAGCGAGTTCCGCACCGTGACGGCGAGCAATGCGACCTACACCAATAAGCTGAGCCATTCTCTCTCCGTGTTAGCCGGAGTGGACTACCAGCGCGATGCCCCTCGGCGGGACGATTTGGACCATTACGCGTCCACGGACCCCGCCGTATACGGTCCGTTCGAGAAAGTCTCAGCCAACAACATAACGATCGGAGATGTGTCGCCTTACCTCGCGGTGGAGGGCTTGCTGGCCCGCCATTTTCGCTACTATCTGGGATTTCGCCGCGATGAAATTGACTTCGATAATGACGATTTGATGGTTCCCGCGCATTCGTTTCAGAACTGGGTTGGAGTCAACAATCCCAAAGCCACGGTGTCCTTCCTACCGAAGGAACACTCCTGGTTGCCCAACGTCTCTTTGAGCGCCGGGGAAGCGTTCTTCACCAACGATCCCAGGATCGGCACGGGGACGACCCAAGGCACGCTGGTGAGCCGTTCCCACTCCTATCAACTGGTGGTGAGCAAGACGCTCGCCGGAACGGACTTTCGCGTCACCCTAGGCCACGTCACCACAGAAGCATCCCTCGCAAAAATCGATCCGGATACGGGGTTGCAGTTTAACGAAGGACCCGGCCGCTTGCGTTATCTTACATTGGCAGCGCGCCATTACTTTGGCTTTGGCATGTTGCGAGCATCCTATTCCCAAGCGGATGCGCGCGACTTGTCCGACGGCACGCCGACGCCGGAAGCGCCGCGCCTAATTGTAGACGCGCTCGCGACGTTCGATCGTCTTCCGTTCCATCTGCGAGCGCGTAGCGAATTTGAATATGTGGGAGCAAAGCCGCTCGGCGATGGTTTCGTTGGCGTTCCCACTACGGAAGTCCGAGGAGCTCTTCTGCGTCCCTTCCGACAGGGGCGCATGGACCTTGGCGTGAACTTCTTGATCGCCAAGAGTTATACCGGGCAAACCACCGAAGTGCTGGCGCTACCCGATGATTCCGCACCGTTCGAACGGGCAGTAGGCGTGCGGCTGCCATCCTACGTCAGCGTTTCCTATACGTATCGTTTTCAACAGCGCCAAGCACATTAGTTGATCTTCACTACCGCGTTGCGCTTAGGGCAAGCGCTTCGTTGCTCCGCGAAGAAACATAGTAAGGTCAGAAGAGAGCCGCCGCTAAACCCGCCCTCGGAGGAGCGCCCGCATGGTGCAGATCAAGGGATCCGGAATCAAAGAAGCCATCACCCAAGTCAAGACGCGCGCCGGCGGGGGTGCTTTCCAGAAAATCCTCGGACTGCTGGACGAAGAAAGTCGCAAGGTCTTCGGAGGCGAAATCTTCACCTCCACTTGGTACCCGCTCGATCTCTTTACGCGTTTTCTCGAGGTCGAAATTCGGGTTCTCGCTAATGGAAACGAAGAGATGATCACCCGTGGCGCGGAGGCATTAAACGAAAAACACCTTCGTGGAATCTATAAATCGTTTGTGAGAGTAGGTGCGCCCGAATTTGTGATCGAGCGAATCGCAGCCGTTCATGCGACGTACTTTCAGGGAGTCTCGGTCGAGGTGAAGCTGTTGGGGCACGGCAAAGCATTGCTTAAATACACGGGTTTTGAAAAGCAGCACCGCATCATCGGATTCGCGATTATCGGATTCTTCAACAAAGCGCTGGAGATCTCCCGAGCCAAGGACGTGGTCATCCGTTTCACCACACCGATCGAGGAAGACAAAGAATATTCCGAGCTCTCGATTGCCTGGAGCTGAGCGAGGGAACAATCTCCCTGTTCGGATGCTTGAGATAACCTGCGCAGTCCGCAAGGCGCGCACTTTTTGTTCCCACTCTTGCACTCTCGTTTCGAGGAACCTTCGCAGAATCAGCATTACTCAATCTTTCCGCAAGACACCCGTGACAGCGGTCCCAAAAGCGAATCCCAAGCGAAACCTATCCGTGCTTTCGGTCTCACGCTGCTCAAAACCCACTACTCACTACTCCCTACTTACTACCCACTCTCTTAGAGGTATTTGTCGGAGACCAAGGATATGCTAGGCTCTCCCTGCGGAAGCAAGCCCCGGCCACGTGCGGCGCGAGTCCTAGTGCCGCAAGCGACCTCTCCCTCTCGTTTCCAGACTGCGCCTCCCGCGGAGGCCTCTCTGCAGAAACCGCTAAGGCCAGGGTGCGTCACCCGCTTCGCGGTTGTGCAAAGAGCCGGCCGCTTTGCGGCCGAACAAATAACGGAGCGACTACGGCTATGTCAGGTACCACAGCGACCTCCAAAACCGCCCAGCAACCACTGGAGATCAAGCTCGCGCACTCTCCCGACTCCGACGATGCGTTCATGTTTTACGCCCTGGCAACCCACAAGCTCTCGACGCCCGGCTACAAATACACTCACGTTCTCTCCGACATCCAAACGCTCAATGACGCGGCCCTCGCCGAAACCTACGACGTTACCGCCGTCAGCTTCGCCGCTTATCCGTTCCTCCGCGACAAATACATTCTGCTCGACTGCGGCGCCAGCTTCGGCGAAAACTACGGCCCCATCGTCGTTTCTTCCAAGTCGATGCGGCCCCACGAACTCGCCGGCAAGCGCATCGGCGTCCCCGGCCTGCGCACCACCGCGTATCTCACCCTAAAACTCTTTGAGCCCAACTTCGAAGCTGTCGTGATGCCTTTCGACAAAATCCTCGACGCCGTCCAGAAGGAAACCGTGGAAGCCGGCTTGCTGATCCACGAAGGCCAGCTTCTTTTCCCGCAGCTTGGCCTGCACCGCGTCCTCGACCTCGGCGTTTGGTGGCACGACCGCACCAAGCTCCCGCTGCCGCTGGGCGGAAACGCCGTACGGCGCGCGCTGGGACCCGAGCTCGGCCAGCAAATCGCAAAAACGATTCGCGGCAGCGTCGAGTACGGCCTCGAGCACCGGGAAGAAGCCCTCAACTACGCCATGCAGTTCGCCCGCGACATGGAAACAGAGGTCGCCGACCGCTTCGTCGGCATGTACGTCAACAAGTGGACTGTCGGCTACGGTGAGCGCGGCAAACGCGCCGTCACCGAGCTGATCGAACAAGGAACCAAGGCGGGCCTGCTGCCGGAGCCTGCCACGGTCGAATTCCTAAGCGAAGACTAATCAGACATCGCACCTATTTTTTCCGCCGCGGAATCCTAAACTTTTTCGCCGATCTGCCGATATCCAT
>Ga0187818_10000330_pt1 | contig 16343 bp, 15 predicted proteins | sample NC_wetland_sal_i_14_FD_130581 | JGI IMG/M metagenome (GOLD analysis project Ga0187818, IMG submission 130581) | Wetland sediment microbial communities from Neuse River Estuary, North Carolina, USA - SO4_3 | ecosystem: Environmental > Aquatic > Freshwater > Wetlands > Sediment | place: USA... | reverse complement strand
CCCATCCGCCTGCGATCACGTACCCGATGAACGTTGCGGTGGTGAACACCGGACCTGGCGTCACTTGCCCGACGGCAACGGCGTCGAGAAGTTGCGGTTCGGTGAGCCAGTGGAGCCGGTCCACCAGGTCCGCGCCCGCATGGCTCGCGTCCGTGGTGGAAAAATCGGATGAGAGCATCAGGAACTGCGCGTTGGGAGCGTACTCGCGAAGATTTTTCATGGCGAATTCGTTGGCATGCAGCCCGGGCCCGCACACCACCACATCGGGCTTCGTAGCCTTCACAAATGTCTTTGCGTCGGAGAGACTGTGCGTGGTGAGAACTTCATAGCCCGAGCGCTTTAGCAGCGCATTCAAATACGCCAGCAGATCGAGAGATGGGTCAATGCAGATGACCTTCGCGCCGAGTCCCGAAGTAGTTGTGCCGTGAGCACGCGGGCCTTCGAGGAATGCGTCAATCGCTTCTTTTTCTGATGCGTAGGTGTGGAACACTTTTAAGAGGGCGGTGGCTTCAAGAACCTGCAGAACAAAAGGAGACATCTGGCACAACTTCAGATCGCCATGGCTGGAGCGCATCACGCCCGCAATGCGAACCAAGGCTCCCAACCCGCCGCTGTCAATGTACTTGACGTCCGCCATTTGCAGGACGAACTTCTTCGTTTCCAGCGTGTGTCTCTCAATTTCCTGTTGGAGAGAGCGGATCTCGTTTCCGGTGATGATGCGTCCCTGGCACCGGATCACCACGACCTTCCCCATTTTTTCGGATTGTAAAGTGAGTTGCACGGCCAGGAAGATACCACATTCCCGACGACAGTCCAGTTCCTGGCGCGGCGGCGGAGTGGCTATCTTACTGGACATAGCTGAGTTGCCCCATTCTGAGAATTTGAAAATTGGCGAGTGACAATCGAAGAAAAAAGCGGCTGTTTCTGGAACGCTATCAATCTAAAGGACTTAGCAGGGGCGCTTTTGCAAGGCGTCTGGAAGCAATTGAATCGAAAGGAGTTAGACAGGGGCGCTTTTTGGGGAAGATTTGTAACATTGTTGATTCTAAAGGACTTAGGCAGGGGCGGATAGGGGCGCAGCCTGGAGGTTGGAAGTTCGAGGTTAGAGGTTGGAAGAACCAAGAGCCCCATCACCCCCATCTTTTTGTAAGAGTAGTGCAACAAAGGACTTACGGGAAAAAGGGCCGGTAAGAGTAGTGCAATAAAGGACTTACGGGTTTTGAATCGTGAGTGGGACGTAAGCGATTGATTTCGTTGAACTTGCAGATTGGAGCGCGATACAAAGCGTCGGGGCGCGGAATGGCTGAAAGCGGGCCGCGAAGGAGCGCTTGAGACGCAAATAACAGGTGCTGAAGGACTTAAGGTCATACGGTCAACCGGTCAGATCCTGGCAGAACTAAGTTACACATCAAGTTAACACAGATGGTAGAGTATGTCAAAAGTTAATTAGGGAAAAAAGAGGGGAAAATTCTCTGGAAAAGAATTCGAAGGGCGAAAGCGGACTTGCGAAACCTGTTCGAATGGAAAATGAAGTTTCAGGACGAACTGCGCGCTTAACGCTGACAGACAAAGACAAAAACCGCCGCATTCGCCCGTTCGGGGCGAACAAGGGGCACCGCCGGCCGGTTTCAGGAAGGAGGAAAGGGCAATGGGGTAGGATAGTCAAAAACCGAACCCTTTCCCCTACCTGACCCTGTCTAGCCGACAGGCAAGCGGCCGGCAGGCAGAAATATCTCTCGCAAAGCGCATTGATCGTCAGCGCACGTGTCTGTCAGCCGAAGCACTGGCGGCCACGCAAATGTCTTGGAATACGCTAGGACTGTAGAGCGAATTTGTTCCGGCTTCCTCTAGTATTCGCGGAAGGTTTCTCCGTACATCCCGATAGATTCTCCACATCTGCTGCACGGACGGCTGGCGGTCTGGCCGCCTGAAAATATTGCGAAGTTGAGCGAATACTCCCCGGACGTTTCCCCCATGTATCCCCGGGTCGATGGCATTCAGATCGCTAAGGGATTTCTGCAGTCTATGCTCCACCGATTCGCAGACGAACCACTTGTGGGCGCTCGTTGATGTTTTTTCCAAGGCAACCGTGAGACCGAGTTCAAATGGCATGTTAAAGCGCGGAGTACTGGGCGCATGCCGGTCCAGTTGCACTCTGGAAAGATCATGTATCGAACAATCGCACGCTTGAATCAGATTCACGATCTTATCCAGTCGTCCGGCGCTGCTCCGGATCTCCAAAGTCGCGCGTGGTGTAAGCCCGAAGGCGCTAATGCCCGCGACGTAGGCAAGGAAGAGTCTTTCGAACTGCCTGTCATAGGGAATATTTAGAAAAACGTCAGACGACGCTTTTCGAGGCTTTGGCACGCGTGTGATTCCTTCGCAAGGTAACAGTCCTCTTGGAGGTCGTTTGTTTGAGCGAGCCCGTTCCTTCTTTCGATTTCTGGAAGACTGTGCGCTTCTTGTGCAAGATAAAACCAGACGCCTTCGATGTCCGACACCTTATCTTGATCTTACGCGTCCTAACTCCCGATCCATTCTTTGATTCGGCGGTCGTCCCCATATCGATGAGTTTCATCAGCCGATTGAAGCGGCTGCGCGAAACGCCGAGAATCTTGGCGGTGTCTCGCGCTGTTGCAAAAGGTGCAGTAATCCTTATCGGCATATGTCACCAACTTCATTCTAACATCCCGCTTATCGTATTTGAACCCCTGCCCCTAAATTGTCATCCTAAGCGTAGCCTGCCTATCGGCCGACCCGCCCCACCATTTGCGGGAAACCGCCAAAGGATGGGCCAGCCTGAAACTGTTTTCCGGATTTGATGGCTGCGCCACCCTCCAAGAGGCGACCATAATTGACTCGCTCGTGCGTCAAGTTTTCTGGCCGCCAGCCGAGATGCAAAATACTGTGAAATTCCTATTCCGGTAGGCTATCAGGCACAGGTAAAAGGTTAATCGCTTTCTTTATTTGGCTCGCGTGCACGATGACGCCGAGATCCAATTGTAACTGTCGGATTTCGTCGGAATAAGGGCTCGAAATCCTCTGTGTTGCAACATCTTCTTGAGAGACCAAGCCAATTATAAAGTGAACCTCCTGGCCAATGTAAGTGTTCCCGCCATATGGTCGGCTAGTCTCAATGAAGTACACGGGGCCGCCACTATTACCCTTGAAGACCTTGAAATCGAAAAGAAAAGTCTTAGTAATATCCGTCGGAGTTAATGGGAATGAAGCTATCTTCCCACTTCGAAGTATCGGGAATCCCGCATCGTTCGCCTCAAAACCCAGTGGGTAGCCAAGACATCGCACCTCGTCTCCCGGATGAATCTCGAACTTTTTCAACATATCGTCATCAGCTAATATTTCTGTGGAAAGAAGAGGAGGCCTCACGCCGTCTGGAAGACGGATATACATGACCGCAACGTCCGCATCTGGAAGTCTCAAGTAGAGTGGGCGACTGTTGGAACGTATGGTGACCGCAAAAGGAACCCTCTCCCAACGATCGTTATCCAGTTTTCGCCTCGAATTTAAAATAACCGTATCTCCCTTCATGTCCTCCAAAACGTGGGCCGCTGTAATAAGGACGAATTTTCCTTTCTTGGGATCCTTCTCGTAGGGGCGCCCCATAAGGAATCCGGTCGCCAGTACAACCTGTCCCCTTTCGTCCCTACCCTCGATCTTGAAAGTCGCCTGCATTAAGTCTGTGTTGAATTCTTCCGGCTGCGCAGCCGGAGTTGGGGCCTGAATGGCGGAACAAATCGACATTATAAGAGTGCCGACAATGGTTAATGTTTTCTGCATACGCAAGTGCTGCAACTTTTTGAAAGCAAAATACGTGCTCATGCCTGACAACCAGCAAAGCACCGAGTCACCTGTGTTAATTATATACCTGGGGGCGCGCCTCACGGACAGTAGTGACATCTCGCGATCGGGTGTGTCCAGGGTGGGGGCGCAGGGATAACGAGCTAAGAGGTTTTGGGGGTGCCACGGTGAGTTTTGCGTCTGGCGTTTTTGACTCTCAAGTGCGAAAACCTCTCGCTTCGCGAGAGAGATCCCCCGATAGAAATCATCGGGGCGCAAACGGCGCGCTTCGACTACGTCCCGACAAAAGGCATCGAGACGCAAAGGACGTGCTCCCTTCGCCAAGGCACTCAGGGCAGGCAGAATGACGAGAGTTGGGGGCGGGAGCGGAAATCCCCACACGTGACCACGACGTGTGGGGCGCCCACTTCAGGCGCGTCAGATCGTTGCTGCTCGAATGACGCGAAGTCATATCTGTGTTACGTTTATCAAGATGAATTCACTCGATTCGCGGCCGAGGGTTGCCCGGACAGTTTTCCTCGCCGCGACCCTTTGTCTCTCGGCGACGGGACTTCTTCTGTTTCGTCCCGAATTCCTGTGCGCGCAGCCACAACAGATCGTTTGGACAAACGAGGAGAAACCCATCGCGAATGAACTCCGCAGTCTTCGCGACTTGCCGGATGACGTCAGGGCGCGCGCAACCAAACAACTTGCAATCGAGATTCGGAAGTTGCCCGCGGATCCCAATAAACTAATTCTGGCGAACGGACTTGCAGAACTTTCCACCGAGGGAGACTTCGGCCGGGATACTTTGCAGGAAGTGGCGACCACCTTGGCTGCCGCGCTACGGGAACATCCGGTTCGGGCCAATGAGGATCAACCTGCCGCGCCCTATGTGGAACTCGCCCAGCTTGTGCGCTACGAGCATGTCCAAGCGTCATTGGACGACCCACAATTTGCCGCGGCAATGTCCAAACTTGAAGCCGACGATGAGCGCCGGCAGCAGGCGGATTTCACATTGACGGAATTGGGAGGAAACACATGGACCTTGAAGGACCTGCGAGGCAAGGTGGTGTTAGTGAATTTCTGGGCGACCTGGTGCCAGCCGTGCCGCAAAGAAATGCCCGATCTTGAGGCGCTCTACAATCAATTCAAAGATCAGGGCCTGGTGATCCTGGGCATCTCAGACGAAAACGAAAGTAAAGTAAGGCCATTTATTGCGGCGCAGAAAGTCACCTATCCGATCCTGCTCGATCCGGGGCGAAAGGTGAACGAGCTTTTCCGGATTGACTCAATTCCGAAGTCGTTTGTTTACGATCGAGGCGGCAAGCTGGTTTCGCAGTCCATTGACATGCGAACGAGGAAGCAGTTTCTGGCAATGCTGGCGCAGGCAGGATTGCAATAGAGAGGATTGGTCCGCAAGAAGAGAGTGGCGCGCCCAAGGGGAGGATTATGGAACTTTTCTTGCCGATTTCGTGGCAGCACTGCCACAGTTTGAGTTGCCTGCCCGATTGAGCCTGTCGCCTGATCAGGACCCTGCAGGGCGCTTGTCCGCTTAAAAGACTTACCGGGACTTAGTCAAAAGCCGTTTGCCGTGGCTAGGAATCGTGGCGACCTCGAGGAGCTGGTGTAACAGAACCTGCGGTAGCAGGCAGAACCGATGGCAATACAGCCTTGTTGGGTTCTTGCTTGTGGATATAGGATGGCGCAGGAGAGTCAGAGCAATCATGGCCCATCAAGCACCGCTGAAATATGTCTTCTACATTGCCGCCACGCCGGAGAAGGTGTGGGAGGGCTTCGTGTCGCGGCGGTCGAACCGCATCATCTTCTCAGGCGCTGAGCTTCAAGCGGACTTTAAGCCTGGCGGCTTGGTCGCATGGGTGGGCGTGGGACCCGATGGCAAGCCTGTGAAGTACGTCCAAGGGAAGGTCCTGCGGTTTGACCCCCCAAAAGTATTTCAGTACACCTTCGCGATGGGCCAAAATGATAAGGCGTCACGCGCAACTATCGAACTGGCGCCAGAGACCGAAGCCACGAAAGTAACGGTGACCCATGACGAATGGGCCGAGGATGACACCACTTACGCTGCCTGCGCCGATGGATGGCCACGCATTCTCTCCCGCCTGAAGACGCTGCTTGAGACCGGAAAGACATTCAAGCCTCATTGATACGAGGTTGGAATGGTCTGCAGATTTTGCAGGAGATCCCTGCCTACCGGCAGGCAGGCCCACACGTAACGGCGACGTGTGGGGCACCCGCCAATCTGTGCGAGAATGATTTGGAAACGATAAAGCGATGCGGCGGATAGCTCTAGGAATCGTTATCGCGGCGGTGATAGCCGTTGCGGCGGCGGGATATTACGTCTTGCGGCGTCCGTCCACGACGAGCGGGCCGGCCGCGGGCGCGGAGCCGCCGCTCGTCTCACAGCTACCGCCGGGCGCGCCGTTTGTCATCTACGCGGACATCGCGGCGCTGCGGAATGCGGAATTCCTGGCGAAGATTGCGGCGCTCGTCCCGCCGCCCGCGCCGGATGCCGACTACGTGCAATTCGTCCGCGACACCGGCTTCGATTACACGCGCGACCTCGACCGTGTGGTTGTCGCGGTCATCCCCGGAGCGCAGGAAGCGACGGTGTGGTCGCTCGCCGAGGGCCGCTTCGACCGGCAAAAAATTCAGGACTATGCGCTTCGCAACGGGAAAACCGAGGAGCGCGACGGCCAGACGGTTTACGTGGTCGGGGCAGGCGCTTCGGGGAACGAAGTGACGATGCGGTTCGTTTCGGCGTCACGCATCGAGCTCGTCAGCCGGCCGCGCGAATCCAGCCCCGCGGCGGGCGATCCGAACGGAGCAGGCGCGCTCGGGGAGCACGTCTCGCGCGTCTCCGGATCGCCGCTCTTTGCCGTGGTACGAACGGACTCGGTCCCGAAAAACGTGGCGATTGGAGCGATCCGGCTGGACCAGGTCGCGGAGTTCCTGCAAAGCGTTCATTGGATCTCGGTCGCCGCGATGCCCGAAGGACAAAACCTGCGCGTCATCGTCGAAGGCGAATGCGGCTCGGCGATTGAATCCGGCAAGCTTGAAATGGGACTGGAAGGATTCCGCTTTGTCGGCCGAGCGATGCTCTCCGATCCCCGCACGCGCCGCCAGTTCACGCCGCAGGGCGCCGTCGCGCTCGATAAGTTGATTCGGCAGATTGAAATCTCGCACGACGGGCCCAACGTCCGGATGATGGCCGTGCTCACGCCGGGCCTGCTCGCCGGCCTCGCCGCCCCCATACCCAATGCCTCGCCTGCTCCAAATTCCAATCCCGCGCCAAGGCCGGCACCGCGCTGAAGCGCTTTTCAAAGAGCCATGCTACTTGCCAGAGACTCGTGGCTAGTGACTAGCGGCTAGTGGGCACAGCGGGGCCGCGAGCCGGAACAGATCGTGCCGTAACGCTTACGGGTCAGCGTTTGGAGGCTGTCTCAAGCTTACGGCCGCCGGCAGCGGGATGCGCAGCCGCCTCCGGCAAATGCGCTGTGAACCATTCCGCGGCGACGCGCGCGACCTCTTCCAATGTTCCCGGCTCCTCGAAAAGGTGCGTGGCGCCGGGGACGATCACCATTTTCTTTTTGGAGCAGCCCAACATTTTCAGAGCGCCGCGATTCAACTCGATGACCTGCTCGTCATAGCCGCCCACAATCAGCAAAGTGGGCGCGCGAACCGAACGGAGGCTTTCTCCCGCAAGATCGGGTCTGCCGCCGCGGGATACGACGGCAGAAATGTCTTCGGGAAGCTGGGCCGCCGCCACAAGGGCCGCTCCCGCGCCCGTGCTGGCGCCGAAATATCCGACGCGAAGCCCACGAACTTCCGGCCGCTTGAGGAGCCAGCGCGTTGCAAGAACCAAACGGCGGGCGAGGAAGGGAATGTCAAAGCGAAGCCGGGCGCTGTATTCGTCAACGGGTTCCTCCTCTTCGGTGAGCAAGTCGAAGAGCAGGGTTGCGATTCCCCCAGATTGCAGTACCTCCGCGACATAGCGGTTGCGGGGACTCAGGCGGCTGCTCCCGCTCCCGTGCGCGAAGAGCACGACACCTTTAGAGTGATCCGGAAGCGCGAGGGTTCCGCGCAGTTGTTCCTTTCCAATAGGGATGGTTACGGGTGATTCCATATTTTCGCGCTCCTGTTCGCCGGGCGAGATTGCCGGATGCGCCGCCCGGAGAAGCTCATTGCAAGACGGGCTTCTTTGCGGCGGGGCGCTCGGCTTTCTGGAGAAAGTCAATCACCTCGTCGTCGGCTACCTGGGAAAAGTCCAAATAGAACTGGCCGATGGCAAAGAAATGCTCGGGCGTGAGGAGGCAGACGAAATCGTCCACGAGCGGCCGGAGGCGATTGCGGGTGGAGACCGGCGCGACAGGCGCGGCGACCACGATGCGCGCCGGCTTCAATTGCCGCAAAGCGCGGATAGCCACCAGGGTGCTCGAGCCGGTGGCGATGCCGTCATCCACCAGGATGACGGTGACTCCTTCGAGTTGCAGGGGCGGCCGCCCGGCGCGATAGAGGTTTTCGCGGAGCTTCAATTGCGCTTCCATCTTTTTCGCGACGCCCTCGATCTGTTCCTGGGAAACACCCACCGAATCGATGATTTCCTGGTCGAGGACGCGCGTGCCGCCGATGGCCACCGCGCCGAAGGCGAGTTCTTCCTGGCCGGGCACGCCAAGCTTGTGCGCGATAAAAACGTCGAGCGGCAAGGCAAGCGCTTGGGCGATTTCATAGGCAACGGGAACGCCGCCGCGAGGTATGCCGAGGACGATGACGTCATCGCGCTTCGCGTACTTGGCGAGCGCCTTGGCCAACCGGCGGCCGGCGTCGGCGCGGTCTTCAAAAATCATCATTTCCTGGTCCATGGGTGTGACCCCCTTGTTCCGGCGAATGGGATGCAGGTTTTTAAGCTGCAATGTGCTTGTGGCGCTTCTCCGCGAGATGCACGGAGGTCGCCTGCGCGCCCTTTTCGCCTTGCTCTTCCACAAAGCGGACGACCATGCCTTTTTTGAGTTTGCTGAAGCCGCCGTTGAGAACACTGTTCTTGTGGAAGTAAATGTCCCTATCATCTTCCGTCTTGAGGAAGCCGTAGCCGTCGTCCATGAAGAGCCGGTCCACGATTGCCGGAAGCATTGGTTCATGGAGTTTCGTCTGGCCTCCCTGCCGCCGGGCGTAGTCCTGCAGCTTTCGGCCGGCCGAGCGGAAGGCGTCGTCAATAGCCATGCGAAGAATCTTGTGTGGGACGCCGACCTCCATCTGCTTTTCGAGGCGGCCAATTCTTGTGTCACGGAGCCGCTTGTTGGTGTTGGGCTCGCGACCCACATAAATTTCACCACCCGGGACGGTGATGTCGATTCGCACCTGATAGTGGCTGCCGTTCTTGTGGTGGTGGTGAGGCATTTCGACGGTCACATGGCAACTCATGATTCGGGGATAAAACAATTCCAGTTTTGCGACCTCTTCTTGCAACCAGCTCTCGATTCTGGGTGATGGCTTCAAGTTCCTGAAGGTTATTTGGAGCGGAATCTCCATTGGGTTGCTCCCTTCGGTGGCAGGCACAGCGTGCAGGAATCTATGGCATGCGCCCTTCTCACGCCCACAGTTGAAGGCTCCCACGGACGGGCGAAGGGTACCGTGATGGGCGTCACCCAGATGTGTGCGCGAAGGCGCAGGCCCGGCTATGGCGCGTCGAGGGGGTAAAAAATACCCCACTGCGATTTAGAGGAGACGGTGACGAACGGGGGGCGGGAATGGCTGTTCAGTTGTCCGTTAATCCAGATCGAGTCGGCGGGAGTTCTAGTCACCAAAGGAATTGAAGCGGAGGTAGCGCCAAGGATTGATTGGGGCACCATTCAGCCGGATTTCATAGTGGACGTGGGGTCCGGTCGAGCGCCCGCTTGTGCCGGAATAGCCGATGACGTCGCCGCGGTGAACCTGCCGGCCGATCTCGGCGTTAAAGCCCGAGAGGTGGCCGTACCACGTGGTCATCCCATAGCCGTGGTCCACGACGACGAGACGCCCGTATCCAGCCGTGGTCTCGACGGCAATTACGACTCCATCTGCTGTAACATGGACCGGGCTGCCATAGGCTATCGAGATGTCCACGCCCTTGTGGAACTCACCCTCACCGCTGAACGGGTCCAGACGCTCGCCAAAGCTCGCTGTAATCTCCCCGATCACAGGCCAGAGGGAGGGGGTGTAAGCGGCGTCTCCCAAGCCCGGTTGCGGCGGCAAGAGGTGGAGCCCCTCCTGAGCCATCGCCAGCGAGGAAGCGTTCTTCTCAAGGAAGTTGAACTGCTCGACTGTGCGGCCGAAGTCGTCTTCCGGCTTGCCGGAAAAACTGGCGAGCGTGAACGGGGTCTCCCGGAAGCGCACAAATCCGTAAGTCATGGCGACTTCGGTGGCGAGAGACTGGAGCGAGTCGAGCCGCTGGTTGGTGTCCTTTACGGAGGTCTGGAGTTGCGTGAACTTCTGCTTCAGGGTGTCGCGTTCGTTGCGGACGGCATTATAGTTGTCCGCTTTCCAGAGCATCCGGGAGTAGGATGCCACACCGGCAATGACCGTAATGCCGCCGACAACTACAAGGGCGGCAAGCAGTTGCAGGAAATAGAAAGGGATCCGCAGCTTCCAGATGCGGCTCTGGTCATTCGACGCCAGAAAGAATGTGTAGAAACGAGTTCGCATGCCCCTCAGTGCGAAACGCTGCCTGTTTTCCGTTTGGCTGGGCGCCGCACATCCCTAATTGCGGCGGATAATGCCGTTCGGCCTAACTTCGGCCCGTATAAGAGTTTGAACCGCGAGTCCTGGTCCGAAACCGGAGCTAGTCTAGGGTCGCGGCTCCGGGGAAGTCAACCTATATTTTGACGCCCTTGCCGGGCAAAAGTCTCGTCCGATTCCCGGCTGTGCCCTGTCTATAATATGAAGCTGGGCGCCACAGGGCACAATTTGTACCATGGGCCAGGAGTGGGACAGCCGAGTTGGCGAGTGAGCGGCTACCCCGAAGGGCACGAGCTTCGGAAGACCGAGTTACGAGGAGCCGGAAACAGAATCCATTGCGAAACGAAACCGAGATTATCAAGCGGATTTGGCGGGCACTGCCGACGCGAGCCGAAAAAAAGGGCGGCAATTGGCTGCGGCTTGGAGTTGGTGACGATGCCGCGGTTATTCGCGCCGCCACACGCCGGGGAGCAGCGGCAGGCGACTGGGTGCTGAGCACGGACGCCTTCCTCGAAGGCGTGCACTTTCTGCCGAGGGCGCATCCGCCCAGAGACATTGGTTACAAGGCGCTGGCGCGGGCCACGAGCGATCTTGCGGCAATGGGAGCCGCAGCGCGATTCTTTCTGCTAAGCCTCGCGTTGCCCGCGAGCCGCACGGGGGCATGGCTCGACAGCTTCCTGAAAGGTATGGGAGAAGCGGCGAACGAATTTGGGATGACGCTGATTGGCGGAGATACCTCTCGCTACCCATCCGTTGAGATGGACATCACGGTAGGGGGCTCGGCAGGTGCGCATGGGGTGCTGACTCGCGCCGGGGCGCGGCCCGGCGATTTGATTTACGTGAGCGGGACACTTGGCGGGGCGCAACTTGGGCTGGAACTGATCCTGCACGGCCTGGACGGCAAGGCGAGCACCCCCAAGATTCTTCGCGGCAGTCAATGGAGGCGTCTGCTGCAGCCGCACCTGCGGCCCAGGATCCAGCTTGAGCTGGGGCGCTGGCTGGCAGGTGAGAATCCATCGAGGCGGCAAGTGGCCTCCGCGGCGATTGACACGTCCGACGGGCTTTCCACGGATTTAAATCACATTTGCAAGGCGAGCGGCGTGGGCGCGCGGCTCTGGGCGGCGAAGATCCCCGCGATTCGCGTGCCCGAAGCGCTCCGACGGCGCAGCCTCGGCATCGACCCGTTACGGCTAGCTCTCCACGGCGGTGAGGACTACCAGTTGCTCTTCACCGTGCCCCCTGCTCTTGTGCCCGGGTTGCCCCGGCGAGTCCATGGTGTCCAACTCACGCAGATCGGCAAGGTCGTCCGATTGCCGGCCAGAGCAACAGAGCGAGCATCCAGAGTTGAGCTGGTGAGGACCAACGGCCGCGTTGGCCCGCTTAGGGCCGGTGGCTGGGATCCCTTCGCGAGACGTTCCTCAAACAAGAAGGACTGAAAAATCAGAAACCGGGAGCGCCGGAGGCGGCGGGTCGCGCTTCGGCGGGCGCACGGAGGCCTCCGAAGCGGAGCCGCTCAAACCAAACCTGGCCGAGCGACATGAAGCCCGTATAGAGGTAACCCCAAAGGAAAAGCAGCAGGAATGGAATCGTGGCGTAATTCTGATTCTCGAAGGCGTACACGATGGTAGCCGCGAAATAAATTCCAAGAAAGATTTCCGCGTAGGGCAGCCAGCCCGAGCGATTGCGGTAGGACTTCTTCTGCCAACCACCCTTTTGCCCCGCGATGTTGTATTTCGGCGTGCGTGCGAATTCGGATTGCTTTCCGAAAATCGCTTCCAGGACGGCGACAGCGTTGCGCACGGAGATTCCGATGCCGATGGCCATCACGAAAGGCATAAACAAAATGGCACGCTTCCAGGTCTTCGGATGCAGATTGCGTTGCGAGATCAAGTAAAAACTGGAGATCGAGCACGTGGAAGCCAGGAAGAGCGGCAAATCAATCACCAGCATCTGGAACGTGCCCTGATAGAAGCGGACGATCATCGCGGGCAGGAGCAGCGTCGAGAGCACGATCATCAGCGGATAGCTGATGTTCGCGGTCAAGTGGAAAAACGCTTCGGCCTTGACGTGCCAGGGCTCGTTGGAGCGCATGACACGCGGCAGAATTTTCTTTGCGGTCTGCATCAAGCCCTTGGCCCAGCGCGCCTGCTGCGATTTGAAGGAGTTCATCTCGACGGGCAACTCGGAGGCGCATTCAATTTCCGGCAAGTAAAGGAACTGCCAGCCGCGAAGCTGCGCGCGATAAGAAAGATCGGTGTCTTCGGTGAGCGTGTCGTGCTGCCAGCCGCCGGCATCGTCAATCACGCTGCGGCGCCAGATTCCGGCCGTGCCGTTGAAATTGAAGAAGTCGCCGCGGCGCGACCGCGCGCCGTGCTCGACGATGAAATGGCCGTCGAGCAAAATGTGCTCGACCTCGGTGAGAAGCGAGTAGTCCGCGTTCAAATAAGTCCAGCGCGACTGCACCATGGCAATCTTCGGGTCAGCGAAGTAGGGGACCAAGCGGCGCAGGAAATCGGGCAAAGGGATGAAGTCCGCGTCAAAGATGGCGACGAATTCGCCCTTTGCGGTCTTCAAGCCTTCGGCGAGCGCGCCGGCCTTGTAGCCTTCGCGGTTCGTGCGATGGATGTAATGGACCGGCATGCCGAGCGCCTGGTAGCGCTCGACGCATGCGCGCGCGACCTCTTGCGTTTCGTCGGTCGAATCATCGAGCACCTGCACGTCGAGCAATTCGCGGGGGTAGTCAAAGCGCGAGACCGCTTCGACGAGGCGCTCGATGACGTAACGCTCGTTGAAAATGGGAAGCTGCACGGTGACACGAGGCCATTCGGTGACTTCCGGCGGCGGGCCGGGAACGTTCTTCCGGTATTTGTAATAGTAGTAGACGAGGAAGTAGCGGTGCAGGCCGTACATTGCCAGGACCAGAAGCACGAGGAAATAAGGAATCATCACGGCGAGGTCGAAGCCGTTGAGCTGGTAAAGGCCGCGAAACGGATTGCTTTGCGGGTCAATATGGCGGCGCCAGTAATCCGAGAAGGGATTCTGGAGGAGCCAGAGAATAGATGCGAAGCTGGAGAAGTTCCACACGGTTCCGCTACCTGAGATCGATCCTGTCTTCCAACGGTCTTTCCTGCGCCAGCGGCCAGCGCGCGCGACACTCGCTGGCAGGGGTTGGGGGCGATGCCGAACAAACAATTATATGGCGTTATGAGGGCAAGTCAATGACTCGGCGGCAGCGAAAGCTCTTCCATTCTGGATAGACAAAAGGTCCGCTGAAGCTCTAGGGCACGAGGACAATCTTGCCGTAAGCGCCGGGGTCGAGGACTTCCTTATGCGCGCGGGGAGCTTCGGCGAGCGGCAGCTCTTTGCCGACGATGGGGCGGAGCGTGCCGTTTTCGAGTCCTGCGCCGATGGCGGCGTGAATCATCGCCATCTCCTCGCTGCCAACCAGCCAGAGCAACACTCCGAAGATGGCGGCTTCGCGTGCCATCAGGTCGCGCGGATTGATCTGCACTTCGCCGCGGCTGCCGATGACAACCACTCGGCCGCGCGGCGCGAGCATTTTGAGGTCGGCGCCGAGGTTCACGTTAGCAAGCATTTCGAGGATGACGTCCGCACCGCGCCCGCCGGTGAGTTCGAGGACGCGCGCGGCGGAATCCGGCGCGCGGTGGTCAATCACGTGATGCGCGCCTTCGCGTGCGACGAGTTCGCGGCCGCGATCCGTCCCCGCCGTGCCGATGACGCGCATGCCCGATGCGCGCGCGAATTGCACGGCGGCAATGCCAACCCCACCGCTCGCGCCGTGAACGAGGACCCATTCGTTCGGGCGCGCGTGGGCCATTTGGAAAAGCGAACGATAAGCCGTAGCGTAGGGGATGTGGACTGCGGCGCCTTGAGCAAGAGATATTTTCCCCGGGAGACGATAGACGTCCGCTGCGGCCACGGCGGCGTACTCGGCATAAGTGCCCGTCGAACCGCCGCCGAGATAGGCGCGGTCGCCTGGTTTCCAGCCGGTGACGCCATCGCCCACGGCTTCAACGACTCCCGCGCCATCGGTGCCGGGCGTGTAAGGCAACGCAGGCTTGCGCGCGTAAGCGCCTGAACGGATGTAGGTGTCCACGGGATTGACGCCCGCGGCGCGGATGCGAACGAGAAGCTGGCCGGAGCCGGGCACGGGCTTCGCGGTCTCCTCAATTTTCATCACTTCCGGCGGGCCGAATTCATGGACGACGATGGCTTTCATGGATGCCCCCGGAACAATGGCGAAGGCGCAGCCCGCCGCGGCGGGCGCCCCTGCAGTCTCAATCGAGACGCGCGGGCTGCAAGACGAAAAACTGAAATCGTTACGCGGTGGTCGAGCGCTCTGAGATGAGCTTGGCCGCCATGGTGATTTCGGCTTTGAGCAAGCGCGAAATCGGGCAGCCAGCCTTGGCGGTCGCCGCGGCGGCGTCAAAGGCGGTCTGATTTGCGCCGGGGACGCGCGCCGTCACGTCGAGATGAACTTTGGTGATGGTCCAGCCCGCGTCGAGTTTTTCCAACGACACGGCGGCGGTCGTTTCGAGGCTTTCCGGCGTGAACCCAGCGCCAGTGAGTTGCGCCGAAAGCGCCATAGCGAAGCATCCGGCGTGCGCGGCGGCGATGAGCTCTTCGGGATTCGTGCCGCGACCATTTTCAAAACGCGTGGAGAATGAGTATTGCGTCTTGGAAAGGACGCCGCTATCGGTCGAGATGGCGCCCTTGCCGTCCTTGAGATTGCCCTTCCAGATTGCTGATGCTTTGCGAACCATTTTGCCTTTCCTCCTTTGGGGATTGGATGTACGAAACCATGACGAAGCTACAAAATCCGTTCTGCGAGCGAGACTAAATTGCTATTCGATTCGGTCATGTTTCTCCAGATTATGTCGTGCACATAAGAGCTGGACGTTTTTCGCATCAATTGATGTGCCACCTTTGGAAAATGGGATGTCGTGATCGAAGTGAAGATTGTCGCTCGCTCCACATTTGACGCATTTGCCTTTATCTCGCTTCCATACTGCGAGCTTTACTTCAGACGGAATAATTCGCTCGTGTGGGATATCACCGCCTTGAGCGGTGAGTTCATGAGATGGAGAATCAGATAATTCTAGTTTGAATTTGAAAACCTTGCGCTTCCCATCACTTTCTTGCCAAGTGTCCGTGAGAAGGAAAACTCCATTGAAAGCCCAAATGCCAGCGTGAATCTTCTCATAAACAAACACAGTTTCGGCTGGCAGACCGCTAAGTTTATGAGACGTCGCTGCTTCCGCAAAAAGCGCGTTTTGTGTTGGAGTACCTCCCGGATTCTTGTCGGGCTGGTCTAGCTTCTTGGGACTTTTAATACCATGGCGCTTAGGAGTGTCATGCCCCTCATAGATCAGCACCTTTCCATCTTGCTCTACGCGATCACGATAGGGGGCGCCGCGGCGCCTACTCATTAACAAAACACTTTGATTCCCTTTCAGCCTGAAGTACATCCCGCGCTGAAAACTGACTCCCCACTCCCGGCACATATCTATGTATGACAGAACATCGCCTGGAGCGAATGGCATAGGCGGAATGCTACTCCAAAATCACAAGCAACATTTTAAACGTTGAGGGTGAGAGTGGTTGAAGGCACGAAGCCCGAGCCGACGGGCGCCGGAGGCAGGTCCGGCGCGGGCGTCGCGCGGACAACGGGACGATAGAGAGTGTCGCGCTCGACGGGCGTGCGGCCTGCGGCGCGGATGAGGCGCTCGAGTTCGATGCGCGGAGTGAACTCGGCGGTTGTGGCTCCGGCGTCGTGATAAATCTTTTCT
>Ga0187818_10000329_pt1 | contig 16371 bp, 12 predicted proteins | sample NC_wetland_sal_i_14_FD_130581 | JGI IMG/M metagenome (GOLD analysis project Ga0187818, IMG submission 130581) | Wetland sediment microbial communities from Neuse River Estuary, North Carolina, USA - SO4_3 | ecosystem: Environmental > Aquatic > Freshwater > Wetlands > Sediment | place: USA... | reverse complement strand
GCGCAGAAACCGAGAACAAAAACCAGAAGCAACAGGATTCCATCCTGGCCCTGCAAGAAATTGGTAAACACCGGAAAGAAAGCCAGCTGGGCCAGAACCCACTCCCAGAGCGGGATCTGGCGCAGAGAATTCCCCCGCGAATCCAGACACTGCCGCAACAACAGCGCGATCACGAAGAGCAAGCCCAGGTTCAAAAGGTTCCAGAGTGCAAAGGCTTCCGTGTACGGCAGGAAAGTCAGCGGCACAAAGATCAGGGCTTCAAACGGCGGGCAGATATAGGGCAGAGGCCCCTGCCGCAGGTCTGTATCGGTTGCGAACTCCCACTGAACGGCATTCTGGGTGGCTGCCCGGTAGAGTTCCGCGCCGCGTCCCTCGCGCAGGATTTTGCCCGCCGTGTAAAAGGCGGTGAAATCCGGATCCCCTTTTGGAATCCGGCCGCGCACGCTCCATAGAAAGGCTGCGTGGATCGCCACCATCATTAGCAAAAAGAATCGGCCAATGGTTCTCCAGGATTGCGTCGAAATCTCTTTAGACCCCCGTTTCTTCTCGCCACTTACGGCCCGGCACGCGATTGTATCCCGGAGCGGCCCTGGTCGCCACAAAACACAAAGAAGTCCGTAGTACCGAAGCGGCTTCGGCTTCAAGTAGCCCCGGCGTCGCCGCCGCGAGACCTCCGGGTGGCTGCAATCTGTTCGGATCGCAGGACTTAACCTTCGGTCCAGGCGTGCGCCGGCTCCTTGGCCCTAGTTACCTCGGGTAGTCCGGGGGGATGCAAGAAATTACCACTTTTCCCCATCTTGCAGGGTATGATTACCCTTAGAGCGGGCAGTGTCTTAGCGGACTAAAATGCACAGGGTTGAAGCCAGAGGCGTATCTCTGAGCAACGACCCCTGCCTGTGGCGCCGGTAAGATCATTCCCCCGTGATCCCTTTAAGAGGCAGATAGGAGAATATTTATGGAACTTGTGCGCAGGCTTTGGCGCGACCAGGAAGGACAGGATATAGCCGAGTATGCAGTGATGCTGGCGGTGATTCTGGTCATTGTCATCGGAACCGTCCGGCTGATTGGCTCGAATGCAAACAACGTGTTCTCCTCCGTTGCCAGTTCCATCCAGTAGCACTCAGGCCAGGACCGCGACTCAGGCCGGGAATGCGGAAGGAACTATGGGAGTCCGGCCGGTGGTAGCAGCTTCAGCTTTTGAGGGAGCATCATGAACCGCACGCGTTTGTTGATGATCGGAAGTCTGGCGCTGGCTCTGGGCCTCCTGGCCGCCGGATACGTCTACCAGAACCTGAAAAAAGGAAGCGGGCCGGCGAGCAGCGAACGCCTTGACGAAGTCATTGTTGCCGCGGACGATCTTCAAGTCGGCTCTAAGGTGGAACAACGCGATATCAAGAAAATCTGGATCCCGGAAAGCGATCTGCCCGCAGGCGCGCCACGAAAAATGAGCGAAGTTCTGGGCCATGGGGTCATCATTCCGATTTCCAAGGGCGAGTTTATCCTGGCCAACAAACTAGCAGGCGAGAACGTCACCGGCCTGCCGTCGCTGATTACCCCCGGTATGCGCGCGGTTTCGGTGCGAGTGAATGAAGTGGTGTCGGTGGCTGGTTTCGTCACGCCTGGAACCCGCGTGGACGTGCTCCTGACCGGAACACCCACGGGGGGCACCGACACGCAAACGACAACCGTTTTGCAGGATGTTCGAGTCCTGGCCTCGGGCCACACGCTGGAAAAAAGCGCGACTGGCGAAGCTCAGAACACGCCCGTCATCACGCTGCTGGTGACACCGGACGATGCCCAGCGGCTTACCCTGGCCAGCGCACAAGGACACATACAGCTCGCCCTGCGCAATCCGCTCGACACACGCCAGGATGATGTTCCATCTTCCAGCGCCAGAGGTCTTTACAAGGGCGGCGCGGCCCCTGCGCCGACAGTTCCAGTTCACCGTACGGTAATCAAGAAGCCCGCCGAGGCGCCGCCAGCTTCAAACGGCATCGTTATTGACGTCATTGAGGGCGACAAAAAAGCGAATCCAGTCAGCTGCACAGACGAAGGGTGCCAGACCAAGTGACCGGGAAAATTTTGATTTCGCCAATCGCATCTGGACCGAGCATCAAGCCTCCTCACAGGGAGAGGAATCGGAAAATGAAAGTTCGCACGTCCTGGTTCGGCGCGTTTTTCCTCGCATGCATTCTCGTTATTTCGGCGTCGGCTGAAATCATGCAGCAGGCCGATGCAGCCGGACAGTCGCAGAACCCCGCGACCAACACGACGCAGACTACGACCCTTCCGCCGCAGTCTCCGCCCGCAGGGTCGGCTCCGTTGCGGGTGATGGTAGGCAAGTCGCTGCTCATTAACACTACAGAGCGGATCCGGCGCATCTCTGTCACCGACCCAGCCATCGCCTACGCTCTGCCCATTACGCCCACGCAGATCCTGGTTCATGGCAAGGCCCCGGGAGAGATTTCGCTTCTCATCTGGGACGAACTGGAGCGCTCGCGCAGCTTCGATCTGCGCGTGGATGTTGATGTCAGCGCCTGCGCTGACGAAGAGCACCGCGTCTTCCCCGAGGAGCAGATCACGGTTACACCCTCGCGCGCCGCCATCGTACTCTCGGGACACGTTTCCACCGAGGATGTTGCCAAACGCGCGGGCGAGCTGGCCACCGCCTACTCTCCGAAAGTTGTCAATGTGCTGACGTTCGGGCCAGTCGGAGCGCAGGAGGTCCTGCTGCAGGTGAAGTTCGCAGAAGTGGATCGCACCGCGCTGACCCAGATGGGAATCAACTTCGTCTCGACGGGCGCGTCCAACACCCTGGGCACGATCACCACCGGCCAGTTCGGGGGCTTCGGGCCGCAAACGCTGGGGCAAGCTCCCACGACAAGTACCACCACCAATGGCACTACGACGACTACCACCAGCGTTCAAACCCTTAATAATGTTTTGAACCTCTTTCTTTTTCGTCCTGATATCAATTTCGGCGCGGTGATAGAAGCGCTTCAGACCAAGAACCTCCTGCAGATTCTCGCCGAGCCCAACCTGATTGCGGTGAATGGGAAAGAAGCCAGTTTCCTGGCTGGCGGTCAATTCCCTTTTCCCATCGTGCAGCCCGGCGCCGGCTTCACTGCGGTCACCATTTCGTTTAAAGATTTCGGGGTCAACTTGAAGTTCACTCCGGTCATCATGCCGAACGGAAACATCCACCTGCACGTGGCTCCCGAAGTCAGCACACTCGATTTTTCGAACGCACTTACGATTTCCGGGTTTACCGTGCCTGCGCTCAGCACGCGCAAGGCGGAGACCGAGTTTGAACTGCAGGACGGGCAGAGCTTTGTGATCGCAGGCCTGATCGACAATCGCGTTACCGACATCTACAACAAGATACCGGGGCTGGGCGATATTCCGATTCTGGGAAATTTCTTCCGCAGCAAGAGCTTGCAGAAGAGCAATTCTGAGCTGATGGTCCTGTGCACGGTGCGGCGCATCTCCCCCAACAGTGAGCCGCCGACGCCGCCCAAGAACCCGCAGCCGTTTATGGACCCGGCTAAGTTCGACAAGAAGCTCGGCAAGTAAGATGGGAGTACAGCCCCGCAGGTCAAGCGGGGAAAGAGTTTCGCGGTAATGGGGAAAACCCCGCGTTGGTTATGGCAGAGCTTTCTGTCGTCATCGTCGCTACGGACAACGAGCAGCGCGCCGTGCTGCAGGTGCTGGTGGACGGCACCACGGTGGCTCGCACGGTGCACACGTGCGCCAGCTTTCCAGTCGCGGCCTCCGATCCGATTACCCGCCGTGTGCGCACAGCGAATCCCGACGTCACGCTGGTGGACATCCCGGCTGACAATCCTCCCCTGGCACTGCGCGCCATCGAACTCCTCCATCAGGAGATGCCGGAGGCCGCCATTTTCGCCGTGGGCAGTCTCAGCCAGCCCCAAGTCATCGTGAACGCCATGCGAGCCGGAGCCCGCGAGTTCATTGAGCGTCCCACCACAACTACCGATTTGCTGGAAGCTTTCGTGCGCCTCACGGCGGCGCAGCGGCGGGGACGTCAGGAGGGACCACGCGGCAAAGTGTTCTCGGTCATCAATGCCAAAGGCGGGAATGGCGCCACCACGGTGGCCGTGAATCTGGCTTTGGCACTGCAGACGGCGCAGGGACAGACGGCGCTGGTAGACCTGGCGCCGCTGGGGCATGCCGCCCTGCACATGAACCTCAAGCCCGTGTTCAACGTCGCCGACGCGATGCGTAATCTCCACCGCATGGACGCCTCCCTGCTGGAAAGCTTCATGACGCGCCACGGAGCAGGCTTGCAGTTGCTGGCGGGAACCAACGTGCCGGCGGCGGTGGACCCTTCTACCGCGGAGTTTGTTCGTCTGTTCGACATGCTAGTGACTCACTATCGTTATGTGGTCGTAGATGCGTCGTCGCGCTTTGACGCGGCCAGCCGGCTGATCGCGAATCTATCCGAAACCGTGCTGCTGGTCGCTTGCACCGATGTGGCTTCGCTGTGGAGCGCAGCCCGGGTGCATCAGTATCTGGGCGAGACTGGAAGCCGGGAGCGCGTCCGGCTGGTTCTCAATCGCTTCCGCAAAGTTCCCGGTTTCAGCGAAGCCGACGCCGAGGCCGCTGTCGGCGCCAAGTTGCTGTGGCGGGTGCCGAACCAGTACTTTGCCGTGTCGAGCGCGATTGACCGCGGCACGCCGGTGATGGATCAGCGCAACAGCGAAATCGCCCGTTGCTTTGCCGGACTGGCCGAGGAACTGACGCGCAACGACGTTGACGTAAAGCGGACGGCGTGGTCTTTGTTCAAATCGGTTTAGGAAGTTAGGGCCCTATGGCGAATACGCAATCGTTCGAGCGTACCGATTACCAGCAGGTAAAGGCTGACCTGCATCGCAAGATCCTTGACCGTCTTGACCTGGAAAAACTGGGCAAGACCGGCGATTCCGCCCGCGACGAAGTCCTGGTCGTCATTCGCAACGCAGTCAATTCGGAAAGTGTGCCCCTCAGCTTCGCCGAGCGGGAACGCCTGTCGCGCGAAATTCTCGATGAAATCTTCGGCCTTGGACCTCTGGAACCGCTGCTCAAGGACTCCACCATTTCCGACATTCTGGTTAATCGCTACGACCGCGTGTACGTGGAGCGGGGCGGCAAGCTTGAACTGACCGCGCTGTCGTTCAAAGACAATTCGCACCTCATGCAGATCATCGAGCGCATCGTCTCGCGGGTAGGGCGGCGCGTGGATGAATCCTCGCCCATGGTGGATGCCCGCTTGCAGGACGGATCGCGCGTTAACGCCATCATTCCTCCGCTGGCGCTCGACGGACCGTGCCTCTCCATCCGCCGTTTTGGACGCGAGCCCATTACCGCCCGCCAGATGATCGAGAACCAGACGCTCACCGAGTCCATGCTCGAACTGCTGTCGGCCGTGGTCAAGGGGCGACTGAACGTGCTGGTGTCAGGTGGAACCGGCGCCGGCAAAACCACGCTGCTGAACGTGCTCTCCGGCTACATTCCCAACTCCGACCGCATCGTCACCATTGAAGACGCGGCCGAACTCCAGCTCAAGCAGGAACACGTGGTGCGTCTGGAAACGCGGCCGCCCAACATCGAAGGCAAGGGCGCCGTGCGCCAGCGCCAGCTCGTCATCAACAGCCTGCGTATGCGTCCCGACCGCATTGTGGTCGGCGAGGTCCGCGGCGAGGAGGCCTTCGACATGTTGCAGGCCATGAACACCGGTCACGAAGGATCCCTGACCACGGTCCACGCCAACTCGCCGCGGGATGCCCTGGCCCGCGTCGAGAACATGGTTTCGATGGCGAACCTCAACATTCCCGAGAATGCGGTACGCCAGCAGATTGCCGCGGCGATTCACGGAGTAGTTCAGATCGCTCGCCTCTCCGACGGTACGCGCAAGGTCATCACCGTTTCGGAGATCACGGGCATGGACAACGGCTCCATTGCCATGCAGGACATTTTTTCCTTTGATCGTACTGGCATTGACGAGAGCGGAAAAGTGCGCGGCGTATTCCGGGCCACCGGCATCCGTCCGAAGTTTGCCGACCGGCTGGCCACCTCAGGGGCCCGTTTGCGTCCCGCGCTGTTTGAATCAAGGACGGAGGTCTGATTTCGATGCCCGTTCTACTGGCTTTTCTCGCGTTCGTCCTGGTCGCCATCGCGGCCTTTGCCGTGCTCTCGCTGCTCGATCAGCGGCGGGCGCGGGCTCGCCTGATCAGAGATCGCCTGGCTAACGAGAGCAAGGCCCCGGAACGCAAGGCGGAAGAAGAACTGGCCGTCGTGCGCGATGAGCAATTGAGTAATATTCCCGCTCTCGACGCATTGCTGCGGCGCTCCGAACGCGTCTCCGCCATCCAGAAAATGCTAGCTCAGGCCGGATTGAGCACGCGTGCGGGCAACTTCCTGGGCGCGTGCGCGCTGGCAGGGATCGTCGCCTGCATCATGGCCTACGTCCTGAGCAAGCGAGTCGAAGCCGCCTGGATCGCGTTGCTGGTCGGCGCGCTCCTGCCGTACTCCTACGCGTCGATCCGCCGCAACAAGCGCTTCGAAAAGTTCGAGGAACTCTTCCCCGAGGCCATTGACACGCTGGCCCGCGCCGTTCGTGCCGGACACGCTTTTACTACTGCTCTTGAGATGATTACCAACGAGGTATCGGAACCCGTCGCCGGCGAGTTTCGCCAGCTCTACGAGGAGCAGAAATTCGGCATGCCGGTGCGCGACGCTCTGCTGAACCTTACCGAGCGCATGCCCCTGGTGGACGTGAAGTTTTTCGTCACCGCGGTCATGCTGCAACGCGAAACCGGCGGCAACCTGGCCGAGATTCTCGACAACCTCTCCTACGTGATCCGCGAGCGTTTCAAGATCCAGCGCCAGGTGCGGGTTTACACCGCCCAGGGACGCCTTACCATGGCCCTGCTGATGGGGATGCCGCCCATCATTGTGACAATGATGCTGGTGCTGAATCCGGGATTCATTCACCCGCTTTTCGCCGACCCGATCGGCCACACGCTGCTGGTCGCCGGGATTACTTTGCAAACGGTCGGCTATTTCGTGATCCGCAAGATCATCAAGATCCAGGTATGACTATGTTGCCGCTGATTCTGACTATCGTCGTATTCGCCACCGTGGTGCTGGTGGTCTTCTCCTTTGGCGCCGCCGTGGTCACACCGAGTTCGGTCCTCGGCGCGCGCCTGCGCGAGCTGGGCGGACGGCAACAACCGGTGGAGAACAAGCCTGCCCTGAAGGAACGCCTGGAACAGGCGCTGGAACCCATCAGCAAAGCGCTCCCGCTGTCTCCGGGCGACGTTTCCCGTACCCGCGGCTGGCTTATTCAAGCCGGATTCCGCGACGCCAGCCACATCAGTTACTATTTCGGTCTGCGCCTGGTGATGGCTGTGGTGGGCTTTGCCGGTGTCGCGCTTTTCACCGGATTCGACAACGTACCGCTTCTTGCTGGCGTTACCGGTCTCGGCTTTTTGCTTCCGCGCTTCTTCCTGAAGCGCATGATCAAGGATCGCCAGCAGCGCATTCGCCTGGCCTTGCCCGATGCCCTTGACCTTACCGTCATCTGCGTCGAGGCGGGTCTCGCTCTGGACCAGGCTTTAATGCGGGTGGGCCAGGATTTGCATCACGCCCACGCGGATCTCAGCGATGAATTCCACCTCGTCAACCTCGAGATGCGAGCCGGCAAGCCCCGAGCCGAGGCTTTGCGCAACCTGGTGGACCGCACCGGCGTTGACGATATCCGTTCTCTTGTTGGTACACTGATTCAAACTGACCGCTTCGGCACCAGCGTCGCCCAAGCCCTTCGTGTGCACTCCGACTCCCTCCGCACGGAACGCCGGCAACGCGCCGAAGAACAGGCTGCCAAGACGACCATCAAGATGGTCCCCCCCTTGGTTGTGTTTGTTTTGCCCTCGATCATTTTTGTTACCATCGGCCCGGCAGTAATCGAACTGATCCGGCAGTTGGGCCCGGTTTCGGGCCACTGAGTTTCAAGGGCAAGCAAATCGCGCAGAACAACGGGAGCGCTTACATTTATGGCCGTTCTTACCCCGCGGGGGGAGGCTTTCAACCGAACCCGCCAGACGCACCTCGCCACGTCCCTGGCCGTGGCGGATACGCACTGGACCCGCCTGCGGGGGCTCCTCGGCCTCAGTGCGAATGACTTCGGTAATGGCTGCGGCCTCTGGATCATCCCCTGCCGGGGCGTTCATACTTTAGGAATGGGGTTTCCCATTGATGTCGTGTACCTTGATCGGACACAGACCGTGGTCCGCATCGAGCGCGAGTTGCGGCCGTGGCGTCTGGCTCCGGTCACGATGGAGGCGGCGTCGGTGCTGGAACTCCCGAGTCGTTCGATAGTGGAAACAGAAACGGCGGTGGGCGATAAAATTGACATAACCCTCAGTCCGGACGCCGGTGGGGTCCGTTAGGAATACTTTGCCGTAGGAGGTTGTAACCAGCCAGTTTGACCGAAGTGCTCCAACTCGAAGCGCCCGTCGAACTTCACGACGCGCCCAAGCTGCTCGTCGAGTGGTCCTCGCCATGGCGGGAATTTGTCACGGCCATCGGCCCGGCTCTATCGCGTTCGGAAGCGCGTCTTGCCGGCGAAGCTCCTTATGGGCTGTTTCCGTATCGCGGCATGGTCCCGTGCTGGCTGTTTGAGGCATTTCTTATTCTTGCCGCCATCGTTGTACCGGTAAAGCTGGCGCAACTGCGCCCCTATGTCGCGCCCCGGCTATCCAGCCACGACATAATCTATTACACCGGCGACGAGCTACCGCGCACCGCAGATCTCGGCGGCGCACAAGCCGGAACCAGCGGCCGGGCTGGCGGAAGCGAGGCTTACCACCACACCCAAACGATCAAGATCGCGCGCGGCGGCTCACTGGTGCCGAAAGTTGTGGATGCGCCCAACCTTCGGCTCCCGCCATCGAGCGATGCGGTGGCGAACCTGCTCGCCGTCAAACCGAATCCGGGCCCGCCTCCTCTGGAAGGAGTGCGCTCGATGCGCAGCGTTCCCAGCCTGTCAGCAGTGGTCGCTCCGGCTCCGAACGTCATTCGCGATTACACGCGCAACGGAATTGCGCTGGACGCGGTGGTGCCTCCCGCTCCTAACTTTTCTCGCGACCAGCCTTTGACCGCGCCCACCCTGAACGCCAACGTGATTCCGCCGGCGCCCAATGTTTCCGGAGCGCACACGCTGGTCGCTCCGGCTTTGGGCCCTGCCGTAATTCCGCCCGCGCCGAGTGTCTCCCGCGACCGCACGCAGACTGCGCCGTCTCTGAATGTCTCCGTTGTGGCTCCAGCTCCCGATGCTCCTCGCGATCAAGGGCGTTCCGCTCCGTCGCTTGCGGCCAGCGTGATTCCGCCCGCACCCGGCGCGGTAAGCCGGGAGATTTCCAGCGCCCCGGTGCAGATGACGAACGTTGCCGTGGTGCCGCCGCCGGTTTCTGCGCCGGAACGCGCCGCAACTCGCGATCCCAAGCTGACCGTGCCTGCACCCTCGGTGATTGCTCCGCCGCCGTCGGCTGATGTATCGAAAGACGTGAGTCATCTTGCCAGCGGCAGCGTTCCCGATCCCTTCAAGGCGGTCGTGCCGCCTCCACCGACACAAGCGGGCAGCGGATCGATGTTGAGCAGCCTGATCGGCAAGATCTTTGGGCCGTCTGAAGTTGTGCCTCCGCCGCCCACGGTCAAGAGCAATGCTGCAGGAAGCGGGAGTGGCGCGTCGCTCGCGACTAACGTCGTACCACCTCCGCCTACCGTTAGCGCAAGTGGCAATCCGCACGGCACTCGCAATGGCGCGGGCGCGTCTCTGGCGTCCAACGTGATCGCTCCGCCACCCTCCGCTGGCGTATCGGGCAGCACCGGTCCTCGCTCGCTGGCGCCTTCTGCGGCGCCGGCGCTTGGCCCGCCCAGCATCGTTCCACCGCCGCCCTCGCTCACCGGTCCGGGAGGCGGCACGGGCAATAGCGGCGGTGGCGTGGGCATCTCGGCGGGCACGCTGGCCAATAACATTGTTCCGCCTCCGCCCAATCTTGGCGGAGGTTCCAGCCCCACTGGCTCTGGCCTTGGCCGACGCGGCGTGGGACTCGGGTCGCCCCTCGACGTCGGCTCCCCGGTCGCGCCGCCCACCAGCGGCGGCAGTGGCACGAATGCCGGCGTCGTGGTTTCCAGCCACCCTGGCTCCAAAGTTGGCCTCCCCACCACCGGTGGTGCGGGCGCGCTTGCCATGTCGCCTTCCGGCGGCGACAAGCCCGGCCTGGGCGGATCTGGAGAAGGCACCGGCATTGGGCGTGGCAACGGTCCCGGCAGCGGCGTGAAGGGCGAAGGCACGGGCGCCGGTAAGACTGGCCCGGGCCGCGGCTCCGACCCCAACTCTCACGGCGGAACCTCACCCAGCCCCGGTCCCGGTGGCTCGGGCACCGCGCCCAGCGGCACTCCGCCCGTGCCCGGCGTCTCGGTCGGCGGCGGAAGCAGCATCATCACGCTTCCCAGCTTCGGATCGGATCCTGCGGCGAATGATCCCTCAGCGCCGGGACGTTCGTCGCTCAAACAACGGCAGACGTTTGACGTCAATGTGGTCGCCACTGCGAACTCGGGTGGGCCGTTCGAGCCCTACAAAAGCCTGCTGCACGGGGAAACGCACACCATATATCCCGAGACTGGCAGCTCGCTGGGCGCGGCTGCCATGCAATACGCGGATGAATCGGGGACAGGGCGCGGAACCCTCACTCCTCCGCAGCCGATACGGACAAATCTCCCCGAAGGCTTGCCCCACCAGCGCATGGTGGTTGCCTGCACGCTGGATGCTTCGGGCAATCTGAAAAACGTGCGCGTGCTTGAGCCCGGTCCCGCCGATATGACCGCGAGAGTGCAAACCGCCCTCCATGGCTGGAAATTCCGGCCCGCCTTGCGCGGCGACCAGCCTGTGGAAGTGACGGCCATCCTCGGCTTCAACATTGATACCAACGACCGCTTCTAGGGCCCTTAGATGACGGTTTAGGATGCCTGCCCTCAGAGGCCGGAGGCTGCTGCAAGAACCACTGTCGCGCTGATTTTGGGTAGCGCGGGCCTTTTAGGCCTGCGATAAAGCTGGCAGAAGGAATGGGCTTCAGCCCCAGAGGCACCTCAGCGGCTGAAGCCGCACTGAAAAGTAGGGGCCTTATCGCAGCGCTGAAAGCGCTGCGCCACCCTAATTCTGAGTCCTACGCAACAGGAATGAACTCACTTCGCGCTGCGTCGGGCCCGGCGCCGCGACGGCGGAATCACGCCCTTCTCTGGACGCTCGCGCTCGATCTTGTCGGAGAGCTTGTGCAACGGACGATCCTGGGCAGACGACAACTGCCTCCCCGCTGCGGTCACGGTCAATCCCTGATCCGTATAGGTCGCTTCGTTGAACGTCGTGCCGGAATTGGCCGAAGCCACCGAAAATACTCCGTGGGGCACGCCGTTGGTGAATGTGGTAGCGATGTAATCTCCCACCATGAGTCCGTTTTGCGAATTCGCCAGCCAGCCCAGCTGCATCGGCCCAGCAACAGAGACTGGCTGATTCCAGGTTGAGCCGCCGTTAGCCGATGAAATGAAACCGACATAGAGCTGGCAGGTAGCTACCGTGCAGTTCGTCTGCGAATAGTAGTAGTAGTGAATGGCGACGTGCGCGCTCGCGCCCGAAGTCGCGGGATCAATCCCAATGCCCGGGATGAAATGGTCGAACGCGCTCGCCGTGTCGTCGATGGGAACGCGGGTCACAGCACTCCAGTTCACGCCGTCGGTGGAAGTGCTGTACACCAGGTCGTTGGTGGCGCAGTTCGCACGAAAGCGGCAGTCCTCCCACACGACCCACACTGTTCCCGCACCATCAATGGCCGCGGCTGGCAACGGCCCGCTGCGGATTCCGCCCGCGTCAAGATGCGTCTGCACATTCGCGATCATCGTCAACGCACTCCAGCTGGCGCCGCCGTCAGGCGAACTAAACGCGGCCATCGGGTTCGTGAAGCTCCCGAACGTCTCGATCGGCACCACCACGTTTCCGTTGGGCTGCACCAGCGGTTGTCCGCCGATTCCGACATCCGCGTTCGCCGTAGACAGGGCTGGTCCCCAGGTCAATCCTCCATCCGTCGATGTGCTCATGAAAATCTCGTCGCCATTGCTCGGGTCATCCCATTCGACGTAGCAATTGCCATAGTGCGGACTCGACGGCCAACTATCACACACGATCCAATTCTTGTCGGAACTCAGCGCGGACGGTTCGACAGCAACCGGATTCTGCCAGATTGTGCCTCCGTTGGTCGACCGGCTGACCATTACGGCAGGCGTCAGCGATGTGGACGAGAGAGGCAGCGACGCGATCATCCATACCCCATGCTTGGCGTCGTACGCCACTTCGGGATCGCTGGCTGCATCATAAGGGCCTGTCCCCTCGCCTGTCGTGAGCCCCGGCAGAAAACCGTGGCTCCAGGTCGTGCCGCCGTCGCTTGAGGTCGCCCATCCGATGTCGGTTGCGCCGCCGGGCACGATTCGCCCGGTCTGAAACGCCGCCACCAGCGTAGAGCCATTAGCCAGCATGTGCGGCTCAACCTCGGTCGCATGTTGCCCTGGCGCGACCGTATACGGGTCCGCGCTGACCTGAGTCAGGTTTGATCCGCCGCCCGTGCCCAGTTGCGTCGGTGAGGACGAGGAAGAACTTGAACACCCCGCAAGGGAAAGAATGAACGAAGACAGGTATAGAACAGCGACTGTCCTTCCAGCCAAAGAGCCGATTATTTTTCCGGTCATGAGTATCCTAAGGCCGAGGCGCGATACCATCCGAAATTAGAAGCACAAACATTTATCATGGGTTGGATTCTTTGAAACTGCAATCGAAATTCGATCAAAGTCAGTGCCGTCACTGATTCATTTTTGTCGATGCGCCCACTAGCGCTACCGCCGTGTCATCCGCGTAAATAATCGTCCATCGCCGGCTCTCAGTAAGAATGGTGGCCAGGGGTGCCTCTCTGGGCAGCAAAACGCACCCAATTTCGCGCCCAGCCAGGAATTCCTCAAACTCCGGCTGGCCCCGTATCATCTTCAAGTAAGACTTGAAGAATTGCTCGCCATACAAGTCGTGCCGGTCATCTACGACGACCCGGGTTGTGGGGTAAAGCCGGTAGATCAGGTACCCTCCCCAGTAGTCCGGGCTCAGAACCGGCCCTTTAACTTCGTGCTTTTCCAGATAATTCACCGCCTCGACGGGCATGCGCCTGGCGTCGAAGTGCGCGTCCATCCCGAGGCTGGATGCGAGTTTTCCGCCAGTCCCGGCGATCCAAAACGTGAGCACAACGGTGAGAATCGGCCACACATGGCCGCGCAGTTGCGACTCGACCGCGGCCATCTTCTGGAAGAATCCTTGCGCCAGTCCTGCCCTTGACGACGTAGACACCACCGACGACAAGACCGGCCCCACTACCATCACCAGCAGCACCGATGAAACCGGAATATTCCGTGACGCATAAAGTCCGGCGTAGACAGCGAACAGGACCGTCATTACTTCGCTCATGCGCAACTCGCGTCCGCGCACGACCAGAGCGGCGAGCGTGATAAGCAGCAAGATCAGGAAGCATCTCTGCGCCACCCCGTGAAAATCGGGCGACCGGAATTCATCAATGTGGTCCATCAGGAAGCGATTCGAAAGATACGAGTAGATATGCGCGTGCAGTTTCCATCCAAAAGGGTTCACCAGGCTTGCTGCCAACGAAAGCAGCCCCGCACCCGCCAGAGCCCGCGCCCGCTTCGCCGCCGTGATTCTCGGAAACAGTTCCTCGATGCGAATCTCTTCTGTCCGGAAGTTCGCCCGGAACTTCGCCCGGAACCAGTTCCACATGGCTCCAACCCAGAAGATTCCCAGCAACACGAACCCCAGCACAAACCCGCCGTGCACGTTGACCCACACCAGCATCAGCAACGGCAGCGCCCATAGCCAACCGCTGTTCTGGCGATCTCCCCTGTCAAACCATTCCCGCTCCGAAGACTCAAGAATCCAGAACCAGGCCAGCGTAAACAACCAGCTCACCACGTGGGGCCGCGCCAGGAAGTGAATCATCGATGCGGACACCGCCAGCAGCACAAGCACTAGCGCAACCAAGACATTCGTTCCCCGAAGAATCAGCAGCCGGAACATCCAGGCAAAAACCGCGGCGATCACGATGGCCGTAAACCACACTACCCCATTCAGTCCCAGACTAGCTTCTAACTGGCCCACAAGCAGGTCATACAGCCACTCCCAGGCAAACCACGGTTTGCCTCCCATGGTCGAAGAAAACGAATCCACACGCGGAATCGTGTGCGTGGCGAGAATCTGTTGCCCGGCGCGGATATGCCAGCCGATCCCTGCATCTCCCAGCAGGCGTACCGACAGGGGTGTGAACACGAGCGCCCCCAGCAGCGCAATGAAGATCAAATCTTCTACCGAGGGCATCGCAATGCGAACCCACAGGGGAGTGGCTGCCGAACTTCTGGAACCGTCTGCCATCGTCGTGAATCTTATAGAGGTGGGGTAATGAACGGCAAGGCGACAGCTCGGGTGGTGATCGTGGGCGCAGGGTTTGGCGGCCTCAACGCCGCGCGCGCCTTGGCCCGGGCGCCGGTGCAAATCACCATCATCGACCGCAAGAACCACCACACGTTCCAGCCGCTTCTGTACCAAGTCGCAACCGCAGGACTTTCCCCGGGAGAGATCGCCGCGCCCATCCGCTCCATTTTTCGGCCGTACTCGAACGTCGAAGTCCTCATGGCGGAGGTCACCGGATTCGATCTCGAACGCCGGGCTGTGCAGACCCCGGAGCGCGATGTTCCTTACGATTATCTGATCGTGGCTGCGGGCGCGAGCCACGCCTACTTTGGACACGATGACTGGGAGCCCCTCGCCCCGGGCCTCAAGACCATCGAAGACGCGCTCGAAATCCGCCGCCGTGTGCTGCTCGCCTTCGAACTGGCAGAGCGTCAAGCGGCCGCCGGAGAAGCGGCCACCCCACTCAACTTTGTGGTGGTCGGCGCCGGACCCACAGGAGTCGAATTAGCCGGAACGCTGGCCGAGATTTGCCGGCACGCACTGGCCCACGACTTCCGCTCGATTGATCCCCGCCGGGCGCACATCCTCCTGATCGAGGGCGGCCCGCGCGTTCTTGCCACTTACCCTGAAGATTTGTCGCACAGCGCGCAAGACCAGCTGCGCCGCCTGGGCGTCGAGGTTCGCACCTCAACCATGGTGACTCAAATCGAGGCCGGAGCCGTTGATTTCGGCGATACGCGTCTTCCCGCCGCTGTAGTGCTGTGGGCGGCGGGAGTTGCGGCCTCGCCCTTAGGCAAGAAACTCGGCGCACCGGTGGACCGCGCCGGACGAGTGCAGGTCCTGCCCGATCTGAGCCTTCCGAATCATGCGGAAGTGTTCGTCATCGGTGATCTCGCAGCAGCCAGAGACGAGCACGGGAAGATGCTTCCCGGTGTAGCTCCCGTTGCCATCCAGCAAGGCCGATTCGTCGCCGGAGTTATTCGTCGTGAAACCGAGACGAAAGCTGACTCGCGTCGTGCATTCCACTACTGGGACAAAGGCAGCCTGGCCACGATCGGCCGCGCCGCTGCCGTCGCCGACTTCGGCAAGATTCACATTTCCGGTTTTGTCGCCTGGTTAGCCTGGCTGTTCGTTCACATTCTCTTCCTCATCGGTTTCAGAAACCGCCTCCTGGTATTCATTCAGTGGGCATGGTCTTATGTCACTTACGAACGCGGAGCGCGGTTGATCACGGGCAGCACGTACCTTCCGGGGTGGAGCTCCGATTCACATATTCCGGGCGCAGCCGCGGAATCAGCTCCACAAGAAATCCATACCGGAGCGCCCAAATAGAGCGACAATAGGAATGGGCCGTGGATTTCGGACTCACGTGTCGCCGGGGCCGGGGCTTGTCACACAATGCCTTGTTATCCTGAGCGAAGCGAAAGCCTGCCCTGAGCTTGCCGAAGGGGACCTATGCACTCCTTGTCGACCGCAAAGAATTCGAAGCTGCGTCTCATCATCAGCATCGCAAGCGTTGTGCTTTTCTCGTTCCCGGCCTCGGCCGAGATTTTGAAAATCGTCATTGACGACACCATCCAGCCGATCAGCCAGGAATACGTCAGCCGCGCGATCGACGAAGCGCGCCGCCGCGGCGACCAAGCTGTATTGATCGAGATGAATACGCCCGGGGGTCTGGTCAGCTCCACGCGAGAGATCATCGAGGCGATCACGTCCTCATCCGTGCCGGTGATTGTCTACGTGACGCCCACCGGCGGCCACGCGGGCTCCGCGGGCATTTTCATTCTTGAATCGGCCGATGT
>Ga0187818_10000328_pt1 | contig 16372 bp, 32 predicted proteins | sample NC_wetland_sal_i_14_FD_130581 | JGI IMG/M metagenome (GOLD analysis project Ga0187818, IMG submission 130581) | Wetland sediment microbial communities from Neuse River Estuary, North Carolina, USA - SO4_3 | ecosystem: Environmental > Aquatic > Freshwater > Wetlands > Sediment | place: USA... | reverse complement strand
GAAGCGCAACCCCGCCGCAGCGGGGTCGGAAGTTTGGCCCGCCCGTGGGCATGTGCGCGGGTAGAAAGGATTTTAGGATGCCAGAACACACAGGCAAGATTGAGGCTTTTACCCCACCTCGACATATCAAAGTTGGGGGCGTTGTATTCCTGCTGCACACCTATCTCTATACTGATGTTGCCAGGCGCTACAAGCTTGGGGACCAAGTGCAGGTGAGTTACCAGGGGGAAATGAGGCCGACCGGGAGACGAGTGGCTATTGAGGCGAAAGCCGTTATAAGGAGGACCGATGTTGAAGACCCCATTTGAGCGGTTGAATGAGATCATAGCACAGTTGGATGAGATTAACACACGGCTTGATCTGATTGAGGAGTGTTTGGGGGAGCAGGTTGGGCCGTGGCCTACGCAGTTGATGGAGGTTCCTACGCAGAAGCATACCTGGACGTTCAGGCTTCCGCTTCCACCTGGGTCAACTGGAAACCCGTATGATCTCCTCAAGAATGTGGTTATTCATGATGAACTTGAGGAGTCAGGGACACACCCTCCAGACTGCCGCTGTGCGTGGTGTGAGCCGCCAGAGGGATTTATCGAACAGTGGAGGGTTGACTACTGATGGAAGCAACTTGCCCGATGTGTGGTGTGTTTGGAGTCCATAGGCAACTGGATTTCTGGGGGGATAAGAAGAAAGCGAAAGGGAACAAACACGGGCGGAAGGGAGAATATCTCTTCTGCCTGAACTGTAACCGGCCGTGGCTCTACGTTGCTCCACCGAAGGCGGGGGACGCAGACTATGAGCCAGCAATTACCTCGAATTACGAGGAAGGAGGACTCTTTGGCGTACAACCCACGGGAACACCTGATTCAAATCCAGAATAGGTCGTTCTACCCGGCTGGCTGGCGGCTCTACGAGCTGTCGATCAAGCACCCAGGTGCTAACTTTGACTCAGAGATTCTTTTCCTCGACGCAGAGAAAAACCTCGTTGTGGTCAAGGTGCGGCTCTACCTGGGTGTGGACTACCAGACGAGCGAGCGTAAAACTGAGGCGGTCAAGAGTGGCAAGCTCAGCGAACTGGATAAGGTTGAGACCTCGGCGAAGGCGCGGTGTTGCCGGGATTTTGGCATCTCGACGGAAAGCGCGCTGGAGTATGGGCGGCCTACCTCGATGAGGGAAGCCGAGCGGGCCAGGGAACGGAAGGAGAATACCTGATGGCTGTGTACCTGCTCCACTTCATTCCGCCTTACAAGCACGCCAGGCACTACCTGGGCTATGCTGAAAATGTGGACGCCAGGAACATCAAACATCTTGCTGGCCAGGGCGCAAGGCTTTGCCAGGTTCAACGTGAGGCGGGCGGATCGTGGGTTGTCGCGCGAGTGTGGTTTGGCGGTGACAGAAGCCTGGAGCGGCAATTGAAACGGCGGTGCAATCACTCCAGGTTTTGCCCTATTTGTCGGGGAGAGGAGGTGAAATTGTGCTACTCTGCTGTTTAGTTCTCCTGCTGTTCATTTTGGGTGTGGTGATGATCTCGCTGGCCAGGGCGGCCAATGAGGAGGAGATTCCGGTACCTCCACCGTTGGAGCGGGATGAGTGGGAGGATACTCAGTGATTGAGTATTCAAACCGTGAATACTCAACCGTACACTACCGCTTCTTAGGCGGGTGGGGTATGATGTACCCATGTAGCGAGATGCTACATAAGTAATTACTATTATGTAGCGCCGCGCAAAGTCAGCGCTTCACAAAGGGAAGTAATGATGTAGCGCGGCGCTACATAGGAGGTGTCATGAACCCAGGCCCTACCTTGTCTCAGCAAAATGGTCTTCGTCAAATGTATCGTGCTCTCCAGGATCAACTGTACCGTGAGGATGCTCTTCTTAAAAATGAGCATATGTCAGCTACTGACCGAGTAGTATTTCTTATGATGGAACGGCTTTATCCGGGTGTGCGTACTACTTCCACTCCTATTGCTGTGTGGAAGCTGGCTCAAGCATCGGGGGTATCACGCAGCGCTGTTTCACGCTTCTTTGTAGCCATGTATGAGTCTGGCTACATTGATTATCGTATTGATCGTAAGGGCGTTGTAAAAGAAGGAAAGGGGGAAATTGTTTCCGAGGTTTCCGTACAGGAATTAGAAGCCTGTAAGCGTGTAGGGGAATTGAACACATTAGACACCCCAAAGCGCACTAAAGATCGTCTGAGATGTCGTTCTTGTGGCTCTACTCGTATTCAGCTTCGTGAGATTGCTACCTGTACTGTGTGTGGCGAAGTGCAGTATGATAGAGTGCATATCGTGGGGGAAGAAGATGAAAAACTGGGATGAAGTCGAATGGGATGCACCCGACCTCTCGGAAGTATTTCCGCATGAAAAAGATTACCTTGCCGATTTACCGCAAGGTTTTGGATTGAAAGGAAGGAAGATGACCAAACATGCCGTGGTTGATGACCACAACGACTACTACCGCATTACCAGCCAGGATGAAAGCCTGGTTGAGTATGCACCCGACATTTGGAACCTCTATCACCTCATGGTACACCATCATATAGATGTGCTTTGGGCCATGCCCGGCTGTAGCTTTTCCAGGAACATCAGGCGCGAGCACTTCGATGCACTTAACTATGATACCTATGTGCCTGAACACCTCGTGAAGAATCGGGTACATGGGGCGCGGGTTGGAAAGAAACATTTTATGTTCCCTGAGAACAGGGAATGGAAGCAACCCCAACATGGGGATAAAGGAGTATGGAAGGTTGAAACAGCACACGATCTACTTGCAACGGTGGGAACTCTTGAGCAGGAGTATAAGGTGCCGATTCTATGGGGGCCTTCTCATGTTGGCTTTGAGGTCCTCCGTAGCATTCAGCGATTTGGCGGAGTGGAGCCTGCACCACTTGGCAGAGAACAGCAACGAGAATTTCTTGCACTAGCAAGGCAGATGGCGGCTCCGATTGCATGGGGGAATTTGCATACCAGGGGGAAATGGATTGTGGGGGTAGATAAGAATGCTCAGTTTCTGGGGGCCGCTCAGAGCGTGAAACTAGGCAGTGGGGCGTATGTCAAGGCAGAGAACTACGGGCCTAATCAGGCGGCTTTCTGGCGCTATGAAGCGGGGGCGCTAGGAGATGGGCCTCTTTCCTCATGGATTCTTCCTAAGCCATTGCCTCCTACCGGGTGGGCAAGCACCGACCTGATAGAAGCCGCCAGGAAGATGGGTATGTGGGTGGAAACGCATGAGGGAATCACCTGGAAAGAGAGCGGGAAATACCTTGAGACCTGGGCAAAGGAGATGTGGGTACATCGCTCTAATCTTTCCACATGGGCGAATCCGCGAAATGCTGTTTTCGACAATGCGGCCAGCACTGCGAAGATGATTCCAAACACCATGATAGGCCGCTTCAAGAAGGAAGGCTTTCCGCATTGGAATATGGGCATCATCCACCGCGCCATAGCCAACCAGGCGTATACCCTTATGCGGCTGTATAGGGATGAGGAGATAGCGCCTATCCTGGTGAGCAAGGATGCATTGTACTTTGTGACTGATGCAGCGACGCCGCAGGAAGCATGTCCGGGCCTGCTTGAGCATCCAACAGAGCAGCGTGGCTATAAGCTCATTGGTGTGTGTGAGATGACAAATGACATTGTGGCAGCGTTTGAGCGTATCAATGATAAGCGATTCGGCGTCGGTGGAGTTGAGGGCGTGATAAAGGGGGCTATGAAAGTATGAGCAGCAGGGTCATTCTTGATCTATGCGGGGGTACAGGTGCGTGGTCAAAACCATACAAAGAAGCGGGGTACGATGTGCGCCTTATCACCCTCCCACAGTGGGATGTGCGTTACTATTATCCATTCGACAGAGCGTACGGGGTACTTGCTGCACCCCCCTGTACTGTGTTTTCTCTGGCTAATCACAAGAAACGAGCAGGGGAGGAATGGAAGGAAGCTCTTGACGTGCTATATGCATGTCTCAGAATCATAGATCAAAGCAATCCTGTTTTCTGGTGTCTGGAGAACCCTGCGCATGGACGCATGAGAGAGTATTTAGGCAAGCCTAAGATGACCTTTCATCCATGCGATTATGGGGACCCATATACCAAGAAAACAGCACTATGGGGTACCTTTCATGAGCCGGTAAAGAAGCCTGTCTACGCCAGATTTGGTCAATGGACAGACGTAGTACGAAAGCCAGAGGAGCGGGCTATAACCCCAGCTGGCTTTGCAAGAGCTTTTTTTGAGGCAAACCATGCTCAATGAGGATAACCTTGACGACCTCCGCAATGCTGCATTCGACTACATCATGGAGCATGGTCTCCCTGATGAGCCAGAAGCACGCGACTGGATTATGAGCCTACGGGACGAAGATACCACACCAGAGGATGCGTTCGCACCGCTTTTCGATGCCTATTTTGCTGGCTCAGGGGGTTTCTCAATAGATCAATGGATGGACTGGACACAGCTTATTGACAACTTGACCATCAGGCAGGATGATGATGGGTTGTGGTTCAACTTCGACTTTGACTTTGAGTCAGACGATGGAGAATACTCAGGGTCAAGGGGTGCAAGTGGGCATATATGAGTTTTTGAGGAGTACCAAAACTGGTTCAGAATGATGTTACTTTTCTGTACCTAGCCCGTCGTACATAATAGAGACGGATGTACCGCCTTAAAAAGTACAGAAAAAGGAGTCTAAAATGAAGTACGAAATTTTCGCAATCGAGAACGGGCGCGAAGTTCGCATTGGTCAGAGCGCGACGAGGAAGGATGCTGAGACATACGCAAAGCGCCAGCGCGAGACCTACGACAAGGTCCGAGTTGCAAAGATTAACCTGGGTATCAAGAATACCCGAAGGTACGAGTAGTGAAAGGGGGAGGATTACCCTCCCCTCAGTTCCCCCGCGAGGGGGTGAAGGAGTTTCTAAAATGACACAGTTCACAGGCGTTCACACATTCCAGGCTCAAACCGTTCTCTTGAAGCGTTCAAGCGTTCTTCGTGAGATGGATGTAACCTCCACTCATGAGAAGCTGACACCGGATACATCGGGGTCAGTTCGCTTTAACGGCAAGGTGATAGCCGTTCGGTTCGATGCAGTCCAGGGCATTTGGATTGCAAAGTAACCTCCCATATGGTATACTGAGAGCGTACCCACTTTCGGGTACGCTCTCGTTTACTCAAAGAAAGGTCGTAACATGCCACGCAAAAACCCTATCCCTAACCGCAAAACATGGCCCGCATTGGCAGACTTACTGGAGGTCGTTGAGGGCCTCCATGACGACGCCTTCACCAACACTGACACGCCTGGGCAAGAGGTGGACGAGTTGCTAGTCCGCTCGTTCGAGGCGTTCAAGGCGCTTGGTATCTCGGAGGATCGAATCCGTTCCTACATGAGCACGCCTTACCCACTCAAGAGCGGTCCTAAGCCCCCGGATGGGACGTTCGATCCTATCGCTGTACCAGCCCCCAAACTGGAGATGACTCCCGCCCCGGCTACAAAGGCGGGTGGCCTCGGAAGCATCTTCAAGGGCAATTAGCCCGCTTGACATCCTAGCCCGCAGGTGGTAGACTGAGAACAGGTCGAGAATGGCGCAGAAGCCCCTCGACCTGTTTTTGTGCTCATTTCTCGACATCCCCCACTAAGGAGTGCATGACTATGGGAATGAATGGAGCAGAAATTGAGCCAACAGTACCAGAACCGACAACAGCGGAGATTAGCGGAGAGACAGTCGAGGAAATTGAAGACCGACTCATTGCCGCCCTTGATCGAGCCGAGCAGCTTGAAAGTAGACTCGCCGAGTGTGAACGGCGAATCGGAGAATTTGAGGCCAGCCGGGCCATTCTTCAACCCGGAAACTCAGAGCATCCAGAAGGAACCCTGGATACCACCCACACCGACCGACAGCCAGACACCCCCCCAAGAGCACATACCCCCCTTGCCGATTGGTACTTCCGTAGAGTCGGAGAGTAGTCTCGAAAATGGGCTTGTACCGCTGACTCCAAAGGAGGCGAAACTAGCGCAAGCCGTCCAGGGGCTTTATTTCACCGTTTCTCTTGCGGCCCTTCCCTTCTCTCGTTTCGCTCATATCGCGCTCAAGGTGGAAGCCCCGGACTTAGCCGAATCCCATGTACGAATGGGACGCCACATACCAGGCTACAATGCCTTCCTTGAAAAGCTCGTAGCGTATACGGACTTTACCCCCTTCATCCTTCTGCATTTGGCCCTGTTTGGCGCAATCGCGGTTCATCATGATCTTGTAAAAGATGACACGATGAAAGCACACTTTGCCGGACTTGGAGCGGGGGTCACGATGAAGGTCCACATGTACGAGCAGCAAGAGGAACAAATCAGACAGGCCATGATGAGAGAAGCGGCGAATGGAAACAATCAGTCTCAATCAGTTCCTAGCATGGCTTAGAAACAACTGGGAACAAGGAGAGCATTTGGTACTCGTCGGTACAACCGGAAGTGGCAAAACAAGGCTAGAAAGCCAGGTACTTGAGTGCAGAGACTACGTTGTGGTTTTTGCGCTCAAAAGGTACGATGATACCTTGAAAGTATTCACGCAAGATATCCTCCCCACGATGAAGGAAAAGTACCATCTCTACAAGTCATGGCCCCCGCTCTATTCCCATAACCATGTTGTGCTCTGGTTACGCCCCATGTCGCTCGACGATATTCCCAAGCAGAGAGAGGAGTTTAAGGTTGCCTTGCAAAAGGTTTACCTCTCAGGCGGATGGACAGTTGCCTTGGATGATGCGGGGTACGCTTCCGGGTTTCTCAAAGCCGCTCAGGATATGGGCGTGCTACTCAACCAGGGAAGGTCCTCCAAGCTCTCCATCGTTCCTGTTATCCAGCAACCCCATAGCGTGATAGCTCGTATTCCCTCAGAAACGCTCAGGCAGACGCGCCATAAAATCCTTTTTGACTTCTCAAAAAACAAGACAGAGGTGAAGGCGTGCGCGGAAATAGTGGGGATTGAACCACGAGAAATGGAGTACCAGATGCGGCAACTGAAGAAGTACAGTTTTTTGTATTATGGTGAGCGTGGAGAATTCCACGTTACCCAAAACTAGGAGGTGATCTTTGCATCTACACCTTGGCATCCTCCACGCAATCGGCATCTTTGCCGCCGTGATCGTGATAGGTTTCTTCTGGAGGATAGCCGCGTTATGTTTCGCACAATCTGAGAACGGTACCTTGCAGGACTTAGGGCAAGGTATGGCGTTCATTTACTAGATTAGGAGGTAACTCGTTTGCCAGCATTACCCGGAGCGTATTATCAAGCTCCCACTGCTACGGCCCCGGTACAATCCGATGCGCCTGTAGGCCAGCAAAAAAAGGGCTCAGAAGAGGGACAAATCACCATTATCCCTTTTGCCCGCTCGTCCAAGCTCCACACAGAGCAGTCAAACACTGTGTCTGCTATCTCGATGGTAGCGACACAACCCCAGTTTTTTAACTTCCCTATCGCCTCGTATGGCTTCCTCTCTGCTATCCTCGTTACAGTCCAGGCTACGGGTGGAACCACAACCACCGCCGCTGTTCCCTTCGAGGATGCGCCCTGGTCGGTACTTTCTCAGGTCCTTCTACAGGATGTGAACGGGGTACCTATCAATCAGCTTTCAGGCTTCAATCAATACCTTGCTAGCAAGTTTGGCGGATACCGTCTCTTCCCCGATGATGATGTCGTGCGCGGCCAGTCCAACTCAGGCGCGGCAGCGGCCACACTTGCCAACACAGCCCAGATATCAGGTGGAGGTCCCCCGGTATGGGCGGCGCAAGCTGCTACGGCGGCGAACCTCTTTTCAGGGGCCTATTGGCAGAATATAGACACTACCAACGGGGCCAACGGCGGGAACTTTAAGTTCATCCTTCCCATCTTCCTAGAGTTCGGACTCGACGGGATGGGCGTCCTTCCCAACATGGACGCTTCCGCAAGGTACAACTTACAGCTTTCCTTGCCCCCTTCAATCCTCACTACATCAGCAACCGGCCCGGTGTTCACAGCCGGGGTATGGTCGGTCAACCCAACACTGACTATCACCGTCGAGGTGTTAGCGCGTTCACAGCCCCCAAGCACGGACATGTTTGGCAACCCGAATAGCCAGACACCCCCGGCGATTGGAACCGTTCAATATTGGACGGCTCAAACAGCGTCCGGTTTGGCGAACGGTGCTAATACCATTCAGTTGACCCGTGTCGGCAACCTGATTCGGAACCACATCTTCATCTTTAGGAATACCAACGGAACCCGGCTAACCGCCGAATTTAACTCCGGTACAGGGACGACGAATGATGTACCTACGTTATTCGAGTTTGACTGGGACGTGGGCCAGAGGTTTGTGGCCAACATTGCCACGCTGCGTATGATCTTCCAGTGGCAGTGCGGTTTTGGGGATGTCCCTGATGGTGTGCTCGTCATCCCGAACACGCTTGATCCTGATTGGTTAGCATTCAGCGAATACGGCGACCAATGGATAGCAACCGTTGGGGCCTCGAAACTGACGCTGCGTTTCACGACAAACGCGGGTGGCGGAAGTCTCACCATTCTGACCAATGATGTAGTGCCAGCGTCAAGCCAGGTCTATAAGGCTCCTATGATGGCGGTTAATGGCTAGACTCAATAAGCGCGTGCGAACGATGTTCCGTAGGGCCGTTCGTACCGCTCGTTTCGAGGACACAAAGGACTACGCGGACTTCCAACTCCGAGGAACCGGAAAGGTACTTGTGATGCCGACGAAAGTAGAGGCAGAGTTACGGGCGGAAGCTGAAAAGAAGTTTCCAGGCAACAAGACCCGGCAAGATGCGTACATCTACGGGACTATGCGGCGACTTGGATGGAAGCCAGAAAGAGAGAAGAAGGCGTGATACCAGATCACACCAAGGGACCGCCGTTAGCGGCCTTCATTATCCTGGTGATTGCGATACTGTATATGGGGGGCATAGCGTTTGCTTTCCAGGGGTCAATACACTTCTAATCTGAGCACACTTGTACCCTTGTACGTACAAGTAAAATGACACCCCCTCCTAGGGGGTATGCAAAAAGTGGTCATAGATTGGCCTGTAGGGCGGTGCTAGTGGTACCCCCATTGCGGGGTAAGAAGCATAGATGTTATGGGTAGGGTAAAAAGTCGTCAGAATCGCATTTTAGCGCGATTGTGGGCATTTACCTAAAATTAGAACAGGTGAACTTGTACGGTTCACTCAGAAAGAGAAAGGTTTGGTGTTCCTTATGAACTTAGGCGCGGTACATTGGCTCACCTTCTTTGTGGGTCTCGCTGTTGGGTACTTTATTGTACCAATGGTGACCGGGTGGATAGCATCTCGTGGCAAGGGCGGGTGAGGCGATAAATGACTACCGTGGTAGTTATCCTCTTAGGCGTGGGTACAATCCTCATCGGCTCTGCATTGGATTGTACCGATATCAAAACCACCTTCATGAAAATCGTACAGAATCAGCCAATTGATTGGAGCGGGTCTAGCGCAAATTGTAACCAGGCTACAGTAACGCCCCCGGTAGCTAACGCCCCGGCTAGCTTAGGAAGTGGCGCAACGCTCATCAACACTGATGCTAACGGGAATTGCCCGGCTGGCTACACAAAAGTGTACGTATCCGGGGGGAAAGCGATGTGTCAACCGTCATGAATAAGCACATCATCGCTGCAACGCTCGTCATCGGGGGATCAGGCGTCATTAAGGCGTGGCAGAGCAACCAGCCTATTACGCCTGTTATCATCGGCTCTTACGTGTTCATGTTGGTGCTCTCAATTCTGGACATGTTCGGGGGCCAGGTGAGTACGCTTGCCGGGGCGCTTGCGATGGTCGCAATGATAGGGGTCATTCTCAACACATGGACACCGTTACTTAGTACTATAACATCCGCCGTGAAAGGGTAGGATATGCAGATAGGTAGAATTGTTGACATCTTTATAGCGATAGTCGCCGTTGCCGGGGCTTTCGTCGTTGTCAGCAGCAAACAAACAGCATCCATCATTAGCGCGTTCGGAAGCGCGTTTACAGGTGGCCTCAAAGCGGCTACCGGACAGGGGTAAAATATGGCAGAAGATACACTCGGACCGCGTGGGCGGGATGATGAGCGGGAAGCATTGCTACGGCGTCTACGGGAATTGGAGCCGCAAGAGCCTGTACGCATGGAGGCGCTACCCGTTGCAAAGTCCATCGATCAAGAGATTGAAGAACAGCGCCAGGCGTTGCAGCGTTTGTACGACTCCAAGGTGGAGCAGGAGAGGATGCGGCTTCAGGCGCTAGAAGCATCCAAGACACCTGAGCAGAAACGTATCGACAATTTGGAGCGTATCATCGAACACATGGATGCGCAGATTGTCAAGGCCGGGGGTCACTCCTACAAGTTGTACCTATGAGGTGAAGTATGTGGTATGAATTTGAAGACATTGAAAAGCTCTTTACGTATAGGCGATGGACTGAAGCAGAAGTAGAGGTATACCGTCCACTTCGTGAGGAGGCGAAGGCACTCGCACATCACATCAATCAGAAGGTGCCAGAGTGTCCTCAAAAGACACGCGCTCTCAATGCTTTACATGAGGCCGTGTACCTCGTCAACACGGCTGCAACATTGCATCCATTGGAGGCTTAATTATGGCCTACTTAGGAGGGGCGCAAAGGCCCACACCTTTCCCGCCCCACGGGCCGCAAAGCCCGACCCAGGTGCTTGTAGGTTCGGCTGCAATAGCACCTCCACCGCAGCGCCCGGACATCCACTATAACGCGCTCAAAGCTAACCCGCTTTTCGGGCGTCCAGTCCAACGAGCGCCCTATACGCAGTATCAGACTCAGGGTGCTCTTGGCCCCCCGCTAGCCGGGAATTATCAGGGGGGTGCAACACTTCAACAACCCCGGCAAATGGGAACCGGGCTAACCGGGCGATCTTCGCCCCCTGGAATAGCCCCGGTACTTCCGGGCTATATGTCGAGCAATGCATACCAGCCAAACGGTCAGCAAGAGTACGCGCCTGACCTGGAGCCGGACTTCCTGCAAAGGATACCCGCAACGCTCAACACGCCCGGTACAATGGATGGGATAGCTATGCTTGGAACCTACCGGGCGCATGACTTTGTGTTTGGCGCGGGTGATATGCGCTTCAATCATCAGAAGCGAAGCGCCCCGAACTGGCAGGTCATGATGTTCCCGCCAGACTTCCGGCAACTGTTACAGCGTCAGCAGGTGATGAAGTACAACGTCAGGAGCTACACGCAGAGTTCCACGCCTGTACGTCAAACCGACTACTTCCTGGGGTACTATACACAGCCAGCAGTGGCGGCAAAACTAGGCGTTGGTGGGCTAGGCTATATGGGGTCACAATGACACTAAGTACACTGCTTCGGCAAGCACCCGCCACGGCTGCAAGTAGCGCGGCGGGTCCAAGCTCAATAGCGCCTTCGCTCGGTGCGGCCTCACAGCCAGGAGATACGCTCCTTCTGGCTGTCGTCAATACCAATGCATCGGGAACAATCACGACGCCAGCCGGGTGGACGGCTATACAGAGCAACATAGGCCCAACCGGGCTTGACGTTGGTTTGTTCCTACTTCCAGGTCAGCTTAACACTGGTATTCAGTCGGTAACAGTAACGCTTGGAGGTACAACCGGGGGGGCTGTTGCAGCCCTGTTTAACTTTATTGGAGCATCACCAATAACCCTGGATACATCGGCGATTCAGAGTGCCACGTCAAACAGTTACGCAAACCTTGCGCTAGCGGCCACGTCTCAGTACGGAGAACTGCTGTTCTATGTGTGCGGTTTTGCGGCGGCTACTTTGACGCCTTCTAACTCTGCTGATTGGAGCGGCGCGATAGGTACAGCCGTCTCGACATCAGGCGCACCAAACGCACAGATAGCGTGCTTCTGGCAAGTCACACCGAAAGGTATTACTCCTACCATTGGAGGCGGTTTGTCAGCAAGCGTGCTCAATCAACAGGCCATAGCCCGGTTTTTTATCCCCGGTAGCAACGTCTCGCCAGCAGGTCCAGGGGAAGCAACATTTGTCGGTGCGGGCGGTAACCCAGCCGGGTCCTTACAGGTGCCACAACCGCAAGCACCCGGTAACTTTTTTAGCGGAACGACAGGGAGTTTTTAATGCCAGAAGGAGCAGAAGCCGCTCATCACGGCGGCTCAGGAATAGGCAAGCTCTTGCAAGCTCAAACGGCGGGCTTGCCCAACTGGGCATGGTTACTCATCATAGCCGGGGGAATAGCGGCGGCTATCATCGTGCCTAATCTGCTTGGAGGTGGAGCCGCTACAACCCCTGCTACAACCGACAATACAGGGGCTACTCCTACCGATAATACAGGGGCGGGTAACATTAGTTCTACCCCTGATTTGTCGAGCCTCTTAGGAGGTGGCGGTGGCGGTACTACGTCCCTTCCTTCAAACGGGAGTTATGTAGCTCCTACAACAGATGGAGGAACGACCACTACAACGACGCCCGCGCCCGTTGCTCCTACACCCACACCTGTACCGACACAATTACAGACACAGAACGCGATGCAGCAAGCCGCTCAGACACCTCCAACTACTGCGCCCTCAGGGACACCGCTCTCAAATCTGCAAAAGATCGTGAATTACTTGAGCGGTTTGGGAACGGGTGCAACGGTCAATCAGGTCGGGACACCAGGGCACCCACAAAGCGGCTATGTGGTGACAGGAAACAACGTCAATGCGGGCGCGTTAGGCGCATTGTTTAGCGGCGGGTGGAGTGTGGTCAAATGTGGAACGAATAAGTACCTGGTGAAAGGACCCGGTGCGACCAACGTACACTTCGGGCCTAATTGCGTAGTGACAGGATACAGCTAATGGAGAATATTCTCAAGGCCATTTCCAACGAAGTCTATCAAGTTGTTGTGGTTGTTGTCCTGGGGACAATGGGCCTTGTTGGAGTGGCTCTCTATTGGTGGAAGCATAGGGGACCGCAAGGATGAACATTTCAGATGAGGTGATATTCAGCATCTTTATGGCCCTGGAAGGCTTACATGCGTACTCCGCTTTCTTGCCTTCCATCATGACGATAGGAACCTTCGTTGAGACGCCCGAAAAGGTACGCATGATACGTGAAGGTGAAGTGTTAGCAACGGTGTTCCTTGCGGCGCTCTCAACATCGGTCGCTATCATGGTCAAAAGTAAGTGGCCTCTCATCATGGCGGCAATAGCCGGACTGGCGATGTTAGGCGTGTATGAATACGCGCTGCATAATAGCCCCGCAAAAGAGCAGGAACCGGACTACTTTGTGTCATGAAGTACGAGGAATTAGAGCGCATTTTTTCTATCCTGGTTGATTGTCTCCACGACTTCGATCAATCGGTTATGGATGGTCGTACATGGTACAATTACTACTTGGAAGGTTTGACAGAAGAGCATAAGAAACAGATACTACAAATGTGGTATCATGAGTTACTTTTGCGTGGTCAAATCGTCGAGGTAAGGAAGTCACGATAATGGCTAATCCGTCAGCGTGGTCGCGTAACCAGTGGGCAATGGCTTTTCTCAGAACGCTTGGCAACATGGCCCCGGCAAACAATTGTGTCCTTTTTGTGGAAGGATGGGGAACCCATGAGGGCGGCGGCGGAAGTCTGATACAAGGCTCGACGGATAGCTGCAATGGAAACATGCTTGCAACGTGTTATCAGGTAGCAGGTTCAACGAACTGCAACCCGCCGCATTGCGTACAGTCCTATCGTTCCAATAGCGACGGAGTCTATGCCAACGCTATGGCGCTCAGGTCCGGGTACCCATACTTGTTACAAGCCCTGGTAACGAACGATTCCAACGCACTTGGGTACAATGGGTATGCGATGAGCCAGGGAATAGCGGAAGATTTGTCGTATTGGGTCTCAGGGTCCCGTACAGCGCGGTTAGATTATGCTGCATCGGTAGCGGCGGCGGCGGGTGCTAAGGGACCTGCTAATGTAGCGAGTAGTAGCGCAACAAGTAGCACGACAGGAGGTACAGCAACGAGTAGTTCAAGTAGTAGCTCATCTAGCGGAAGTTCTGGTGGGGGTTTTAGTCTCACCAACCCGGCAACGTGGCTACCCTCGATTATCGGGCAGAATGCGACCAACTGGGTAGAGAATCCAACCCGCATTCTCAAGATGCTGGCTGGAATCGTTTGCATCGGGATAGCGTTGTTCTTACTTGCGGCCCCTGCTGAGAACGCTATCACGCAAGCAGTACAACCTATCGTAAAGAGCGCGGCTGTGTTCGCATAAGGAGGAACATGAAAAACATTCAGGACATGCACAAGTATGACCCCTTCAAGGCGCAAGTAGCAGAGCGTCTCACCAAGCATCAAGAGATGCTTGAACAGATGGCCTCCACAACTGAGCGTATCCATGCCCGTGTTTTCCGTGAGGAAAGGCACCTGTTTCCTAAGCTCAACATCCTCTATGACACGCTGCGTACTCCAAACGGATGGCGTTACATGGCAGATGCGGCCGCAAAGGGAACCATAACCACGACAGTAAACGCCACGGTACAGGTACCTGTCGTGCTCTTAAAACAACCGCTTCTCAGGTTGTCACAATGGCCCAACGCAGTACAGGTGCATCTTGTCGTACGCTTCTTCGGTATGGCCCCCCAGACAGTCCCAACCGCTAACGCTGGATTAGAAGCTATATTCTATGACAACTTCGGGAATATAGTCCCCCTGGGTGAGTTCCTTTCCCAGACGGCTTTCGGAAGCGTGTACGATCACATCTTACCGACGCCCGTTACTGACTCGCTCTCATCCGGTAGCCCGTCGCAAGAGCCAGCCGGGAACGAAGGCCCACAGGTCGGATACCTGGCAGTATTCAACTCCAATTTAGCATCCTCATCAGGTACTTTCAATTGGAGCATGTCATTCTCTCTTGCATATCTGTTACCCTCAGCGGCGGCCTATGAGTTGCGTTCTGAGTACCCGCAACCCGTCGAGGAGGCCCACTTGCATCTTGATGAAAGGGGACATAACCATCATGCCTAAGGATTTGAGCCAGATGGATGAAGATGAATTGTACGATGAGGCAGTACGATTGCATCAGGAAAACCAACCGTACTTAGAGAAGATATACAGGCGTGAAACGTTGACGCCTGATGAGCAAGCAAAGCATGATGAGATTCTGAAGCGTGCGGCCTCCATTCTGGACTTCCAACGCAAACACTCAGAGCGGCGGCGTAGCGAAAGAGAACAGCACTCTAATGGCGGCAACGGTGAACCGTTCTGGTTTCGGAAAGTAGGAGGATAATGGTTGAGCGTATCCTTTTCGAGATCATCAGCATAGCAGGTACCATCGTAACGGTGTGCATCGTACGATGGATGATGGAGCTATCTTCGCCTGAAGAAGACTTACTCATGATAGAGCGGTTCGTAGTACGCTTGGTGGATACCTGGAAAGCTGGAAGTTTTGAGCAAGTTGTGATCTGGTATCGCGTGCGAAAGCTCCTTGACTACTAATGCAACAGCCTCCGCTCGCTCAGAGCAACTACAACTACCCGCTTCCACGGGTCCCTCTGACCGCTTCTCAGGTAGGGACAAAGATACCTATTTCCATCGGCGGAAGCTTCCAGCAATCCGTCTGGGTCGAGATGTCCAACGAGTCCCCCTATACTATCGCGTGTTACTCACTGCAAGGAGTCCTCCTCAACTCCATTCAACCGCAGATATGCGATATATTTCAGCTTCCTCAAGGTGACAATTCCTTCATCGTCATCCCTGGTATCCTTATCCCCCTCATAAGCCCTTCCTCAGAGCTTGACATCAACATCTACCCATTCGGCCAACCAAGCGGCCCCTATCCATTCCCGCTTGCCCGGCAATCAGCTTCTATCGGGCCGTCAGGCCAAACAGGGTGGACATGGAGCTTATCTTTCTCAGCCCCAACAGTGGGACCATCAGCAAACATCTTCAATCCCCTTAATTCAGGCGTCAATGCTCTGATTTATGCAGCGTCAGGTGAAAATGGAGGAACGGCAGTGTTTACCTTCACCATTGCCGCAAATAAATCAGGCACGAATACAGGTGAAACGAATAGCAACAACCCGGCTGCATTTTCCCATCTCATCGGGAATCCCGCTTCCTCCAAGATGATTGTATCCTGGAGCCAAACGGCGAATTTTTTCAACGTGGGAGATTTCCGCTCAAAATACTGTGGCCCTGGATTAGCAGCCGAATTTCTTACGGCCCCCAACCAGTCCGTCTATGTGCTTCCACCCGGAGGCAATTTTCAGATACGTTCTAATGGAGGTACCGCGCCCGTATCACTCACAATGGAGTGGAACGAACAATAAAAAAGGAGCTTATAATGTTCAACATCCCTATCACAAAGTACATGTCAAATTGGAACCCCGTGTCCATCATGGTGCTAGGCGGCTTCTGCCT
>Ga0187818_10000327_pt1 | contig 16382 bp, 17 predicted proteins | sample NC_wetland_sal_i_14_FD_130581 | JGI IMG/M metagenome (GOLD analysis project Ga0187818, IMG submission 130581) | Wetland sediment microbial communities from Neuse River Estuary, North Carolina, USA - SO4_3 | ecosystem: Environmental > Aquatic > Freshwater > Wetlands > Sediment | place: USA... | reverse complement strand
TCGTCCCGGTGGCGCAGCTCGACCATTACAAGGGCCTGTGGTTCGCCACCTTCGACGCCGAGGCGCCGTCGCTGCGCGATTATCTCGGCGAGATGACCTGGTATATCGACACCTTCTTCGACCGCTGCGAGGGCGGGATCGAAATCATCGGCGGCATGCATAAATGGGTCGTCCCGTGCAATTGGAAGTTCCCGGCCGAGAACTTTGCCGGCGACGGTTATCACGTCCATTGGAGCCATCTCTCGGGGGTGCAGACCGGATCGGGCGGCGATTTCCGCGTCAGGCCGGATTCCGAAGGAAGGGCGCTGTCTCCCGGCAACGGCCACAGCGCGATGATGGCCGGTCCCAACACCGAAGCCGACCTGCCAAACCCCGACGTCCAGGCCTACGAGGCGCGCATCCAGGCTGAGCTGCACCGCCGCCTGGGGCCGCGGATGCGCCGGGGAAAACCGGTCGCCGCCACGGTATTTCCGAATTTGTCGATCCTTCGGCCGACCTCGCGCACGTTTCGGGTGTGGCACCCGCGCGGCCCCGACAAGACCGAAATCTGGGCCTGGGCCTACGCCGACAAGGCGGCACCGCCCGAAGTCAAGGAAGCGATCCGCCTCGCCGGCGTGCGCGTCTTCGGCCCCAGCGGCACCTTCGAGCAGGACGATATGGACAATTGGCAGGGCTGTACCCAGACCGGCCGCGGTATCGTTGCCCGCCGCTACGCGCTCAACTACGCAATGGGGCTGGGACACGAGCGTTTCGACGCGGATTTCGGGGCACTGGCCAGCGAATACCGCTACAGCGAATCGAACCATCGCGGCTTCTACCGGCGCTGGGCCGAGCTGATGGCGGCAGAAAGCTGGGCCGAACTCGGCAAATGAGCGCCGAACTGTCAACAGGTCATCCGTCATTCCCGCGAAAGCGGGAATCCAAGGGCAAGCGCTCCAGCAGCCGCCCTGGACCGCCGCTTCCGCGGGGGTGACGGTCGTTGGGTTGGTGCGCCTTGTGTGACGGAAGGAGCGTCTGATGGCAGCAGAACTCGCCAATCTCGTCGACGCCGAGCGCGGCCTGATCAGCCGGCGCATCTTTATCGAGCCGGAGATTTACGAAGAGGAGCTGCGCCAGATCTTCGCCCGCTGCTGGCTCTTCCTGTGCCACGACAGCCAGATCCCGCTGCCCGGCGATTTCTTCACGACCTATATGGGCGAGGACCCGGTCCTGGTGGTGCGCGACAACGCCGGGCAGGTCCACGCCTTCCTCAATGTCTGCCGCCATCGCGGCAACCGGCTGTGCCGCGCCGACACCGGCAATGCCGCCAGCTTTACCTGCGCCTATCACGGCTGGACCTTCCGCAATGACGGCCAGCTGACCGGCGTGCCGTATCTGAAGGAAGCCTATCACGGCGAATTGGAGCGTGAGCGCTGGGGTCTCGTCCCGGTGGCGCAGCTCGACCATTACAAGGGCCTGTGGTTCGCCACCTTCGACGCCGAGGCGCCGTCGCTGCGCGATTATCTCGGCGAGATGACCTGGTATATCGACAATTTCATCGACCGACGCGAGGGCGGCATCGAAATCGTCGCGACCCACAAATGGCTCATGCCGTGCAACTGGAAATTCCCCGCCGAGAATTTCGGCGGCGACGCCTACCACGTGCCGTGGAGCCATCTCTCGGCGGTCAAGACCTCGTTCAGCACCGGGGTGACGACAAAGCCCAACGCCACCGGGCATATGGTGTCGCCCGGCAACGGGCATATCGCGATCTGCGTCGGGCCGAACGATGTCGGCGAGCCGCCGATGCCCGAGCTTTTGGCCTATGAAGCGGAGACCCGCCCCGAGGTCGAGCGGCGGCTCGGACCGCGCGCGCGCCTCATCAACCCGATCGTCAGCACCATGTTCCCCAATTTCTCGCTGCTGCGCGCCACCTCGCGGACCTTCCGCGTCTGGCATCCGCGCGGCCCCGACAAGACCGAGGTCTGGTCCTGGGTATTCGTCGACAAGGCCGCCCCCGCCCATGTCAAAGAGGCGATCCGGGTCGCCGGGGTGCGCGGCTTCAGCCCTTCCGGCACCTTCGAGCAGGACGACATGGACAATTGGCAGGAATGCACCCGCACCTGCCGGGGCGTGATGGCGCGGAAGATGCCGCTCAACACCCAGATGGGGCTCGGCCATGAGCGCTTCGATCCGGCACTCGGCGGCTGGGCCAGCGAATATCGCATGAGCGAGTCGAACCATCGCCGGTTCTATAGCCGCTGGGCCGAGCTGATCGCGGCATCGGGCTGGGCCGAGTTGCCGAACGGCGCGGCGCGGGAGGCGAGCCATGCGTAACGAGGATTTGATCCGCGAGGTCGAGCAGTTTCTCTACCGCGAAGCGCGCCTGCTCGACGACCGGCGATTTCGCGACTGGCTCCAGATCTTCACCGATGATGTCCGCTATTGGATGGCCGGGCGGACCAACCGCTATCCGAAATCATCGAAGGCGATTTCGATCCTCGATCCCGACCGCTATGTCGAGGACGATATCGGCCGTGAGGACGAGCTGGCGATCCTCGATGAGACCAAGGAGACGCTGAGCGGGCGGGTCGCGCGCCTCGATACCGGCATGGCCTGGGCGGAAGACCCGCCCTCGCGCACCCGCCACATGATCAGCAACATCGAAGTCGAACCGGGCGATGCGGAAACGGAGATCCGCGTCTATTCCAATTTCATCGTCTACCGCAGCCGCGGCGAGACCGAGCAGGATTTCTACGTCGGCGCCCGCCAGGATGTCCTGCGGCGCGTCAACGGCGAATGGAAGATCGCGCACCGCAAGCTGATCCTCGATCAGAACGTGTTGCTGGCCAAGAACGTCAGCATCTTCTTTTAACCGCCGGGAGTGGAGCGCCATGATCAGCCGCAGAACCTTCCTGTCGCTTGCCGCCGGCAGCATCGCAGCGCCCGGATGGTCGTCCGCCCGCGCGGCGTCCGGCAGGGTCGCGCTCTATGCGAATGTCGGTGCCGATCTGGCGCATTACGAGGTCGATGTCGCGGGCGCGACGCTGACCAAACGCGAGACGGTGACGCTGCCCGCGGGCGTGCAATATGCCTGGCCGCATGCGTCCCATCGCTATCTCTATGTGGCGAGCAGCAGCAGCGCTCCGGGTTACGGCACGGCCGGGACCGAGCATCACGTCACGGCGTTGCGCATCGATCCTGCAACCGGCGCCCTGACCTCGCACGGCGCTCCGATACGGCTGCCCGTGCGTCCCATTCACATCAGCACGGACATTCCTTCGCAGAACCTTCTGGTCGCGTTCAACAACCCGAGCGCCATCCGCGTCTACCGCATCAACAAGGACTTCACGCCGGGCGAGGAGGTCAAGCAACCGGGCCCCATTGACGCCGGCATCTTCGCCCATCAGGCGCGCGTGACGCCTGACAACCGGCTGGCGATCCTGGTGACCCGCGGCAACGAAGGCACGCCCACAAAACCCGAAGACCCGGGTGCGCTGAAGGTCTTTGATTACAACAACGGCATCCTGACCAACGAGGTGTCGATCGCGCCCGACGGCGGCAGGGAATTCGGCCCGCGGCACCTCGACTTCCATCCGAAGAAGCCGTGGATGTACGTGTCGATCGAGACGCAGAACAAGATGTACATGTTTCGAATGAAGGGGGGCCGGATCGACCCGGAGATCGCATTCCGCGCGGAAACGCTGGCCGAGCCCAACAACATCAGGGCGCGTCAGGCAGCCGGCACCGTCCACGTCCATCCCAACGGCCGCTTCCTCTACGGGGCCAATCGCGCCGAGGCGACGACCGAGTTTCAGGGCAAGCAGGTGTTCAAGGGCGGCGAAAACAGCATCGTCGTCTACGCGATCAATCAATCCACCGGCGAGCCGACCCCGATCCAGCATATCGAGACGCAGGGGATCCACCCGCGCACCTTTCACATCGACCCGAGCGGTCGGCTCTTGGTCGCCGAACATAATCTGCCGGTGAATGTGCGGGACGGCGATGCGGTAAGGACCGTACAGGCCGGCCTCTCGGTGTTCCGCATGGGAATCGACGGCAAGCTGACCTTCGCGCGCAAGTACGACATCGACGTCGGCGACAAAACCATGTTCTGGATGGGGATGGTGTCGCTCTAAAGGAACGGAGGCTTGGATGATCAAGGGTCTGCACCATAACGCCTACCGCTGTCGCGATTCCGAGGAGACGCGGGTCTTCTATGAGGATTTCCTCGGCCTGCGCCTGGTGAGCGCCTTCGAGATTGACAAGGGCAACGGCCTGCACACGTTCTTCGAGATGGACGATGGCTCGTGCCTGGCCTTCTTCGAGGTGCCGGGGCGGCCCTTCGAATTCAAGCGGCAGAACGACCTCGATCTGCACATCGCATTGGGCGTCGACAACGATGTCTTCGACCGCATGCTCGAAAAGGGCCGGACGGAAGGGATCGAGGTGCGCGGGCCGGTCGATCACGGTTTTGTCCGCTCGATCTATTTCCGCGATCCCAATGGCTATGTCATCGAATTGACCGCCAGTACCGGCAAACATCAGGAAATCATGGACCCCGCCCTATCAAAGCCGCATGACGCGCTGATGCGCTGGCAGGCGGCGAAGAGCGGCTGACCAAGGGAGGCAGGCATGGCGACGATCGCGTCGGTTGCGAAGGAATTTTTCGAGGCCTGCGAGGCGGGCAAGGGCTGGCAGACCTGCCGGGCCTATTGCACCCCCAACGCGAGCTTTGCCGCGCAGGCGGAGCTCTTGCCCGGCATCGACACCCTTGAGGCCTATATGGAATGGATGAAGGGGATCCTGACCTTCCTGCCGGACGGACGCTATGTCGTCAAATCATTCGCCACCGATGCCGAGCACAACAGCGTCTGCGCCTACGGCGTCTTCTCCGCCACCCATACCGGCCAGGGCGGCCCCTGCCCGCCGACCGGCAAGAGCACCAACACCGATTACGTCTACGTAATGGAATTCGACGGCGACAAGATCCGCCACATGACCAAGATCTGGAACGCCGGCTGGGCAATGCGCGATCTCGGCTGGGCGGCATAACAAGGAGACAGCGATGCCCGAAATCCCCCGCCTCAACCCGGCGATCCGTGCCCTCGAAAGCGGCAAGCCGGCCTTCGTCACCTTCTCGGCGGCCGAGGTCGGCGCCGCCCAGGCCATCGGCGCTGCGGCCTATGACGCCGTCGTCTTCGAGATGGAGCACAACCCCTACGACATCCGCACCCTGCGCGACTGCATGCAGTACATGCTCGACCGCGCCCAGATCCTCAAATCCGGCAGCCTCGCGCCCTCCGTCGCGCCGATGGTGCGCATCCCGCCCAATGGCGGCGAGCTCAATCAGTTCATCGCGAAGCAGGTGCTCGATATCGGCGTCTACGGCATCGTCTGGCCGCATGTTTCGACGGTCGAGGAGGCGCGGAACGCGGTTCAGGCCTGCCGCTATCCGCGGCCGCACTCGGCACCCTATTACGAGCCGGCCGGCCAGCGCGGCGACGCTCCCCGCTCCGCCGCGCGCTATTGGGGCATCAGCCAGCCGGATTACTACAAGCGCGCCGACACCTGGCCGCTCAACCCCGAGGGCGAAGTCCTCGTCGTCGTCATGTGCGAAGAGGTGCGCGCGATCAAGAACCTGCCGAAAATGCTGAAGGAAGTGCCGGGCATCGGCGTCGTCCTGATCGGCGAGGGCGACCTGTCGCAGGACATGGGTTATCCCCGGCAATACGACCATCCTGAAGTCGCCGCGGCGATCGACGAGGCGCTGGCGATCTGCAAGGACGCGGGCGTGCCGTGCGGCCACCCGCACGTCGACAGCAACAATGTCGAAAAGCTCATCGAGAAAGGCTTCCGCTGGCTGATGCCGGCGCCCTCTCAATCCTTCGGCGCGCTCGACAAAGGGCTAAAGGCAAGCGGTCGGAAGTAGCCGAAAGCCCCCACCCTCCCACGCCTACGGCGCGGGTCCCTCCCTCCCCCGCTTGCGGGGGAGGGTCGGGGTGGGGGCTTAAGGGCTTATTCCATCACCCCGCGCCGCCAGTCGTAGATCTCGATCCGCTCGTAGATGCCGTTGGTGCAATAGGGCTCGTCGCGGAAAAAATCGTCGAGCGCGGCACGGTTCTCGAACTCGTAGACCATCGCGCTGCCGAGCCAGATTTTGCCGCCGGAATCGGTCAGGTAGCCGCGCGCGAGGCAATTGCTCTCGTCCTTCTGTTGCAGATGGGCGCGGTGCGCCGGCACGAGCGTGTTGCGGAACTCGGTGATGCCGGGCTGGCCGGTGCCGTGGAAGAAAAAGCCCTGCAGGCCGGGCCGCGGCGGCGCGGTCGGTTGCCGCGTCGCGAGCGCGCAGTGCCAGTCGCTGACCAGATCTGCGTCATAGATTCCGGCGTGCGCGAACGGATCCTCCGTCATGAACCGCGTCACCGCCGGCAGCACATTGCCGGGCAGATCGGTCTGGTAGAGATACCCGGCCGGCGCCGGGCCGCGGAAAAGCGGCCCGTAGGTCACCAGCGCATCCCGCCACCGCCCGAGGAAACGCGCGTGGTCCGCGCAGAGGCTTGTCGGCAAGCCGATCAAATCGATTGTCGAGCGCCGGATCATCACTTGCGCCATTGGCTCCTCCCAGGACCGCTCAAGGTTGGCACGCGCCAGCGGCTCTTGCCAGTTTTTCGCGGATTGGGGTAGTGGTGGGCATACACCCCTTTTCGGAGGACCGGCGATGAACCAGGACGCCAAGAAGACCGCGCTGCGCATGATCCCCTACGGCATCTATGTGCTGACCGCCGATGACGGCAGCGGCAATGTCGCCGCCGCGACGGTCAATTGGGTGACCCAGACCGCGTTCGCCCCACCGCTTGTCGTGGTCGGCGTCAAGACCGACAGCGGCGCCTATTCGATCCTCAAGAAGACCAAGAACTTCGTGCTCAACATGCTGGGCAAGGCGCATAAGGGCCTCGCCTTCACCTTCTTCAAGCCGGCCCAGATGGAAGACGGCAAGCTCTCCGGCCAGACCGTGCGCAAGGCTGCCAACGGCGCGCCGATCCTCGACGCCGCGATCGCCGCCGTCGAATGCCGGATCACCAGCATCGTCGAGCAGGGCGACCACCACATCGTCGTCGCCGAGGTGATCGAGGCGCACCTGCCGAACCCGATTTCCGGCCGCCCCGACGCCGCAATCCTCGAGATGAAGGACCTCGGCGACAACGTCTTCTACGGCGGGTGAGGCCAAACCGCGGGTGGCGCCCGACCGTCCTTCGGCCTCGCAACTCCCAGCAATAGTGGGGTAATCTCGGTTGAGAGTGGCACGCCGAAATGCGGTAAAGCTTGATGCGACCTCGCTCGCCAACGAGGTGCAGCGGCTTTGCGAGGGCCTTGCTCGTCACCAGCGGGAGCCAACGGATGAACAGATCCGGGACGGTCTGATCCAGCGGTTCGAGTTCACCTATGAGCTGAGCCACAGGATGCTCAAACGCTATCTGAGGGAAACTGCCGCTTCTCCCGATGAGGTCGAGCAGATGCCGTTTGCCGATTTAATCCGGACCGGAAATGCCGAGGGCTTGCTGCGCAGCGAGTGGCCGGCATGGAGGCGCTATCGCGAAATGCGCACCCGCACCAGTCACACCTACAATGCCGAGGCGGCATCGCAGGTCGTCGCCGCGATTCCGGCGTTTCTAGAGGAAGCCGAGTACCTCTGCGCCGAATTGCAGCGGCGGCTCGCATGAGCCGGTCCGCTCGCATCGACTTGCGGCCCGATCACCGGCGGCCGGTGCTGGATGTGCTTCGTGCAAATTTGCCGCCCCGCACCAAGGCATGGGTATTCGGCTCGCGGGCGACCGGCCGCGCGCGGCGCTATTCCGATCTCGATCTGGTGATCGACGCCGGGCGGCGCCTGACCGTCGACGAAAGCGCCAGACTGGCGGAGGCATTCAGCGACAGCGACCTACCATACCGGGTTGATGTGGTCGATTGGCACGCGATCGATAATCGGTTCCGGCAGGTGATCGCCGGCGAACGCGTGCCGCTGGCCGAAGCCTCGCATCCTGACGCTGCCCTTGGCGCCGACCCTGGCGCATCCGCAACGTGAAGACGCGAGCCAGGTGACCCGGGCGGCACACCGGCCTTGCGCAGACCGGCTTCTCGCTCATCGAGTCGGACATTCCATCGGCAATCACCCAACTTCAACTCGTTACGGGGTCACCGTGGTTATCGATGCATGCGGCGGGATGCTGAGCGGGGCTATTTCGTGAATGATGCCGGCGTCGCGGGCGGCGGCAGCGTCGAAGTACACGGCGTGTTGTTTAAACTCCGCCATCTGTGCCTCGGTAAGCGAGGTCCGCTCGCGATAAATATCATCCACTCGTTTAAGGTCCATTGACAGAAAAGCTTGCCGATCCTTCAAATCGTCCAAGGTCAGACTGGAATTGCTGCTAAAAGTCTCCCGGAATGGATGGAACATGAAAATGGCGTTCTGGCTGGCGATCCGCCTTTCGCCTGCGAGAAATATCATCCCCCCGGCCGACTGAATTGTGCTCAAATTATAAGTCGTCAGCTTCGCCGGCAGACCGCGGAAAAAGCCATGGACCAGCAACGCGGCGGCAACGCTCCCGCCCCCGGTGCCGACGATCAGATGGATCTCATTGACGCCTCTTTGGATTAATCCGCCGGCAATGGCAATCAGGCGAGAGCTGGTGGTCTCGTTAATCGGCGCTTCAAAGCTGATGTAATGCCGCGATGCGTTCGTCGGCGACGAATCGCCGGGCGGGGCGGCGGTTTGTGCCCAAGCAACCCTGGACCGCGTCGGCAAAACGGAGGACAACGCCGCCGCCGCCGCAATGACAAATCGGCGGCGGGGCGTCAGCATGGCGCCGTTCGAGCGACACGCGGGCTTGGCCGGCATCCTCATTTGGCGCCCCATCGGAAGCCACAGACCAGGAGCCTCAGACTAGCGATGCGCCGCGGCCCCGATCAATGACCAATCCGCCCTATCGCCCGGGCCGCTTCCTGCCCGCTCAATCGATCACGGTCGAATGAAAGGTCGAGGCCGAAGCCGCAACTCCGCGCGGCCGCTGCGCAGCGAGCCGCCCGAAGGCGGCAACGCGCGCCCTGCCTGGCTGGTCGCCCGCGGGACCGCGGACCAGACGCTGGCGGTCGGGCTGCGCCGGCCATGGTTCGGCGATCTCTATCATTTCATGCTGCGGATCTCGTGGTGCTCGTTCCTCTTCGGCGGCGTCGCCCTCTATCTCGTCGCCAATGCGGGGTTCGCGCTGCTCTATTTGTTGGAGCCCGGGGCCATCGCCAATGCCCGGCCGGGGTCCTTCGCGGATGCATTCTTCTTCAGCGTCCAGACCATCGCGACAATCGGCTACGGCCAGCTCGTGCCGGCGACGCTCTACGCTAACCTCGTCGTCACGATCGAGACCGCGACCGGGCTGATGTTTCTCGCGCTGGCGACCGGCCTGGTGTTCGCCCGCTTTTCGCGGCCGACCGCGCGGATGCTGTTCAGCCGGGTCGCGGTGATCGGCCCGCATAACGGCCGGCCGACCTTGTCGTTTCGCCTCGCCAATGTGCGGCGCAACCAGATCCTGCAAACCGAGGTCGCGGCAACGCTGGTGCGCGACGAGCGGACCCAGGAAGGGGTGCTGATCCGCCGCTTCTATGATCTGAAGCTGGCGCGCACGCGCAGCCCGGTTTTCGCGCTGACCTTCACGGTGATGCACGAGATCGACCGCGACAGCCCGCTCTGGGGCGCCAGCGCCGCCACACTAACCGCGCAAAACGCCGAGCTGGTGGTGACCGCGAGCGGCATCGACGAGACGATCGCCCAGCGCGTTCACGCGCGGACCTCCTACCTGCCCGACGAAATCCTGTGGGATCACCGCTTCGTCGACGTCATCGGCTGGACCGAAGACGGCCGCCGCGTCATCGATTACCGGCGTTTTCACGACACCGTGCCGCTTGAGGCCGCGCCGTAGCCGCGCGCGACCCCTCACCCTTACGGCAGGCCGGCTTTGCGCAGGCCGTCGCGGAAACGCTCGCGTTGTGCGGCGTTGCCGAACGGTCGGTTGAGCCGTTCGTCGGCGGCGGTCAGGCCCGGCATGCGCCGCAGCAGCTCGTCAAGCGCCGCCCGAGCGGCAACGGCATTCCCCAGATAGCCGTGCGCGGCGGCCAAGACGGCGTAGTTGTCGGGAAACTCGGGATTGGCCTCGACCGCCTCCGTCGCGAATTCGACCGCCTCCTGGTAGCGCTCCGAGAGCAACGCCGCCCACCCCTTGCACAGATGCCAAATGACCAATAACGGGTCGCGCGGGCTGAGCCGGATCGCCTCGTCGCAATGCTGCAATGCGGCTTCGTAGTCGCCGACGAAGCCATAGCTTGCGCCGAGAATGCCGCGGGTGAACGCCGAGTTGGGGTCGAGATCGAGGGCGCGACGCGCCCGACGGCGCCCTTCCTCGTGCCGGCCCGAGAACAGATCGTAGATTGCCAGCGCGGTATGGGCGTTCGCATCGCTGTCGTCGATAGCGACCGCCCGGCGCGCCGCCTCGCCGCAGCGCGCATAGGATTGGGCCACATCGCCGCCCCATCCGAACACGGCCTCGAAATGATGGGCAACGGAAAGATCGCTGAGCGCCATCGCATTCGCCGGGTCGAGCTCGATCGCCTCGCCGAGCAGGCGCCGCGCCTCGGCCAAATCCTCCCGCGTAAAGCGGCGGATATGCCAGTGCGCGCGCATCGTGCGATCCCAGGCGTCGAGCTGGTTTGGATCCTTGCGCCGCGCCTGCTGCATCTCGGCCGCGATGATACCGGGCGCCAATTCGCCGGTGATCGTTTGCGCAATCTCGTCCTGCACGGCGAACACATCGGCCAGCTCGCGGTCGTAGCGGTCGGCCCACAGGTGACGGCCGGTCGCGGCGTCGATCAGCTGGGCGGTGATCCGCACCCGATTGCCGGCGCGCCGTACGCTGCCTTCGAGCACGTAGCGAACGCCGAGTTCGCGCGCCACTCTGGCGACATCGACCGCCGGCCCCTTGTAGGTGAAGGTCGTATTGCGCGAGATGACAAAGAACGCGCGATTGCGCGACAGCGCGGTGATGATGTCCTCGACGATGCCGTCGGCGAAATATTCCTGCTCGGCATCGCCGCTCAAATTCTGGAACGGCAGGACCGCGATCGACGGCTTTTCGGGCAGAGCAGCCGTCGGGGCCGCTTGCGTCTCGCCCGCCTGCGGGCCGGAGCCCCGCGGTCCGACCCGGTAGACGCGCACCGGGCGGGCGATATTTTTGACCCGCTGCTCGCCCTTGTCGTCGAAGGTGAAGTCGAGCTTGTCGCGCACCTGGTCGCGCACCACCCGGCTAACGCAGATCCCGCCCGGCTCGGCGAGGGCTTCGAGGCGGGCGGCGACATTGACGCCGTCGCCATAGATGTCGTTGTCGTCACTGATGATGTCGCCGACATTGATGCCGATGCGAAACTCGATGCGCCGGTCGGCCGGCACGTCGGCGTTGCGCTCGGCCATGTCGCGCTGCACCTCGACCGCGCAGCGCACCGCATCGACGACGCTGGCGAACTCGACGAGCGCGCCGTCGCCGGTGGTTTTGACGATGCGCCCACGATGCTCCTTGATCTTGAGGTCGATGAGGTCGCGCCGGATCGCCTTCAGCGCCGCCAGCGTCCCCTCCTCGTCAACCCCCATCAACCGCGAATAGCCAGCGACATCAGCCGCCAGGATGGCCGCCAGGCGACGCTCGACCCGCTCCTCGCTCATATGCTGGCTCACACCCCTCGAATGGTCGTATCTTACGGCCAGGAATGCGGCGCCGTCACGCCGCACGATGGGCTTGCGGGAGGATCAGACATGTCGATCCAGGCGCTCGAGTGGCCGAAAGCGGGTAATTCGCGGGTTCCCTACCGGGTATTTGCCGACCCCGACATCTATAAGGCCGAGCTCGACCGCATCTTTCTCGGGGCGAATTGGCAATATCTCGCGCTCGCCAACGAGCTGCCCGAGCCCGGCGACTACAAGACGACCTTCCTCGGCGAGACCCCGATCATCGTGACCCGCGGCGAGGATGGCGAAATCCATGCGATGGTCAATCGCTGCGCCCATCGCGGCAACCTCGTCTGCCTGAAAGAGCGCGGCCATACCAAGGACGGGCTGACCTGCGTCTACCACTCCTGGCGCTACGACCTCGCCGGCAATCTGCAGAGCGTCGCCTTTCGCCGCGGCGTCGGCGGCAAGGGCGGCATGCCCGAGAGCTTCCGCCTGGAGGCGCACGGGTTGCCGCCGGTGCGCACCGACCAGTTTGCTGGGCTCGTCTTCGGCACTCTGTCACCGGAGGCGCCGCCGCTGTCCGACTATATCGGCAATCTGGTGGGCTCCCATATCGGCCGGGTGATGCGCGGCAAGCCGAAAATCCTCGGCACCACCTCACAGATCCTGCACAACAACTGGAAGCTCTATTTCGAGAACGTCAAGGACACCTATCACGCCAGCTTGTTGCACAGCTTCTTCACGACCTTCCGGGTCAGCCGGCTGACCAACACCGGCGGCGTCGGGATCGCCGACAATGGCGCCCATCACTTCAGCTATACCTATGGCGGGCAGGGCGCCGATCAGGCCACCTCCGATGCGGCCTATGCCGATATCCAATCGCTGCACGCCGATTATCGGCTGCAGGACCCGCGTTTTCTCAACTCGGTCGACGAGATCGGCGACGGCATCACGATCCAGATCCTCAGCGTCTTCCCGAATTTCGTGCTGCAGCAGATCCACAATTCGATCGTGCTGCGGCTCGTCCTCCCCAAGGGCCCGGACAAGACCGAGCTGCAATGGACCTATATCGGCTTTGAGGACGACGATGCGGCGATGACCGAGCGCCGGCTGCAGCAGGCCAACCTAGTCGGCCCGGCCGGCTATGTTTCGATGGAGGACGGCGCGGTCGGCGGGTTCGTCCAGCGCGCGATCAAGGGCGGCGAGAACGAGTGCTCGATCATCGAGATGGGCGGGTTCGAGCACGCCTCCCAGGACACACGGACGACCGAAGCCTCGGTCCGCGGCTTCTGGCAGGCCTACCGCCACACCATGGGGCTGTAGAGGCGCCGGGGCGACGACGATGAACCTCCCCGAGATTGCCCGGCAGCTCGAACTCGAACACCTCTACACCGACTACGCCGCCTGCCTCGATTCGGATGCACTCGAGCATTGGCCGGAATTTTTTGTCGAGAATTGCGTCTACCGCATCACCACGGCCGAGAATTACGAGGCCGACCGGCCCCTGGGGCTGATCTACGCGACGTCGAGAAACATGCTGAAGGATCGGGTCAGCGCGCTGCGCCAGGCCAACATCTACGAGCCGCAGCGCTACCGGCACATGATCTCAGGTGTCCGCATCCAACGCGACGATGTCGACGCGCTCGAGGTCGCCGCCAATTTCCTCGTCGTGCGCACGATGCAGGACGGCGCGATGACCCTCTTCGCGGCCGGGCGCTATCTCGACCGCGTCGTGCGCGGCGTCGCCGGCTGGCATTTCGCCCGCAAGATCGTTGTCCTCGACAGCCGCCAGATCGACACGCTCCTCGCTATCCCATTGTGAGGCTAACTTTAGCGGAGCTCTTTCAGTCGTCATTCCGGGATGCCGCGCAGCGGCAGGCCCGGAACCCATATCCCAGAGGCCCGTGGTCATGGGTTCCGGGTTCGCAGACTTTCGTCCGCGCCCCGGAATGACGAGTAGGTTAGCTTCGATGAGCTTCCGCCGGAGTGATGGACTTAAGGAGCCGTGCACATTTTCGGAAGATTTCCGGTCGCCCTGATAGCGGCGGCGGCTGTCGTCATGTTCCACGCCGCGCCGGCCGGAGCGGCGGGGGCGATCGTCGTCGCCTCAAAGATCGATACCGAGGGCGCGCTGCTCGGCCAGATGATCGCGGCGCTGCTCGAAGCGCGCGGGCTCCCGGTCGAAAAGAAGATCCAGCTCGGGCCGACCAACATCGTGCGGGCGGCGATCCTCGCGGGACAGATCGACCTCTATCCCGAATACACCGGCAACGGCGCGGTATTTTTCCACCGCGAAACCGACCCGACCTGGAAGAACGCCGCGGCGGGCTATGCCGCCGTCAAGGGGCTCGACCGGACCGAAAACCATCTGGTCTGGCTCGTCCCGGCGCCCGCCAATAACACCTGGGTCATCGCGATCCGCAACGATTTGCCGGGATTTCCAGCCGGCAGGTGCCTCGACGATCTGGCCGCCTATCTCGCCAAATCAGGCCGTTTCAAGCTCGCCGCCTCGGCGGAATTCGTCGAAAGCCCGGCCGCGCTCCCCGCCTTCGAAGAAACCTATGGCTTTCATCTCGGGTCAGGCCAGCTCTTGACCCTGTCGGGCGGCAACACCGCGGCGACGCTGCGCGCTGCGGCGGAAGGCACCTCCGGGGTCAATGCGGCGATGGCCTACGGCACCGACGGCGAGCTCGCCGCGCTCGGCCTCACCGCGCTGTGCGACGACAAGGGGGCGCAGGTGGTCTATGCCCCGGCCCCGGTCGTGCGCGAAGCGGTGCTGGACCAGCATCCCGAAATCGCCGCAGCGCTCGACCCGGTTTTCGCCTCGCTGAATCTGACCACATTGCAGGAGCTGAACGCCCGGATCGCAGTCGGCGGCGAGGATTCCGCCGCGGTCGCTGTCGATTACCTGAAATCGCGGCATTTCCTGCCGTGATCCGCTCGATGCTGGATCCGGGTCCTCCGCTGCTGCGGAATTTGCGTCCTTCGAGACGGCGCTTTGCGCCTTCTCAGGATGAGGGTAAGTATGTGATGGCATTGAGATAAAACCTCATCCTGAGGAGCCCGCCCCCGGGTCCGGCCTCCGGCCGGCCCGAGGACAGGCTCCGCGGGCGTCTCGAAGGACGCAGAATGGCCCTCCGATCGGGCGCCGCAGCCGCGCTGGTTCCCTCCTTTCGGCTAAATAACCTCGTGCTGCCGACGCTGCTGGCGGCGGGTGTCGCCGCGGTGTTGACCACCGGATTTGTCGCAGTGGCGCCAAACCGCCTGCTGTCGGGACATCCAATCGGCTTGTTCGCGGCCGCGAATGGACGCCTCGGCGCGGCGATCGCGGTTGTCGCGGCATTGCAGCTGCTCACCGCGCTCGCGCCGCCCAGCCGCGCGCTGCAGCGCGCGGCGGCGGTATTGGCCGGCGGGCTCTTCCTCCTGGTTCTCGCCGCTTCCGGAGACGCGGCGGCAACGCTCGCGGCCGGCGCGCCGAGCCTCGCGCGGATCTCGCTCGGTGCCGGATTTTGGATCCTTCTCGGCATCGCCGCCCTGGCGCTCACTGACGCGCTGCAACGCGCCGGCGCGGGCCCCGGCGAGCAGTTTATGGCGATCGCGGCGCTCGGCCTGGCGACCGCGGCGATGGCGCATGCCGGCTTCTTCGACGCGCTGTCGCTCGCCCGCGAATACCAGACGCGGCACGATCTGTTCGCCGCGGCGCTCGGTCGCCACATCGTTCTCGTCGCCGCCGCGGTCGGACCGGCCACGCTGATCGGCTTGCCCCTTGGGGTCGCCGCGGTGCGCCGACCGCGCGTTCAGGAGCCGCTCTTCGCCGTGCTGAACCTGTTGCAGACGATCCCATCGATCGCGTTGTTCGGGCTCCTGATCGTGCCGTTGTCGGCGCTCGCGAGCGCGGTCCCCGCCGTGGCGGCGCTCGGGATCGGCGGCATCGGCCCGGCGCCGGCGATCATCGCGCTGATCCTCTATGCGCTATTGCCGATCGTGCGGAACAGCGCGGCGGGGATTGCCGGGGTCGACGGAGCGGTGGTCGATGCCGCGCGCGGCATGGGGATGACGCGGCATCAGCTGTTCTGGCGGGTCGAGCTGCCGCTCGCCCTGCCCTTGCTGCTCGCCGGCCTGCGCATCGTCACGGTGCAGGCCGTGGGGCTCGCCGTCGTCGCCGCGCTGATCGGCGCCGGCGGCCTCGGCAGCTTTGTCTTCGAGGGGCTCGGCCAATACGCCGCCGATCTGGTGCTGCTCGGTGCCTTGCCGGCGATCCTCCTCGCCCTCGCCGCCGATTTCCTGTTGCAGACGCTGTCCACGCTGGTCGCGCGCAATGATTGAGATAGACCGCGTCAGCAAGGCCTATGGCAGCCAGCGCGTTGTCGACGAACTGTCGCTGACGATCCCCGAGGGTGCGTTCTGCGTCCTCCTCGGACCCTCGGGCTGCGGCAAATCGACAACCTTGCGCATGATCAACCGGCTGGTGGCGTTCGAGACCGGCGTGATCCGGGTCGCCGGCGAGGACGTGCGGCAGGTGCCGCCCGAGGCGCTGCGCCGGCGGATCGGCTATGCGATCCAGTCGATCGGCCTTTTTCCGCATTGGCGGGTCGAAGACAATATCGCCACCGTGCCGCGCCTCTTGAACTGG
>Ga0187818_10000326_pt1 | contig 16382 bp, 16 predicted proteins | sample NC_wetland_sal_i_14_FD_130581 | JGI IMG/M metagenome (GOLD analysis project Ga0187818, IMG submission 130581) | Wetland sediment microbial communities from Neuse River Estuary, North Carolina, USA - SO4_3 | ecosystem: Environmental > Aquatic > Freshwater > Wetlands > Sediment | place: USA... | reverse complement strand
TAAAGGGCGATCTGGACTGGCATGCGGCCTTAGTTTCGCCTCCCAGGGGCTTTAAGCCGCACGCCGCGCCCGCCGCCGGTGCTCGCCGCACCTTCGGCGATGAGCTCGATGCCGGCGGCGTCGAGCGCGCCGGTCAGCTTGGTCAGCGAATCGACATTGCCGCGGATGACGCCGTCGCTCGCTTCCATGCGCTGGATGGTCGGCACCGACAGGCCCGAAAGATCGGCCAACTGGCGCTGGTCGACGCCGAGCAGCGCCCGCGCTGCCCGGAGTTGCGCGGCGGATATCACGGCTGGAACATTGAAAGTAAGGCTCTACCCATTAGTTCTCATGGATAAACCATGAGGCCGGGCGGGATCAATACCTATTCTAGCCTCACATACTTTTGCCGATACGATGATGACGCTGGAGGAATTTTCCCTCATAGAAGCCGAGTAATAGCGATAATTAGATTAGATGCGAATGAATTCCTTAGCCTCGTGATAAATTACAATATCGCCATCGGAACTAACTTTAACTGCCAAACCGAAGTTGGAAGCTCCAATTGCCGCCTTTGTTCGACTTCCCTCGGTTCCTTTGAGTGGCCCCGATTTCTTCGGCTGAAGAATTGCGCCATAAGCAAGAATTTTACCGGAATTAGAAACTACAATGGCACCATCAAGGGATGCGAGTTCTACGAGGATACGTCGAGATAGCGTTTGAATTGTGTGATTAGCTAAGACGGTATCAAATTCGCGGTCGGCTTCGTTACGATCGCTGTGATCGAAGACAGAGTCTCCTCGACGCACAATTTTTGTTAGGTCCTTTTTGCGACGTAAAATTACAAATAGTCCTCCAGATCGACGAAATGAAACATCAAGTGCGGCACGATATATCGTTCCTACCACCCTCCCGAGGATTTTTCTGGCAACTTTCTGAGCTCTAGTCCGATCTCGCAGCAAATTAATAAGATGAGCATGATTCCAATATTGCCATTGGCCGTATCGGTATGTGAATCGTAGGGTGCCATTATCAAAGACTAAGATGTCTCCTTGACGACTTAACGCGATACCAATGCGTCTTTTGCGGCTCGACAATGCTAATGGCTCCGCCCAATCCGGATAATAGTGTGTTGCAACTAAAGGCGTCTGATCAAATTTATCGAGATCTACAAAGTTCTGAACGCTGCCAGAATTTGAAATATAATAAGCCGTACGATACCCATCTGAGAGTGCCTTGTATTTTTTTGTTTTTAAGAATGCACCAGGGAATTTCGCGCCTATCTCCGTCGTGTCGTTGTTGTTGGCATCGACTAAGCATCCAAAAGTGATGGATTTGCTTTCGTAACTTTCCTCTGATAATTCATGAGGCGCGTCAAAAATTGAACCAATAGATGTTTGGAAATCGTAATGTTCTTCTATATGTTTCGAAACGATATATTCGTCAAACGCATTAGTGATCGCTCGCATAGATGCGCCTGACCTGTCTGATCGCGGTATCCTAAGGACCGCCGACACTCTTTCAGCGATAACATTACAGATTTCGTTTTCTCGAAGATCTAAAACCGTTCCGGCAATGCCTTGAGAGCCTGGCAGGCTTCGGCGCGTTACAACAGCACTGAGAGACCGAGCCCTTGCATTTCCTTGATTACCTATTGTCAGGGTAACGCGCATTTCTGTGCGGCTTCACGAACCCCATACGCATCCGGGCTCCCGCCAGTTTGATTCCCGCCATGCGGACAACTTCACATGGGGAAGAATTCTTTGGATTGCGCTTGCGCCGTGTTCTAGGAATTCTATCTCAAATTCATTTAGTAAGTTTCGGATTCGACTGTTTGCCCTTATCATGCCTTATCCATTAATGGACAAAGAATTTTTGCCGACCAAGGAAGACGATTACCGCGATTATCAACGGTGGTATGGCCATACCAGCAACGTATAGCCCTATTGCGCGGAGCCAATAAACGGTTTGGATGATAGCTCGATGCGGAAAATATTTGATTCCGTCAATTCCAAAATCTTTTGCCTTTTGCACGCGAAATAGATCGAAATCGCCCTTGGTATGATTGAGGGGGCATTCGCGCAGAGCTTCGCTGTATTCCTTTTGAGTTTGCTCTAGCAATGCTTGATCATATGTTCCGGCGTAATAGCTGATACGAAATCGGTGATAAATCGCTTCTATCTTAATGGCGGACGCGTTCATAATTTCACTATTGCCGAGATGATTACGTGTGTGCTCAACAAGGCTAAATGCGACTATCACGATAGATAGACTGACGACAAAAATATTTATTATTGTTCGTCCTAATGGTGTGAATTCAGATTGCAGTAATATGCTTATGAGGGAAATTATAATTACGTATATTGAAAGCGTTGTTATCGTCGTAATTGACAGAATATTCATAAGACGAAGACGCGCACGCGCGATGAATCTGCACCCTCCGGTTGCCTAAGTTCCACGATAGATATCTAAGGCGGCGTCTTGAAGTGTCATCGAGCAGTACCCGAATAATCTAACTCGCGACTATCCCGCTGCCTGGACCGCCCGTTTCGCCATCACGCCGACCAGATGCGCGCGGTATTCGGCGCTGGCGTGGATGTCGGCATTGAGCGCGTCGGCTTTCTGCGCCACGCCCTTGATCGCGTCGGCGGAGAAAGTCTTGGCGAGCGCCGCTTCCATATCCTTCTGGCGGAACACCACCGGCCCGGCGCCGGTGACGGCGACGCGCACGCCGTCCTTGGCCTTGGCGACGAACACGCCGACGATGGCGTAGCGCGAGGCCGGGTTGGGGAATTTCATGTAAGCGGCCTTGTCGGGCACGGGGAACGACACCGCCGTCACGATCTCGCCGGTCTCGAGCGCGGTCTCGAACATGCCCTTGAAGAACTGGTCGGCCGGAATCTTGCGCTTGTTGGTAACGATGGTGGCGTTGAGGGCCAGAACCGCCGCGGGATAATCCGCGGCCGGATCGTTGTTGGAGATCGAGCCGCCGAGCGTGCCGCGATTGCGCACGGCGGGATCGCCGATATGCGCCGCCAGCTGCGCCAGCGCCGGGATCGCCTGCTTGACCTCGGCCGATTCCGCCACCTCGATATGCCGCGTCATGGCGCCGATCACTAGGGCGTTGCCGTCCTTTTTGATGCCCTTCAATTCGGATATCCCGCCCAGATCGACCAAGTCGCTCGGCTTGGCCAGGCGCAGTTTCAAAGAGGGGATCAGCGTCATGCCGCCCGCGACCAGCTTGCCCTCGGCCGCCTTGCCCACGAGGCTCGCCGCCTCGGCGACGCTCTTGGCCTTCTGATAGTTGAAATTATACATCTCGCTCTCCCTCGAATTCGTTCAGGCGGCGCGTTGCGGCGCGGCCTTGATGGCGCGCCACACGCGCTCGGACGTGGCCGGCATCTGCAGATCGTGGATCCCCAGCGGCGCGAGCGCGTTCACCACCGCGTTCATCACCGCGCCCGGCGCACCAATGGCGCCGGCCTCGCCGCAGCCTTTGACGCCCAAAGGATTGTGCGTGCACAGCGTGGCGTGGGTCGAAACCGCGAAGGCGGGCAGATCGGCGGCGCGCGGCATGCGGTAATCCATGTAAGAGCCGGTCAGAAGCTGGCCGTTCCGCGCGTCGTACCGGCATTCCTCGAACAACGCCTGGCCGATGCCCTGGGCCAGCCCGCCATGCACCTGGCCCTCGACGATCATCGGATTGACGATGCGGCCGAAATCGTCGGCGGCGGTGAAGCGCCTGAGCTCGACAATGCCGGTGTCGGGGTCGATCTCGACCTCGGCGATATGCGCGCCCGAAGGGAAGGTGAAGTTCTTGGGATCGTAATAGGCGGTCTCGTCGAGGCCGGGCTCGAGCGTTTCGAGCGGATAATTGTGCGGCACATAGGCGGCGAAGGCGATCTCGCCGAAGGATTTGGACTTGTCCGTGCCGGCGACGGTGAACTTGCCGTCCTTGAACTCGATATCGGCCTCGGCGGCTTCGAGCAGATGGGCCGCGATCTTCTTGCCCTTGGCCTCGACCTTGTCGAGCGCCTTGACCAGCGCCGAGCCGCCGACCGGCAGCGAGCGCGAGCCGTAGGTTCCCATGCCGAAGGGCGTCTTGGCGGTGTCGCCGTGCACCACATCGATTTGCTCGATGGGAACGCCCAGGCGTTCGGACACCAGTTGGGCGAATGTGGTTTCGTGGCCCTGGCCGTGGCTGTGCGTGCCGGTGAAGACGGTGACGCTGCCGGTCGGGTTGACCCGGATTTGGCCGACCTCGTAAAGCCCGGCGCGCGCGCCGAGCGCTCCCGCCACCGCCGAGGGCGCGACGCCGCAGGCCTCGATATATGTCGAGAGGCCGATGCCGCGCAGCTTGCCGCGCTGCTTGGCTTCGGCGCGGCGTTGCTCGAAGCCGGCGTAGTCGGCGGATTTGAGCGCCATGTCGAGCGTGGCGAAATAGTCGCCGCTGTCATAGGCCAGCGCCACCGGCGTCTGATAGGGATAGGCGTTCTTGGGGATGAAGTTGCGGCGGCGCAATTCCGCCGGATCGGTTTTCAGCTCGCGCGCCGCCCGGTCGATGATCCGTTCCAGCACATAGCTCGCCTCCGGCCGCCCGGCGCCGCGATAGGCGTCGACCGGCACGGTGTTGGTGAAGGCGGCCTTGACCTCGGCATAGATCGCCGCCGTGGTGTAGGTCCCGGCCAAGAGCGTGGCGTAGAGATATGTCGGCACCGCCGGGGCGAAGGTGGAGATATATCCGCCCAGGTTGGCGATGGTCGAAACCTTCAACGCCAGGAATTTCCCGTCCTTGTCCAGCGCCAGTTCGGCATGGGTGACATGGTCGCGGCCATGCGCGTCCGAGACGAAGCTTTCGCTGCGTTCGGCGGTCCATTTGACCGGGCGCGCGAGCCTGCCTGCCGCCCAGGTGACGGCCGCCTCCTCGGCGTAATGATAGATCTTGGAGCCGAAGCCGCCGCCGACATCGGGCGCGACCACGCGCAGCTTGCTTTCGGGCAGATGCAGCACGAAGGCGCCCATCAAGAGCCGGATGGCGTGCGGGTTCTGGCTGGTGGTGTAGAGCGTGTAGTCGCCGGTGCCGCGGTCGTATTCGCCGATATAGGCGCGCGGCTCCATCGCGTTGGGGATGAGCCGGTTATTGACCATGTCGATCTTGGTGACATGCGCGGCCTTGGCGAAGGCGGCCTGGGTCGCGGCCAGGTCGCCAATGTGCCAGTCGTAGCAGAGATTGCCCGGCACGGTGTCGAAAAGCTGCGGCGCGCCTTTCTTGAGCGCGGCCTCGGCCGAGGGCACGGCGGGCAATTCCTTGTAATCGATCTCGATCAGCTCGGCGGCTTCCTCGGCCTGTGCCTTGGTCTCGGCTATCACGACGGAAACGGGGTCGCCGACGTGGCGCACGCGGCCGGTGGCCAACACCGGATGCGGCGGCTCGGCCATGGGCGAGCCGTCCTTGTTCTTGACGCCCCAGCCGCAGGGCAATGTCCCGATTCCAGCCGCGGTCAGATCGGCGCCGGTATAAACCGCGACCACGCCCGGCGCGGCCTTGGCCTTCTTGGTGTCGACGCCCTTCAATTCGGCGTGGGCGTACGGGCTGCGGAGGAACACGGCATAGAGCTGGCCCGGCCGGTTGATGTCATCGGTATAGTGGCCGTTGCCGGTGAGGAAGCGGAGGTCTTCCTTGCGGCGCACCGGGTCGCCGATCAAACGCATGCTCATGGCCGCGCCTTGGCCATCGCCTCCGCGCCGGCTTTGATCGCCTTGACGATGTTGTGATAGCCGGTGCAGCGGCAGAAATTGCCCTCGAGCCATTCGCGGATCTGCTGCTCGCTCGGCTTCTTGTTGTGCTTCACCAGATCGAGCGCGCTCATCACCATGCCGGGCGTGCAGTAGCCGCATTGCAGACCGTGGTGCTCGCGGAACGCGGCCTGCATCGGGTGGAGCTCGTCGCCTTTCGCCAGGCCCTCGATCGTCGTCACGGTGGCGCCGTCGGCCTGCACCGCCAGCATGGTGCAGCTCTTGACGCTGTCGCCGTTGACGTGGACGACGCAGCAGCCGCACTGGCTGGTGTCGCAGCCGACATGGGTTCCGGTCAGCGCCAGGGTCTCGCGCAGGAACTGGACCAGCAAGGTGCGCGGCTCGACGGTGCCGGACGCCTTCTTGCCGTTCACGGTCATGGATACGCTGGGCATGGTCGGACGTCTCCCTCGAATGAACGGGCCGCATTCGGCGGCGCGGCCGCTTTATAAGCTCAAGTTTTCCGCCAGCATGGCGCCGCCGTCAAGCGTCAGTGGACGAAGAAATAGAGAATGCCCGCCACCAGCGCCGCCAGGATGGTCACCCACAGGAAAGGCGGCAGGCGGCGGCCCTCCTGGTGGGTGAGGAGCTCGGCCGGGGTCGGCATATGGGGCGCGCGTTCCTCGGGCAGCATGGCGGCAGGGATGGGGGCGGCCGGAGGCGGCTGGGCGCTTACCAGGGTGGCGAAATGGGAGAAGAAATCATCCGCCATTTTCCGGGCGGCGCCGTCGATGAGCCGCGAGCCGATCTGCGCCAGCTTGCCGCCGATCTGGGCCTCGACCTTGTAGGTCAGTTTGGTGGCGGCGCCCTCGTCGGCGAGCTGCACCGTGGCGCCGCCCTTGGCGAAGCCGGCGGCGCCGCCCGTGCCCTCGCCGATGATGCGGCAGCCATTGGGCGGGTCGAGATCGGACAGCGTCACCTTGCCGGAGAAGCTCGCGCTCACCGGGCCGACCCGCGCCTGCACCTTGGCGGCGAATTGGTTGTCGGAGGTCTTCAGCATCTCCTGGCAGCCGGGGATGCATTGCTTCAGAATCTCGGGATCGTTAAGCGCGCTCCATACCTTCGCGCGCGGCGCGGCGATGATGTATTCGCCGGTCATGTCCATGGCGGCCGTCCCTTCCTTCTCCCGCAAGGAAACTAGTCCGGCGCGCCGGCCGGAGCAAGCGCGGGGCACCGCCGCCGGGGTTGACTTCAAGCGCGCCCCGGCGATGCTAGCGGCGGCCGAAACCGAGAGCGGCGGGGGAAATGCCTTATACGACTCTTGCCTGGGGATCGCCCTTCGTCGGGCTGCTGCTGACCATCGCCACGGCGCCGCTGGCGGTTCCGGGAATCTGGGGCCGGCATTACGGCAAGCTGGTGGCGTTCTGGGCGCTGGCCTTCGTCGCGCCCGATGTGCTGCACGAGGGCGTAGGCGCCGCCGCTGGGCGCCTTCTCGACATGGGGCTCAACACCTATCTGCCCTTCGTGCTGCTGTTGGGCGCGCTGTTCGTCATCACCGGGGGCTTGCGGATCAGGGGCGCGCCGCACGGCACGCCGGGCGTCAACACCGCGCTGTTGGCGATCAGCACCGCGGTGTCGAGCTGCATCGGCACGCCGGGCGCGTCGATGCTGATGCTGCGACCGCTGGTGCGCGCCAACCGCCACCGGGCGCGGACCGGGCACATCTATGTCTTCTTCATTTTCCTGGTCTGCAACATCGGCGGCGCGCTGACGCCGCTCGGCAATCCGCCGCTGTTCCTGGGTTATCTGCGCGGCGTGCCGTTCTTCTGGCCGGTGACGCACTTGTTCGTGCCGACGCTGACGCTCGCCGGCGCGGTGCTGGCGGTGTTCTATGCCGTCGACCGCGCCATCTACCGGGATCCTCGGAAAGACGGCGAAATACTGCCGGAGATCGAGAAGCTGAGCATCGACGGCGGCGTCAACCTGCTACTCCTCTTGGGCGCGGCGATCACCATGATGCTGCGTACCTTCTGGTCCTTGCCCGGCGCGCTCGACCTCTTCGGGATTCCTTGGAGCTTCGACGACATCCTGGCCGACGCGCTGTTCATCCTCCTCGGCGTGTTGTCGCTGAAGCTCACCCATAAGGCGACGCGGCAGGAAAACGCTTTCGTGTGGACGCCGATCATCGAAATTTCGATCCTGTTCGCCGCGATCTTCGTGGCCTTGATCCCGGTCGACGCCATCATGGCGGCGGGCCAGGCCGGGCCGGGACATGCCCTGTTCAACGCCATGTTCGATCAGGAAAGGCCGGTGGTGCCGCTGTTCTACCTGCTGCCGGGCTTGCTCTCCTCGGTGCTCGACAACGCGCCGGCCTACCTGGTGTTCTTCGGCCTGGCCGGCGACGACGCCAGGCTCCTCACCGGGCCGTTGGCGCTGACGCTGGCCGCGATCTCGGCCGGCGCCAGCTATTTCGGCGCCATGACCTATATCGGAAACGCGCCCAATCTGATGGTGAAGTCGATCGTCGAGAGCTATGGCGTCAAGATGCCGAATTTCTTCGCCTATATCGCCTGGTCGGGCCTATGCCTGTTGCCGCTTTTGTTGGCAGCGATGGCGCTGTTCTTCCGCTAGAGCGCGATCGGCGCCTTTACTCAGCCGTCATTCCCGCCGCCAAGCAGCTTTTGCGGGGGTGAGGGGGTTGGCAGCGGCCAAAAACCCGTGCCATAGTGTCCGCGTCAATACCACGGGCCGGTGGAACCGGCCCGTTTTTTGGGAGAGCGGGGGAGGTTTCAGGCTTGGGTTTCCTGCTGCTTTTGAGCCGCTGGATCGATTTCCTCAACGAGAAAATCGGCCGGACGGTCTATTGGCTGGTGTTGGCCGCGGTGCTGGTGAGTTCCGGCAACGCCGTGGTGCGCTATCTCTTCAATTACAGCTCCAATGGTTGGCTCGAGTTGCAGTGGTATCTCTACACCGGCTTCTTCCTGGTCGGCGCGGGCTATACGCTCTTGCGCAACGAGCATGTCCGCATCGACATCATCTATAGCCGGTTCAACCCGCGCATACGCGCCTGGATCGACCTCCTGGGCGGGATATTCTTCCTTTTGCCCATGGCGCTCATCATCATGGCGCTGTCCTGGCCGGTGTTCACCCAATCCTTCGCGCTCACCGAATATTCGCCCAGCGCCAACGGGCTGCTGCGCTGGCCGGTGAAGCTCATGATCCCGGTCGGGTTCTTCCTGCTGGCGATCCAGGGCGTCTCGGAAATTATTAAACGCGCCGCCTTCCTGATGGGTCTGATTCCCGATCCGACGCCGCGGCATGCCCACGGCTCCGAAGGCACGATCGCGGAGGACATGATCATGAAGCCCGAGGGCGGGAAATGAGCGCGCTGTTCGTCGCCAACATCGCGCCGTGCATGTTCGCGATGCTGATCGTCCTGCTGATGATCGGCTATCCGGTCGCGTTCTCGCTCTCCGCCAACGGCCTGCTGTTCGGCGTCATCGCCATCCATTACGGGCTGTTGGGTCCGGATCTGATCCAGGCGCTGCCGCAACGCATCTTCGGCATCATGTCGAACGACACGCTGCTCGCCATCCCGTTTTTCACCTTCATGGGCCTGATCCTGGAACGCAGCGGCATGGCCGAGGATCTGCTCGACACCATCGGCCAGATGTTCGGGCCGATCCGCGGCGGCTTGGCCTATGCGGTGGTCTTCGTCGGCGCGCTGTTGGCGGCGACGACCGGGGTGGTCGCGGCTTCGGTGATCTCGATGGGCCTCATTTCGCTGCCGATCATGCTGCGTTACGGCTATGACCGGCGCGTCGCCGCCGGCGTGATCGCGGCCTCGGGCACGCTGGCACAGATCATTCCGCCGAGCTTGGTCCTGATCGTGATGGCCGACCAACTCGGCAAGTCGGTCGGCGACATGTATCAGGGCGCCTTCATCCCCGGCCTGAGCCTGGCCGCGCTCTATGCCGTTTGGGTGTTCATCGTCTCGGTTTTAAAGCCGAAATTGGTTCCCGCCCTGCCGCTCGACGCCATCACCGTGCGCGAGTCCTCGGGCAAGGCGGGTTACGCCTCGCTCGGGGTGGTGGTGGCGATCTGCGTGGCCGTGGCCTATTTCCTCTCCGATTACGACGTCCTGCATCCGATCTGGGCCTGCGCCCTGGTCGGAGCAGCCGCCTACGCCATGGCGCTGGCCGACAAGTATCTCAAGCTCAACGTCCTCAGCCTGCTCTCGCGCCAGGTCGTCATCGTCATGATGCCGCCTTTGGCGCTCATCTTCCTGGTGCTCGGCACCATCTTCCTCGGCATCGCCACGCCGACCGAGGGCGGCGCCATGGGATCGACGGGCGCGCTCATCCTGGCCTTCGCCAACCGCCGGCTCGACATCAAGCTCATGAAGCAGGCGATGGACACGACGGCGAAGCTCTCCTCCTTCGTCATGTTCATCCTGATCGGCTCGACCGTGTTCAGCCTGGTGTTCCGGGGCGTCAACGGCGATCTGTGGGTCGAGCATCTGCTCACCAGCCTGCCGGGCGGCCAGGTGGGGTTCCTGATCGTGGTCAACGCGCTGGCCTTCTTCCTGGCCTTCTTCCTCGATTTCTTCGAGCTGGCCTTCATCATCGTGCCGCTTTTGGGCCCGGTGGCGGAGAAGCTCGGCATCGATCTCATCTGGTTCGGCGTGCTGCTGGGCGTCAACATGCAGACCTCATTCATGCACCCGCCCTTCGGTTACGCGCTGTTCTATCTCAGGAGCGTCGCGCCCTCCGAGGAATATACCGACCGCGTCACCGGCAAGCGCATGGCGCCGCTCACCACCGGGCAGATCTATTGGGGCGTCATTCCCTTCGTCCTGATCCAGGTCCTCATGGTCGGCATCGTCATCGCCTTCCCGCGCATGGTCACGGGCGTGCTCGACAAGGGAACCGGGATCAATCCCAGCAGCATCCATTTAGAAGCGCCGCCTACGGAGGAAATCGCGCCGCCGGCCGAGTTCAAATGATCCCGCGCGGCTCGTGAAAAAAGCCCCGCCTCGCGGCGGGGGGATAATATAAGTTTGGGAACTCGCACAATTTTGACAACGCCCCGCACCCCGTCCTTGCTTGCGTGCGAGTCGAGCGGTCTGTTCTTTTGAGAAGGGTATGGCCTAAAGACGGTTCACGTCTCCTGCCAGAGCCAGCATCTCTTTTCCAGCCTCTTGAAGATCGACTTGAGAATATGCGACAGATCGAACGGTATGTATCTGTGATCCGTAGTCAAACTTCAGGAAGTGCCAGGTAGTGGTACAGTTTGAAATCGTCAGTGAAATAGTGCGCGAACCGCATCGAGGTTAGTAATGAGAATGCCGATGATCGCAACGATTATGGTGATAATTGCTATAGTGCTTTTACTTATAGCGTTGCGCTCAGACTTTTTGGAGTGCTCTCGCGACTTGCGTCCCAACCACACCTGAGCCGCATCGCGATCCTGGAGGAGCATCTGGCCGTTGAAGAGCATGGATGACACTTGATCCTCTCCGAGTTCATCAAAACGCTTGAATCTGTCTTCGTAGAACCCCGTATCGAAGTCTGAACCTTCGCCTTCTTCATCGCCTGCCATTTCTGCCTCGCGTCTATTTGCGGGAATGATAGCGCCATGGACTGGGCAGGGCGAGCCCGGGAATCAGTGCCACCTTCCTCACCCGCAATGGACCAACCGAGTTAAACCGCACTCACTTCGTCAAAATGACCGGCCTCGGCGGCCAGGGGTTTCGACTTTTTCAACATTGTACCGGATGCGTTAGCGATCTTCCTAATCGCTAAAACCTGGGTGAACGCGGACGTTGTCCACAGATACGCACAGGATGCGGCGAAGTGTGGGCTGAGGCTATAACGGGAAACTTCCTCAAAATTCAAGAGCGCCGCCTGAACATCAGAGAATTCACTAAATGTGCGGGACAGAACCTCGTCTCCATCCTTGTATATGCGGACGCATTGCCGCTGCATCACGACATTGAATTTCAAAAACTTCAGCTTTCTGATGGTGCCAAGGTTTTGCCAATCACGCATATGCGCGCGCCCCTCAGGCATGAGGACTCGATACTCCACCACATAGACGTTGGGTTGATATCGGGGTGCCCACAACCGGTATCGCCATTCCATTTCCGTCTGCGTAAGTGGGTAAACAGGCCCTGTAGCCGCTTGTCAATGTCCGCTTTACACTTAAAAGCGGACATTAGACTTCAGCCCCGTAATGTCTGCTTTGTGCCAGAAGCGGTCATAAACGCCGACGCAGTGTAGCTTCGGCGGACGTGCAAAATGTGTTGAACATTTTGTTTGGTCACTAGTCGTCACCGCTTAGACCGCACTCCTCAGACACATGACTGTGATCACTTTACGGTAAGACATGTGACTGGGATCGTCTGACTCTGGCCCAAAAGTCTTTCGGCTTAAGAACTCTAACGTGTTTCCCCCAGGTATATAAATGCCAGGCCATTTCAAGCGCACCGCCTGCCGTGAAACGCACCAGTAAAGAGCCGTTCTTTTGAGGCACGAATTGTTGGTCGGGATGGAACAGGAAGGTGCGTGCATCGGCCGTCGCTTGTGGTGAAAATCGCCAGACCACCTCGAATGGCTTTTCCCGAAAAACACCGAACGAACGGTTGACAAAACTCTGGAGTGAAAATTCATTGGCACGCTTGAATGGATAAGAGAGCAATTCAGCACGTTCAATGTTGGGTAGGCTGTAAAGTCTATAATCTCGAACTGCCGTGCTCATGCTAAAGGCGACCAGATAATGTCGGTTGCCATACAGAAAGCCATAAGGACAGACGATCTGGCGGCTGAGCGCGCCTGTGCCACGCGCGCGATAGTGAATTCGCACCTTCCGGCAGGCGACAACGGCCTGGCGCAGAACTGAAATAATCTCTGCATCGATTCTTGGCTTCGGGCCCGGACGCACAGCTATGCCCTCCGCCTCCGTCAAGGCCTCCAGGTCAGGTGCGATCCGCGCCATTACCGGATGTTTCAATTGGGCACGAAGTTTAGCGGCTACTTTCTCAACGTTCCGAGCGTGAACTTGCAAATTTTCGCGGCGGTAAAGCGTAGCTGCCATTTCAAGATCGGCTAACTCATGAGCAGTGATGTTCGCCATTGGCTCGGAGGTTCCGCGACGAATACGCCAGCGCTTGCGAGACTCGCCCGGATTAGCGTGCTCGATCGGATACAGTCGCTCGACGGCATCGCGCAACCGCTCCGCGGTGCGCCGGCTTAAAGGCTTGTCGGTGTAACGCGTTCGAATGTCGTCGAGCGTCAAACCCTCGACCAAGCCGTGCATGTCGAGCGCGACGCGATGGATGATTTCAGCTTTTTCGTAACGCATGATTTCAGGACGCCCCCTCGATACGTCCAATAATGACGCATCGACCGATTAGTGTCTATGTCAGAACTCAGTGGGGGGTGCGATCATGCGAAACGTCACGACACTGGAAACCGATCTTACCGCCGGGTGCTTGCGCTTGGCGTTCGACTTCGCCCGAGAAATCATTGAGGAATGGAAGGCTTGGCTCACCGGCAGCATACCAATGGCGGGGATCGCCATCTTGAGCTTGGTGGATCCTGAATGGGTTCGCCTTCCGATCTGGACATGGGCAATTCTGATTTTTGTTGCCGGCCTTGTGTTTGCGATGTTCCGGGTTTACCGGGATTTGAGATGGCAACGCGACACACTCGATGATCAGGTCGCCGGCATCGCCATCGCCGGCCCGTTCATTCTTGTTCCGTTTTATGGAAATCGGGCTTGCGGCTTAGCGAAACACACCAGTTCGGAGCGAGATTATGACCTGTGAAGTCGTGGTAATGAATAAACGTGGTGCTGCGCTGGCGGCGGATAGCGCTATCACCGTGGGTGACGGCGACAAAATCTATCATCACGCACAGAAATTGTTTCCGCTGGCACCGGCCACGTCAGTCGGAATAATGCTCTCGGGCTCGCCCGAAATCATGGGCGTGCCGTGGGAGATCATCATAAAATCTTACGCACGGCAGCTCGGCGATCGCCGTTTCGACCGGCTCGAAGAGTACGCACGGGATTTTTTGCGCTTCGTCGAAGGCTCGACCATGCTTTTTCCGGATTCCGTGCAAAAGAATTGGTTCCGGATACTGGTCGAGAGCTATTGGCGAGGGCAGTTCATGGTTCCTCTCCGGTCGGGTGAAAAACGGCAGGAGAAAGCACTGCCACGTACCCTATGGCCCGCGTTGAAACAACTTCTACTAAAAGATCATGCCAATTGGCGGAAATATTCCTGGATGCCTGCGCAGGGTGAGGATTCCAGCAACGTCGAGGGCGGCAAAATCCTTTCGGACTACGGCGCGCTGCTCGATAAGTTGGAGTGGGAATTTTTCGGGACTCATGCGCCGAGTCGAGAAATCCGCAACGCCCTCCGAACGACAGTCAAGCTCATGTATGACAAGCGGTGGTTTCATCCTCACGACCGCAGCTGGATAGCGTTTGTCGGCATCGGAGAAGCGGAGCCGTTTCCCGTACTCCTGGAATACCAAGTGGGCTCGATCGTAGCCGGACGGCTGCGGTGGGCCAAGACAGACCAGGCGGAGGTCAACCGCGCGAATTCAGCGATCGTCGTGCCTCTAGCCCAGCGGGATGCAATCGATATGTTCTTTCGCGGAATCGACCCGGGGTTAGACGCAAAGTTGGACGACATGTTGGCGCGAAGCCTGTACCATGGATTTGCGAAAAAGGATCGACGTTACCATCGCGGAAAAGTTGAAAAAATCCAAAAGGAGTTTCGCCGCCTTCTCGAACAGGACATCGACGAAAGATACAAGGCACCCCTGATCGCCTCAGTAGATGCACTGCCCCAACAGGGCTTGGCGAGGATCGCGGAAGCACTAGTAAGGCTGACCGCGTTCCGAGCACGGATATCGATCGGACAAAAAGAAACGGTTGATGGAGAAACCAATGTTGCAGTAGTATCTAAGGGCGAAGGCTTTATCTGGTCGAAGCGTGCAGCGCGTGAATAATATTACTGGGTAAAGGAGGAAGCAGCATGACGATAAAGGTTCAAGACATCATCGACATCATTAACAACAGGGCCGAATGCATACAAAACGAGCTGCTCGACTGCTGTTCGCACTTTCTATGGAATCAGTTCCCTGAAGGCTGGTACCAGTTTGCGCTTATGCGGGAGCTTCGACACGAAGGATACAGGTCCTATCCTGAGTACTGGCTTGGTCATTTACTACATACGGAAAATGGGAAAACCGACATCGCGTTATTTGAACGTCAAGAGAATGAATTCAAAAACCCCGCCGTTCTGATCGAGGTAAAATCGGTTGGATCAAAAGATAACGATTTTACAAAGGATGCAAAGCGGCTTATCGAGGTCGCGAAAAAAGGAAAGGATGGGATCCTTGTCTACTTTACTGGAGCAATTGAAAAAAGTGATCGTGATAAAACACGCGACAAATTTTTCAGCTGTTGTAAGAGAGAAGATACCACAGCTTTAGTAACAGACAAATGGCATCCGTTTCAGAAATGGGTGTTTAAGATGCCAACGGCAGAAGAGGAGGGAGGGCTCGGCGACAGAGAGTGGGGTGTTTTAACCGCAACATTTAGCGGACGGCGTAGCCCTACTTGAACGCGGGAACCGGCTATCGTCATAAGCGCTGGGCTGTGTATTCATAAATCGAGATAAGTGAGCAACGACGGGTCAATGTCCGCTTTGGGTTGCGAGTTCAATCGGTCGACGCAACACCTTCTAATCTTGCCAGATGAGGGGGGATGCGTATGGAGGGGGGCCCAACCGTGATTGACGGCCCAGCAGAGGGCCACAAGTGTCGCTCATTTAATTAGCTGTAACCCCCAAAACGTAACGAAGGCCTGAGCGGTGTTGTCAGAACCGTTCAAGCCCCCGTGGGTTAGTTCATCCCCCCGCCTCGCGGCGGGGCTTTTGCATTCACGACGGGCGCCGGTCAGGCCTTGGCGCCGACCTTCGCATACATGTAGTTGTCGAACTGCTGCTCCTCGACGCGCATCCATTCGTCCTGCTGGGCGAGGTAGTCGGCCCACGGCCCGTAGATCTTCTTGAACTTCGGGTTGCGCGCCAATTCTTCCGCGTAAAGCTCGCGAGTCGCCTTGAAGGAGGCGTCCAGGATCGGCTTCGTCCAATAGCGCAGCTGCGTGCCGCCGGCGATGAGCCGCTTCAGCGCCTGCGGATTTTTGAAGTCGTATTCGGCGATCACCCGGTTGTTGGCATCGGCCGCGGCGGTCTGGACCATCGACTGATAGCTCTTCGGCAGCGTGTTCCATTGCTGGAGATTGACGTAGAGCGAGAGGTTGGTCTGACCCTCCCACCAGCCGGGCGCGTAGTAGTACTTGCAGACTTTGTAAAAGCCCAGCTTCTCGTCGTCATAGGGACCAACCCACTCGGCGGCGTCGATCGTGCCCTTCTCGAGCGCGGGATAGATGTCGGCGCCGCCCAATTGCTGCGGCACCACGCCGAGCTTGGTCAGCACCGCGCCGCCCCAGCCGCCGATGCGGAACTTGATGCCTTTCAAATCCTCGACGGTCTTGACTTCCCTCTTCCACCAGCCGCCCGCCTGGGTCCCGGTGTTGCCGGCCGGCATGGGAAGGATGTTGTAATCCTTGAAGAAGTCGTTGATCGCGGC